>ENA-OSJC01001660-OSJC01001660.1-marine-metagenome-genome-assembly--contig:-NODE-1660-length-17855-cov-5.693160_pt1 | contig 17855 bp, 15 predicted proteins | sample MGYA00237885_ERZ534234 | MGnify/ENA primary metagenome ERZ534234 (study PRJEB26413, sample SAMN06343907) | marine metagenome | isolation source: coastal waters | place: Atlantic Ocean: West Antarctic... | reverse complement strand
GCCTCTAATTTCGCCAAATAGATAACCCATAGATTCAAGTAGGCGTTCTGCTAATTTAGTTTTTTGCAGAATCAAGCCCATTAATATAAACAAAGGAATTGCCATTAAAATGGTGTTATTCATAATGCTCCAAATACGATGAGGCATCATCGCAAACATCATCAAACCATTATCGATACCGTCGATTAATAACTCACCATCATTAAAAGCTCCGATAATGCCAGCAGCCATTCCAAAAAATACCGCCACGGCACCGAAAGTAAATGCTACTGGAAAGCCAATAAATAGCATTCCTAGACCAGTAAAAAACATCAATAGTCCAATCATGATTTGGATCCTGAATTAAGTCTTTTTAAGAGGTTGTAGTTGCGTGCAAAATAGCCAACAGACATGAATATTAAAATAAAAAATGATGTTGGAATTAAACCCTTAATGATAAAGCGATAGGGTAGGCCGCCTGGATCTCCACTCTGCTCCATAAATATAAACGACTTTTCAACAAAATTAATTGATCCGTATGCAACTAATAAGCTTAGTGGCAGAATAAAGAGAATAACGCCAGTCATATTTACAATTGCTTTCTTTTTTTCACTAAAGCCTGTATATAAAATATCGACTCGAACATGACCTTCTTCATTCAGTGAATAAGAGAGCCCCAATAAAATAATGACGGAAAACAAATGCCATTCCATCTCCTGTAAGGCGACAGAGTTAGAGTTCATTATGTAGCGGTTTAGTGCATCAAAGGCAACATTAATCATCATTAAAATAAGTAGGAATGAAATAATCACACCTATATATTTAGCAAATTTATCGCAAAATGATTCAATCCATTGCACAGAAATAACCTTTAAAAGTAAAAAAAATGCCCGCGTCTATAGCGGGCATTATAAAACACATAAGATTTAAATTATTCGATATTGTCTTTCAAGTACAAATAATCTGACATCTTTGTCCATTCTCGAGCCTTCGCCATAAATTCCGCTTGAGATTCCATAATCTTTTTGAACATAGGATCTCTTGCAGAAGTTTCAGCGATAAGTCGAGCATTAACAGCCTTCATCTCAGCAATTACTTCTGGCGGGAATGATTTAACTTTAATGTTAGGGTAATCCACTCCCATCTTAGACCAAGCTTCGGCACTCATGGCAAAGTTTTCCCAATACATACGTGCCTTGGAATCAACCATAGCTATCTCGACAATAGCCTGTAAATCAGCCGGTAACTCATTCCAAGCATCTTGGTTGATTAAGAACTGCAAGTCTGTTGCAGGCTCATGCCAACCAGTATAGTAATATGGTGCAACCTTATGAAAGCCCATATTAATATCCATACCTGGACCAACCCACTCAAGCGCATCAATCGTTCCACGCTCTAGTGCTGTATATAACTCACCCGCAGGCAGGTTAGTTACCGCAACACCAAGTTCAGCCATTACCTCTCCGGCAAAACCAGGAATTCGCATCTTCAGACCTTTAAGGTCGTCAACAGAATTGATTTCTTTACGGAACCATCCACCCATCTGATTACCTGTACTACCACCTTGATACTGGTTAACTCCATGTTTGTCAAACACTTCTTTTGCGAGTGCTTCACCACCACCATAGAAGTACCAAGCGTCTTGCTCAGATGTTGTCATACCGAAAGGCATAGTTGTAAATGGCATAGTATTAATGTCTTTACCTTTCCAATAGTAAGAGGCTGAATGACCCATCTCATACTGACCAGCTTTGACCATATCAAGTATGCCCAAGGCAGCTTTGTGTTTATTTTTATCATCAACACGAATTGTCATTCGACCACCACTCATCGCCTCTACATTTTCAGCAAAACGATCAACAGTCCACGCAAAAGGTGGTAGGCCAGCAGGCCAGGTCATCGCTAGTTTCCACTTGATGACTTTTTCATCTGCAGCAATTGAACTCGAACCACTAAAAACGAGTAGTGTTGCTACCATCATAAGTATCAATTTATTTCTAATCATAAGTAATCTCCTTAAATAAATACATCAAAATAAAAAAGCACATGGGATGAAGACAACTGATTGTACCAACTGAAAAACGGATTATGAAATTAGCAAAACATCTAAAACACTAGTTAAAGAGCTGAATACTTAATCGGTTTATTTACCCCTTGAGCAATTCGATTGTATACCTTTTTTTGATTTCAAGCAACCACTAGATTAGTGTGGTTTATTAGTTTTTCATATGGCAATAATTTAACTAAATATATTATTTATAAGATTTAGTACTATTGTTAATTGATAAATCACTTCCTTGAAAAAAACATACTGAAGATAAGCATAAAAAACAGTAAAAGGACGAAAACTCCAAGCAATATAAAGCGCCCTGAATATGAATCTATATAGTTTTCTTTGAAAATTTCAATGTAGCCTTTATCCTGGAGTTTCTGATCAAGCTCTGTTGAGTCATTGAGGTCTTTTTCAATTTCTTTAAGGAGTTGTTCTAAATCAGCAGTATTAGTCTCAGAAGCTTGTTTATTTTGATTGGATTCTGGTAATAATGAAGCATCATCAACCACTGTATTGAGTGAATTTAATGGCAATTCTTGATCTCTATCATCACCTCCAGCAAAGGACAAGCTTATAAACCCAAGAGTTAAAAGTGAGATTAGTATTAGTTTTTTCATATATATATTTATATCATACGCTTATTGTAATTTATTCAAAAATTGTACTTACTTTTAAGGTATTTAGTAATTTAATTCTGTTAATATATTGTTTAATATAACCGGAGAAAATTATGGCAACATACGAATGTGATAATTGTGGAATGGCTGTTAATGCAAGTTGCGCTAAATGTGACGAGCCTTTAGTAGACGGCATACTTACACTGGATGATGGAACTGAAGTCCAGATTTCAAAATGTCCTAACGGTCATGGAAAAATTAAATCACCTATGTGCTGTGGCCAAGATATGGGCTGCGCTATCTAATTAATTTTCAATCTAACCATTAGGTTTTAACGATTGACTTAGTTAATCGTTATTTATCTTATTATTCCAAATAACTTAAAATGCTATCTCAATCTGAAATTAATCAATTTAATAGGGATGGTGCTGTTTTAATAAAAGGTAAGTTTGAAAAGCAATGGATTGAAAAGCTTAGAAATGGCATCAATGAGGATATAAATAACCCTAGTCCACGGTTTGAAAGACATACAAAGGATAAAGATGTACCCGGTTACTTCGAAGACTTTTGGACATGGGATCTTTATAAAGACTTTAAAGACTTTGTTTTTAATTCACCTACTGCTCAAATTGCCTCAGAGCTTTTAGAGGCTAAAAAAATTAATTTAGTCATGGATAATTGGTTTTATAGAGAGGCGGGGTCTAAATTAGGCGCTCCTTTTCATCACGACATCTCATACTTTGATTTTGAAGGTTCAATGTGTGTTCTCTGGCTTCCATTAGAGCCTGTCTCAAAAGAAGAAGGAATAGCCTGGATTAAAGGCTCTCACCTTTGGGATAAATTATTTATTAGAACTCGATTTCAAGAAGGGCATCCAGTTGATGGCCAAGCTGGAATAGTAAATGGCAAAACTTATGATATAACGCCAGATATACTTAATAATAAAGATGATTATGAGTTTCTACAATGGGACCTTGAGCTTGGCGATTGTATCTTTTTTGATATGCGTACCTTGCACGGAAATTTAAATCAGGTGACGCCAAAGAGTGATATTCATAGATACACCCTAAGAATGGCTAAAGAGGGTTCTAGAGTTGAGTATCGAGGTGATTGGGCCCAAGATGAAAGAGCGATGATGGAGGCAAATGGCTATCAAAATGGGGATGATTTAGGTGGCAAAATGTTTCCAACTTTATATGAAAGGTCCGATTAAATCTTTTTTAATGCATTAATTAGATTATCGACATCTTCATGAGTATTGTAGTGAACCATGCTTGTTCTTACAACACCATCATCAACATCTATTCCTAAAGCCTTTAAGCATCGCCATGCATAGAAGTTGTCATTCCTTGTTGCAATACCATGTTTAACAAGATCACTGCTGAGTTCCTTTGATGACTTATTGTCCATAGTAAAGGCAATCGTTGGCGCTCTATTTTTATTCTCTATTTTGTTTTTTCCAATGAGCTTAATATCATCTCTAGAGTTAATATATTCCAGAAGTGGGTTTGCTATTTCCTGTTCATGCTTATTAATCAATTCATTAACTTTTTCAATTTTTTCGCGAACAGAGCCGTCTTCTCCAGGAAAGTGGTGCTGAAATAAATTGTTAAAGTACTCATAAACTCCTATTAGGCAAGACAATTCTTCATGATTAGGCCCACCTGGATTAAGAGTGTAGGGGACATCTCCCTCTAAAAATTCATGATTTTGATTCGGTAGTTTGTCCAGAATCTCTTTTTTGCCATAAAGAAGGCCTAAGTGAGGGCCATAGGTCTTATAGAGGCTAAAAGCGTAAAAATCAACATCTAGATCCTTTACATCTGGAAAGCCATGAGGCGCATAAGAAACCCCATCACCAACTATATAGGCATCATATTCATGAACTAATTTTGTAATCGATTTAAGATCATTTATTGAACCAACAATGTTAGAGCAATGGGTGACAGCAACAATTTTAGTTTTATCTGATAATAGAGACTTTAAATCATCAATTTCAAGTTCAGCAGTATCTGTATTAATTTGCCATTCTTTTATAACCATTCCGTGCTCAGCAAGTCTTCTCCATGCACCAACATTAGCCTCGTGATCTTGATTAGTTACAATGACCTCATCACCAGGGCTTAAAAGACTTTTCATTGCATTTGAGAGAACGTACATATTCATTGTTGTAGAGCCACCAATAATAATTTCATCGGTTTTTGCATTAATCATTTCAGCGAACAGAGCTGTTGCCTGATCCATATTGTCACCAGCTATTGCAGACGTATCAAACTCTGCATAAGGTTGAACTTTAGTGGAGATCATAAAATGATTTAAATGATCGATAACATTGACAGGGACGTAGCTTCCACCTGCATTTTCAAAGAATGACCATTTGGAACTTTTAGGGTCATTAAACGCTGGAAATTGGGATTTGACATAGTCCAAGTCTAATGAAATAGTATTGTTTGACATTGATGCTCCTTATCAATTAATTTATAAAATCTGAAGAACTAATTTTTATAGTCTGGCTCTTCTTTGTCTAAAATTCTTTTTAATGCATCAAAGTGAAGATCTGAGGCGTCAAAGTCTTGCCACTGTTGAGCTGTTTTTTTGGCAATCTTATGACTTACTAGGTGTAATTCTTCACCAGTTTGATAAGCTCCAATTAGGGTTTCACAGGAACATTCAAAGTAATAAAGATCGTCAAACGCTTGTGCCACAGTTCTAGCAGCAGTCAGAACTCCATGATTGCCCATCAAAAGCACAGAATTATCGCCCAAGATAGTACTTAATCTCTCTGCTTCTTTGCCAAGACCCATCCCGCTATACTCATAATCAATTGAAACTCTTTCGTAAAAGCGCATTGTATTTTGATCTATAGGCTTCATGGTCTTATCAGCTAGACAGGCGAGTATAGTTGCATATTTAGGATGAACATGAAGGATACATCGAGCCTGAGGATTATTTCTGTGCATTGCTCCATGAATAGACCATGCTGTTGGGTCTGGAGCATTGGGTTGTGACATTGTTGTTGGATCATTAGAATCCAACAGAATAAGGTCGCTTGCACAAATCTCGGAAAAATGCATTCCAATTGGATTTAATAAGAATTGTGAACCATCATCTGAGACTGCCAAGCTAAAGTGATTAGCAACAGCTTCATGCATATTTAACCTTGCAGCCCACCTAAAGGCTGCAGCAAGGTCAGAGCGTTCTTTTTGGAAGTTATTTTTCATTGATGCCAAGTTTACCTTAACCACTTAAGATGGCAAAAATATTATGCTTAGGTTTCTGGGTTACCGATTGTAGTGGTGTAGCTAAACATATCAGCCCTGCCTGTAGTTATTCGAAACTCAACCAAACCTTTGTCTTTGGCGAAAGAGTGTCGATTCAAAATAACAACTGGGTCACCTTTTTTAATATGCAGAATTTCAGCTGTTTCTTTATCCGCTATTCCTGCGGTTAAGACTTCTTGTGAGGATGTTATTTGAGTATCAAACTTTTTATAAATTAGTGCATATAGTAGGTCAGGAATATGTAAATTTGGCTGTTGAAGCCCCTCAACAACACCACCAACCCACCAAGATTTTTCAATAATGATAGGACTTTTTTTGTCAATATAGCCACGCCTTTCAAGATAAATAACCTCATCACCTTGATTAATGCCTAACTGGAAAGCAGTATCTGAGGTAGCCGCTATTTTTTTTCTTATAGGGGTAGTTTTGTAGATTCGTATTGATGAGCCGGTTTGGTTGCCATAACTAAAGAAGTTAAAAATACTGTTGTCAAAACCGTAGTCTGAAATATAGGTTCCTTTGCCGTGATGACGGTACAAAATCTTGCTATTTTCGAGGACATCAATCGCCTTTCGTACAGTTCCTATACTGACATTTAATAGCTTTGAGAGTTGCGATTCAGAAGGGACTAGATCGCCAATTATGAGATCTCCACTACTAATTTGATTATTAATATAATCAATCACTGTTTGGTATAACTTCTTATTCATTTACTTGGACTATGCTCTAGTAACAATTCGACAATTAAGTGTTAAAGTATACTCATATAGATGAGTCTTTTAAACCATTAAATTATTTATTTGACAATTATATATTCGCCGTGTAGCATGTTTTACTCATATATATGAGTTTCGTTAGACATATATATGAATTTTTCAATTTAAATTTCTGCTTAGGCTTGCAATGGAATTCTTAAATTATTTTGATAATGTATTCACCGTTTATCATATAGCGCTACTTGTAGGTGGAACCTTTGCAGGAATTATTCTTGGGGCACTTCCTGGCCTAAGCCCTACGATGTCTGTAGCATTACTAATTCCTTTTACATTTCATATGAAGCCTGAAAGTGGACTCATCTTACTGGGTGCGATGTATACAGCAACGGTTGCTGGTGGTGCTATAAGTGCAATATTAGTTAATGTCCCTGGTGCACCGGCCAATATTGCAACAGCGATGGATGGTCATCAAATGGCTAAAAAAGGATTGTCTAGGGAGGCCCTACATTATTGCTTTATAAGTTCCTTTGTAGGTGGTATTTTTGGCGTCTTTATTCTTATATTTTTTACCCCTCCACTAGCACGCTTGTCGTTGGAATTTGGTACTACAGAGTTGTTTTGGATTGCCATTTTGGGTATTACTATTATTGCGACTATAGATTCCAAATCAGTTGTCAAAGGACTACTATCAGGTTTATTTGGTTTAATGCTGGCAACGATTGGAGACAACCCTGTTTTGGGTGTGGAGAGATTTGTGTTTACTGACCATTTAGAGGGTGGAGTTAACATTGTTGTTGGCTTAATAGGTTTGTTTGCAATGCCCCAAGTGTTGAACTTAATGGAGAAGTACTACAGTGAAAAAAACCCAGTTCTTTCATCAGAGGGTCATTCCAGTTTAATGCAATCGTTTAGATTTGTGTTTAGTAAATTTAAAGCCCTTTCAATTGGTTCATTTGTAGGCTCTCTTATTGGAATCATTCCTGGAGCAGGAGGGCAAATAGCAGGATTAGTGGCTTACGACCAAACCAAAAAAGTAAGCAGTAATCAATCAAATTATGGAAAGGGTGAACCTGAAGGGATCATTGCCGCAGAGAGTGCAAACAATTCAATGGTGGGACCTTCTCTAATTCCGTTATTAACTTTAAGTATTCCAGGTAGTCCGACTGCTGCAGTATTGTTGGGAGGCTTATTGATTCATGGAATTTTTCCAGGTCATGAGATTTTTATCTCAGAAAATACTGCACCAGTTGTTTGGACGTTTATTGACTCACTAATAATTGCGCAAATCTTTATGTTAATTATTGGTTTGTTTTTGAGTAGACATAGCGGTTGGATTATGAAAGTTCCAGATAACTATATGGCGGTAAGTATTTTAGTTTTAGCAGTATTTGGTACTTACAGTATTGGTAACTCATACTCTGACGTCATCATTATGGTGGTTTTGGGAACCATAATGTTTTTTGCCAGTAAGGCAGGTTTTAGTGCAGTACCGGTTGTTTTGGGAATTATATTAGGCCCAATAGCTGAAAACAATTTTCTTCTTGGTAAGTTAATTGGAGGTGCTCGATATGGCGATGATTGGGTGATTTATTTTACAACAGGAACAATCAATATAACTCTCATTGCTATCTGCATAATCTCTATTACTTATGGCCTTTATTCAAATCGAAAATCAAAGAGAGCCTACAAATGAACCAATATTTTAAAATTTCGACCTTAATTGTAACTCTACTAGCTGCATTATTGCTATTTACCTCTTTTGATGAGGTTTTCAATCCCAGTCCCTGGGGTGAAAATGAGGACTACTTATTCCCAAGATTTATAGCTGGTGGTATTGCAGTGCTATCATTACTTTTGTGGTTCGAGCGTGACGATAAAGGAAAACCAACTAATTTTATGGATTTGTTGCCAGGACTAGGCCTCATTCTTGCTTATCTTATAAGTATGAATACTATCGGCTTTTATATGGCATCGATGATTATGTTCTTCGCGGTAATAATGATTTATAAAAAACCCGAAGAAACCAAGGACTTTTGGCGAGTGTTACTTATAAAGTTGAGTATCTCAGCAGTGTTTATATTAATACTGTACGGCTTATTCACATTAATGTTACAAGTGCGTTTACCAAGAGGGTTGTTTTTTTAATAAACTAAACAAAAAGGAGAAATAATGAAAATAGTAAATATAACTAAATTAGCCTTGCTTACGATTGCATCTTTGATGTTTTTGCCTGCACAAGCTGATTATCCAGACAAGCCTATTGGTGTAATGGTTGCCTATGGACCTGGTGGCGCGACAGATTTTCAGGCAAGAATTGCAACTCTGTCTTCTGGTAAAGAGGCAATAATTGGTCAACCAATTTACATTCTAAATAAACCTGGTGCAGGTGGAAGAACTGGTTGGAACTGGTTTGCTAGTGAAGCACCAAAAGACGGCTCTATGTTGGCAGCATACAATGTGCCTCACTTTATAGCGCAGTCAATTGTGTTTGATACTGCTTACAGTATCAATACCCTTGAACCGTTAGGTAACTGGGGTGCTGACCCAGCAGTATTAATTGTTAGCAAAGATAGTCCTTTTAACACTGTAGCTGACTTGCTTGCGCATGCTGATGCTAATCCAGGCGCTGTAACTATTAGTGGTGCTGGTAAATTTGTGGGTCACCATATTGCATTTTTGCAGTTTGCAAAAGCTTCGGGAAGAGATTTGACTTATATCCCTGCAAAAGGTGGCGTTGATGCATTGAGATTGGTTAAAGCTGGTGAAGTTAGTGCTGGTTTTAATAACTTGTCTGACTCAGCGAGAAGTGCTGCTGATCTTAAGATCTTAGCAGTTGCAGACCTTGAAAGACATGCATATCTTCCAGATGTTCCTACACTAATGGAAAGTGGTGTCGATGTCGATGACTCAAGTGTCAATTTCCGTGGATTGATGGTGCCTGCCGGTACTCCTCAAGACGTAATTGACTTCTTAGCTAGTAAGACTCCTGATATGTTCAACGACAAAAAAACTCAGGGCAAGATGAAGTCTACTAACTCTCCTTCGAGAGTAATGACTAGAGATCAAGTTATTTCAATGTGGAACGAAAGACAGGCATATTTGACTGATCTATTAGCAGGTCTTAAATAAAGTAAGATTTGTTGAGAACTTTTTCTACTGGAAGGCTGATTAAGTCTTCCAGTGGGTTCTTTTTAATTAAATTAATTAAGCAATGATCATTAAAAATAAAACACCCATCAGTCGACTCGTTGCAGATGCAAGGGAAGCTCAATCTATTATTAATGAGTATTCTCAGGAGCAAGTAGATGAGTTAATTCTTGCAGTTGCTTGGGAAATAATAAAGCCAGAAAACAATCAAGAATTATCAGAGATGGCAGTTAAACAAACTGGACTAGGAAATGTCGAAGATAAAAAAAGAAAAAACAAACGCAAAACTATTGGTTTGTTAAGAGATTTAAAGAATACTAAAACAGTCGGAATAATTAACCAAGATGAAGAAAGAGGGATTACTGAAATAGCTCGACCAGTTGGCGTAGTTGGTGCTATTGTTCCTTCAACAAATCCGATTGCTACGCCTCTAAATAAAGTCATCAATGCCCTAAAATGCAGAAATGCAGTGATATTAGCTCCCTCTCCTAAAGGGGCGCTAGTGTGCACTAAAATTGTTAAATTAATGCAAATGGCTATTGAGCGGGTTGGTGCACCAAAAAACATAGTGCAGTCGCTTCCTGAGCCGATCAGCAAAGATGACACCAATGAATTATCAAGCCTTGTTGATTTAATTGTTGCTACAGGCTCTCAAAATAATATTAAACGCGCAATCCAAAGTGGCACAGCAACTTTAGGTGTCGGTGTCGGTAATGTTCCAGTTATTATTGATGAGAGCGCAGATTTATCAGATGCTGCTCATAAAGTAATGATTTCTAAAACTTTTGATTACGCTACAAGCTGCTCATCTGAAAATAGTATTGTTATTCTAGATAGTGTTTATAAAAAGTTTATGGAGTCCCTACAGAAAGAGGGCGGTACATTATTAACTAATAGTGAGAAAGAGATACTTGCTAGTTATATGTGGGATGAAAAAGGTGTAATTAATCGAAATATTATCGCCAAAAAAGCGACTGAAATAGCCTCACTTTCAGGTTTAGATGCTGAAAAATTCTCGAATTCAGCCTTCTTAATGGTTATGGAAGAGAATATTGGTAAACAGCATCTTTTTTCTATGGAAAAGCTCTCACCTGTATTAGCAGTTTATAGGGCGAGTGACTTTGATCATGCGCTTGAGCTTGCAAATAATATTCTTGAAAACCAAGGGAAAGGGCATTCCTGTAGTATTCATAGTCAAAATAAAGACAACATATTAAGGTTAGGGTTTGAGTTGCCTGTATGCAGAGTAATTGTAAACCAGGCCCACTGCTTTGCCACAGGAGGAAACTTTGATAATGCTCTTCCTTTTTCACTGTCTATGGGGTGTGGAACTTGGGGTAACAATTTAACAGATGAGAATCTCAACTATAAACACTACTTAAATATTACTAAAGTTGTCGAAACAATCAAGTCTATTGAGCCTTCTGAAGATGATATTTTTTCTAGTTATTGGATGAAGTACTCTTTAACACCTTCAACCATCACCGAACTGATTGATGAGCATGCTAAAAACACTCCAGATAAAACTTTTCTAATTGACGCTGATTTAGATCTTAATGTATCGTATCGACAGCTTAAAAAAGACATCGCTGTATTGGGTGTTTATTTTTATCAAAATGATATCCAATTTCAAGACAAAGTTGGTTTTCTACTTGATAACAGTTATGCTTCAACGTTGTTGTTTATTGGTGCTATGTACCATGGAATAACCATTGTTCCAATTAACGTTCTTGCTGGCAACAAACAAATAAAGTACACGATTAATCACTCAGGATGTAAGTTACTATTTTCTTCTAAATTATATTTAAATGAATTTGAAACTATTTTGCGTGATTCAGGTGCCGTCATCGTGCCCTATGAGAACACTCAAGATTTAAAAATCTCAATTGAAAAAAATTTCAATCCTCTTGTTGGAGGTTTGAATTCTGAAACCCCGGCAGTGTTGATCTATACTTCAGGAACGACTGGAGTGCCTAAAGGAGCGTTGCTTTCTCATAAAAATGTTATTGCTGGCGGTAAAAATACCGCGCTTGCTCATGAAATCACTAAAGATGATATTTCATTTTGCGTTTTACCGCTTTACCACATTAATGCTGAAATGGTCTCTATCTCTAGTGCCCTAGTAAGTAATAGTTGTGTCGTTATAGTGAGTAAATTCAGCGTTTCTAATTTTTGGCAAATAATTGATAAATACCAATGCACATGGTTTAGTGTTGTGCCTACAATCATAAATTACCTTTTAAATGAAAACTTTGATATCACTAGTCTTGATTTAAAGAATCTTCGATTTGGACGATCTGCTTCTGCACCACTCTCACCAGAGGTTCATAAAAAGTTTGAAAAAATATTTAACATTAAAATCATTGAGACTATGGGTCTTACAGAGACTTCTGCACAAATCCTATCAAATCCTGTTTACAAATGTAAGCATGGTTCTGCGGGGATTGCATATGGCAATGAGATCCGAATTATTGATGCAGAAGGGAATTACGTTAATCAAGGAGAATCTGGTGAATTAGTGATTAAGGGCGACAACGTGTTACTTGAATACTACAAGAATAAGGAAGCCACAAAATCAGCCTTTAACGAAGATGGCTACTTTTTGACTGGGGATTTAGGGGTCGAAGATGAGGATGGATTCTTTTTTATTACTGGCAGAAAAAAAGAGCTTATCATTAAGGGTGGTGAAAACATATCACCTCGAGAAATTGATGACACGCTATACAAGCATAATGCAGTCTTGGAGGCTTGCACATTCGGTATTGTCGATGATAATTACGGTGAAGAAATATCGGCTTGTGTTTTCCTTAAAGAAAACCTTGACACTAATGAGAAAGAATTAAAAGACCTTTGTACAGCTGACTTAGGAGAATACAAAACTCCAAGTCAAATTATTTTTGTTGACAAACCTTTACCAAAAGGACCTTCAGGAAAAATTCAGAGACTTAAGATTGCAAGTTTATACAATCGAGCTTAGCTAAACCTTATCTATCGGGCGAAGCAGGGCATGTCGAATTAATGCTTTTTTCGGGTAAACTATCATCTTGTTTATTTAAGGCATAATAATGGCGTTATTAGAAGATTTAACGAATAGAGCAAAAATCACTTATCCACGTATTTTATTGCCCGAATCTAATGATGCACGTGTTCTAGAGGCGGCTTCGCTTCTTTCAAGCCAAAAAATTGCCCAAATCGTTTTACTTGATGTAAAAACTGACACAACTCATGGCATTGAATTCATTAATCCTGAAGATGAGGATTTGAAGCTGGAGTATGCCAAAACTCTTTATGAAAGAAGAAAACATAAGGGTATTGATCTTAATGAAGCTTTAGAGCTAGTTTCAAACCCAAGTGTATTTGCAATGGTTGCTCTATATAGGGGCGATGTGGATGGCGTTGTTACAGGTGCCATAACACCAAGCCAGGAAGTATTAAGTAATGCACTACGAATTATAGGTGTCTCAAAAGGCAGCAAGCTTGTATCAAGTTTATTCCTAATGGTATTTGATCAGAATCATCAAATGTATGGTGAGAATATGATCTTTTCAGACTGCGCTATGAATATAGACCCTAGTTCTGAAGATTTAGCTGAAATTGCACATAGTGCTTATAAAACAGCCCAATCTTTACTTGAAAGTGAGCCAAAAATGGCTATGCTTTCATTTTCTACAAATCAAAGCGCTAAGCATGTACAAGTAGACAAAGTAAGGATAGCAACCGATATCCTTAAATCTAGACTAGCAAACGCTGATATTGTTGGCAATATTCAGCTTGATGCTGCTTTGGATAAAGACGTATTAAAGATTAAATATCCAGAAACCTCCTTTATTCCACCTGCAAATGTATTAATTTTTCCTAATCTTGATGCAGCTAACATTGGTTATAAGCTTGTTCAGCGTTTCTCAGGTGCAAAGGCTATTGGACCAATTCTTCAGGGGCTAGCGAAGCCAGTTAATGATTTATCAAGAGGATGTAGCGTCGATGAGATTGTTAATACTGTAGTTATTACTGCTAATCAGTGTTAATAAGTTACATACCGATATAGTTCGGGCCACCACCACCTTCAGGAGGTATCCAGTTGATATTCTGTGAGGGATCTTTAATGTCACATGTCTTGCAATGAAGGCAGTTCTGAGCATTGATCTGAAAATAATCTTCACCTTCCTTTTCAATAATTTCATAAACACCTGCTGGGCAATATCTTTGAGCTGGTTCGTCAAAAATTTTGTTATTGTAATCGAGTGGAATGGAAGGGTCAGTAAGCTTTAGATGAACGGGTTGGTCTTCTTCATGATTAGTCCCAGATAGGAATAAAGAAGAAGAAATATCAAAGCTTAATAAATTATCAGGGGCAGGGTATGTCTTTATTTGTGAGGCTTGAGATGTCTTTAAGGAATCACAATCTCTCTTTTCATCTTTAATAGTAATCGGCAATTTATTACGAAAAATATTCGATTCAATAAAGTTATAGGCTGCACCAGCATAAAAACCAAACTTATGCATAGCACCACTGAAGTTTCTTGATTTATAGAGCTCTTTGTATAGAGCGCTATTTGTGAATAAATCATCAAAATCACAGATTTCTTCTGCAAGTAGTTTATTGATATACTCGGCTGCTAAGACACCGGACTGAAGAGCGCAATGGCTACCTTTTATTTTGCTAGGGTTAAGTGTTCCAGCGTCACATCCAATAATCATTCCACCATCAAACTCCATTTTTACAAGAGAGTTGATACCACCTTTTGTAATTGCTCTTGCGCCATATGAGACGCGCTTTCCTGATTCTAAAAACTGTTTTATTGAAGGATGCTGCTTGTATTGCTGAAATTCTTGAAAAGGACTGTGATGAGTATTAGAATAGTTTAGGTCGACAATCAGTCCAACTGCAATTCGGTTGTTATCGAAATGATAAAGGAAGCCTCCACCTGACGTTCCACCCTGAAGTGGCCATCCCATAGTATGTAGAACGTTTCCGGGACTATGCTTATCATTGTCAACTTCCCAGATTTCTTTAAAGCCAATAGCAAAATGTTGGGGTGTTTTCCCCTCATCTAAGCCAAATTCTTTTATTAATTTCTTTCCTAAATGGCCCCTTGCACCTTCTGCAAAAATTGTTTGCTTTGCAAGTATATCCATTCCAGGTGTATAGGTTCCTTTTTGGTTACCATCTTTGTCAATTCCCATATCACCAGTGGCAATTCCAATAACTCTTCCATTTGTATCTGAGAGGTATTGTTGTGCAGGGAAACCTGGAAAGATATCAACTCCTAGATCCATCGCTCTTTCCGCAATCCATTGACAAAGCTCTCCTAGTGAGATGATGTAATTACCTTTGTTATGAAGGCTTTTTGGCATTAACCAAGAGGGTACTTTTATACTTTTATTGCTATTGGTAAGCCAGTAAAGATCATCCTTGACTACAGAGGTTTTAAGAGTAGGGCAATTTTTTGCCTCTTCTGGGAAAAGATCAAACAGTGTTTGAGGTTCAAAGACAGCGCCAGAAATAATGTGTGAGCCTATTTCAGAGCCTTTTTCTAGTAAACAAACAGAGAGTTCAGGGTTAAGCTGTTTTAGTTTACACGCTGAAGCTAAGCCAGAAGGCCCACCTCCAACAACTACAACATCATATTCAATAGACTCTCTTTCCATTAACTCTAATCCTAAAGGGTGTAATCATTCAACTCTTTTAAAGCCCCAAACAAATCAGTCTGCCATACTAAATCAGCCATTCTAGACATAGGCGCATCAGGGTCACTATTTATCACTACAATGACCTGAGAATCCTTCATACCAGCAAGGTGTTGAATTGCACCAGAAATACCCACAGCTAAATACAATTTAGGTGCAACAACTTTACCTGTTTGTCCAACTTGGTAGTCATTCGAAATAAAACCTGCATCGACCGCAGCTCTTGAAGCACCAACTGCTGCGTCTAACTTGTCAGCTAATTGCTCAATTAGAGCAAAGTTCTCTTTTGATCCAAGTCCACGTCCACCAGAGACAATTCTATCGGCTGTTGTTAATTCAGGTCGCTCTGATTGAGATTCCTGAAGAGAAACAAAGATAGAGTTTGACTCGGGGATAGAAGGTGACAAATTCTCAACTGTAGCAGAGCCGCCATCACCACTATGTTCAAAAGAAGTAGATCTAACAGTTAACAACATAGTCTCATCATTTGACTCAACTGTAGCCATAATGTTTCCTGCATATAATGGACGTACAAATGTATTGTTTGATTTGATTTCACAAACGTCAGATATAGGCTGAACATCAAGATGTGCTCCGACTCTTGGTAAAATATTTTTACTAAAGGTTGACGATCCAGAAACTAAATATTTATAACCACTCATCACATCTGCTACTAGCTTACTGGCAACTTCAACACTGGGATGTTCCAATTCAGGGCTGACGATCATTTTTACTGTATTGATGCTACTTAATGCTGAAACTGAAGCGGAATTTGTTGCATCATTTGTAAGGACTAAAGCATCTATACTGTCAGTAAGTTCAGAAGCTGCTGTAATTGCAGCTCTACTATTAGCACTAACTTCAGAGCCGTTGAGTTCAATTAGAATAAGTGCAGACATTATAGGACTCCCAATTGAGTTAACTCGGAGAAAAATTCTTCTGCAGAATTAATTTGCTTAGAGGCTCTATCTTTGGTTCCAGACTCTTCAACACCAATAACTTTAATTCTCGGTGTGATGTCAATACCAAGGCTTTCTATTTCAATTATCTCTAAAGGTTTTGATCTTGCCTTCATAATGTTTGGTAATGAAGCATATCTAGGCTCATTTAACCTTAAATCAACAGTAACGATTGAAGGTAGATTAAGTTTCCTAGTTTCTATTCCGGAGTCAATTTCACGGCAAACCTCTACACTCTTAGCGTCACTACTTAAATCAAATTTAGAAATGAATGTTCCAAGTGAGTAATCTAGAAGGCCTGAGAGAATTTGACCAGTTTGGTTATTATCATTATCAACAGCTTGCTTACCCATGATGATTAGTTCAGCTTGTTCACGATTGATAATATTAGCCAAAATCTTAGCAACGTGTAATGGCTGTAAATCTAAATCTGTTTCAGTCTTAATGAAAATAGCTCGATCAACGCCCATAGCAAGAGCTGTCCTTAAAGTATCAACAGTTTTAAGTGTACCTATACTGACCGCTATAGTTTCTGATGCAGCGCCACTCTCTTTTAAAGTTAGAGCTTCTTCAACCGCAATCTCACAAAAAGGATTCATTGCCATTTTTGCATTGGTTAAATCAACTAGTTGTGTTTGCTTATTTATTCGTGCTTGTGTGTAAGGGTCAAGGACACGCTTGATAGGGATGATTATCTTCATATTTTCTGTTAGGTTTTCGTGATAAAACTGGCGAATAATACCATATAAATTAACCTTGTTTGAAGATTGAAAATAAAATTTTACAATATCTTATGATGATTTACAGCTCCATCTGAAAAGGCAGTTAAATGTCACTTAATTGGAAATCTTAACTTTGCTTCAGCGCCTTGCTGTAATAAGCGATTTTTCAAAGTAATTTCACCTTCATGGAGTTGCATTATTTTTCTAACAAACCTTAATCCTAAACCGTTACCTCTATTTCCAGAGTCAGGCCTTGACACTGAGAAGAATCGAGTAAATAAATTTCTTAGAACATGAGGCGGCATTCCTGGCCCATCATCAAGCACTATAATTGAGACAGCTGTATTAGTTTCAGAAGCCTTGATTGTTATAGTCCCTTCTTTAGGACTGAATTCAAGAGCATTGTTCAAAATATTACTAATTGCTTGCTCTAGTAGTATTTTTTCAGCAAATATGGTGATTTTTTTATCAATTTCTAGAGTTATATTTATATTTTTACTTGCAATTGTTTGAGTTCGAGACGGTGCTTTTATGGCGCTTTCTATAATTGGTAATATTTTTAATGTTCTGGGTTTCATTAATGATTCACGCCTTTCAATTCTTGAAAGGTCTAGCAATCTAGTTACTAGCTTGTCCATTTGTTTATTAGAGACGAGAATGTTGTTAATGAATCGCTTTCTTTCCTCATCACTC
>ENA-OSJC01001658-OSJC01001658.1-marine-metagenome-genome-assembly--contig:-NODE-1658-length-17860-cov-5.898723_pt1 | contig 17860 bp, 25 predicted proteins | sample MGYA00237885_ERZ534234 | MGnify/ENA primary metagenome ERZ534234 (study PRJEB26413, sample SAMN06343907) | marine metagenome | isolation source: coastal waters | place: Atlantic Ocean: West Antarctic... | reverse complement strand
TTCTGCAATTCTATCATCGCCGGCAATCATGATAATTCTTGTTCTGCCTTGTGATTGGATAACTTGTAATGCTTTTATGATTGTGTTTGCTGTGGCATTACCTACTTCTAAACTAGGATCATTGATGTGTGATGTAATGTATTGTTGTTTTTCTGTAAAACTTAACGGATCTGTTTTGTTGTTCTGTTTGTGAGATAGGAATATAAAGCCTTTGCCGTTGACCTGTTTGGCCATTGACTGTACTTTTTTGATTAACTTTTCGTGTCCTATAGTGGGTGGATTGAATCGGCCAAAGGCAAAAACTGCTGTTGCTCGATCGTCCTCCCTAAGAAACAATTCCCTTAGGTGCATCGTATTCGCCTTGTTTTATATTTTCTAATTCTCTGTCTGATATGACCTTTGCAATCTGCTGTCTGGTCTCTTTTGGAAACATATCTTTAACATCATCCTGTGTGGATCCAAATTCTTTCACGTACTCTTTTGCGGCCTCATCTACTAGGTACATCCATAGTGTCTGTGCCTTGTCGTGGTCATAAACGTTCTTTGCTATTTTTCTCTTGATGTTTGATATAATGGGCATGAAGCGTCTACGATACAGATCCTCGTTGTTCATGATGTATGTATCCAGCTCGTTTACTGCGTCTGAATCTATGTTCTCTTTGATGAATTGTGATGCTCTCATATAAGCATATTTATTAGTAAAGATTCTCTAACAACCACATGTAAAACGGTGATTCGAATGAGAACGTCCATGTGCCATTGTGACCCAACTGTGTGACGTTTTTGTACGAACTTGGTAGCTCGACTCCGGCCTCTTTTTGCTGTGTGGCCCACGGTTCTGCATACTGTGGTTCGTATATGCCTTCATATACTAATGCTCCGATGTCAATTTCGTCGATCTCAATGTTTTTTATGTTCAACAGTTGATCCTTCAGTATGTCCTCTTTGCTGTTTATCACTGTCTGGTTATTTGTTTTTCCTGACCTTTTGATAATAAGATTGTATGCTTCACCTTCGGTGCACTCGTGTTCAAACTCTATCAGGTCTGGTTTTTGTTCGGTTCCTGTTATATCTCCATTGAAATGGCTTGTGTCATTGATCAGGATTTCCGCATGTGGAGATTTATCCCACATGGTTGCGTGTAGTTCCAACTTAAATTTTAGTTTTTCGGTTCCCATTCAAATTCTAATCCTGCTGTACGTCCAGTGTACGGGATATTTACATCGTCCCGGAACATCTCAATGAATAACTGAGTACCAGGTACTTGCACTTTCATGTACTTGTCTGATCGTTCTAGCACCTCTGCTTCTTTGGTCCTGTCGTTATTAGTGCATGTTATCGTTATTGTTTCCATTTGTACATCCTTTCAAAATGTTCTCTCATTTTAGCATCATCTCCGCCCTGTGTCTTGAATTCTTTTATAAAGTGTTCTATCAAACTGGCCGCTAGTCTTCTGTACTCGGGCAACGTCTGTTCTTCAAGTTTGTTTATAAAGTCCTGTGGTGGATTTTGCACTATCGTGTTTACCGGCATATTACCTAACCAGGTTCCTGCCTTGCACATATCATTCTGTATCTTGTGTGTTTCCGCAGTGGGATTAAATGTTGACATCATTCTACGTGATTCATCAACCAGTACGGACATCAGAGTTCCAAAGTAATCTTCTTTGTATATTTCTTTTTGCATTATTTTTTAATTGGTACAAACTTGTCTGTTTCTAAGTCGTATACAAGTCCGTGTTTAGTTAAGTTGTCATCGCCATTGTTAGCATACATGGCCTTCATGTCTTTCTTAGAACCATTTGCATTATAACATTTGGGATTTTTCATCCATAAAAAGCCACAAGCACCACTGAACTTCTTAACATAGCTCATTGCTACATTAATACCATCTTGTCCATTCTGTCCAGCAACATCCTGTCTGTACTCTGCTGTGAAGTTAAAGCTGGCATCTAAATCATGATCCGATGTCTTGTTATAAAAGAATCCTAAGTTTTTCTCTTTAGTAGTCTGTGTAAGATCACTTTGGAAGTTTGTGTAGTTGATTGTCCCATCTAGATTAACACTTTCGGCTACTTCCAAATCCATCGTTCCCGATGTTATGTGACTTGGAAGTGAGAACGACCAACCGAAAGTTGTTTGCTTATCTTTGTGTACTTCATAAGCTAACCTGTATGACTCTGTTTCTATGCCAGAGAAGTTTTTGATCAAACTATTCTCTGCCGTGTTAATATCTGTTTTACCTCTAGTGTAGTCTAAACTCAACACATTATTGCCCAGTGCATACTCTACACCTAGGTTTCCAAAGTTTGTGTTGTTGTTATCACCAACTGCTAGGATACCATCTGATGAGTTACCTAACCAAGTATCTTGCTCACTCATTTGTCCTATGCTTGTTTTTAGTTTGAAGTTCTTGTGCAACATAAAGTTCTTACCTATGTTTGCAGAGTAATCACCAGTACCATTATCGCCTGTGTACAATCCAAAGTTCATGTTGTTGATCAAGTTGTACTGTCCACCTTGTGTGAATGATCCATACATCTGTTGTGTGGGTAAGAAAGTGTTGTTGTTAGCCATCAGCATATCAACATCTGAATACTTCCTGTTATCTTTTACTGTGAAGCTACTACCCAAGTTCATGTAATAATCTCTGTCATAGTCATCTATTACCATAATCTTTAATCCTGATAAAGCCGAGAATGCACTTGTGTTTCCTGTTGCAAAGTATGTGTTGTTCAATGAAGTCACTGTACCATCCACTCTGCCTGTTGTTGGGATACCAACTGCACCTTGCGGTTGTGTCGCTTCGTCAAGATCCAATATACCGTGTCCGTGTATGTTTTCGTTGTATCCGTTAATGTCTGAATCTGCTGTGTTCAACACAAGTTTTACTAGGTTCTCACCTTTCATGTGAGGCCACATCTGGTGTAGTATACCCATCGCACCTGTAACCTGAGGCGCCGCCATACTTGACCCACCCATCGTTGCATATCCACCGTCCGGCACACTAGAGTAAACTGAGTTACCTGGCGCCATTATATAAAAGTCTTTTGTTTTGTAAGTGTCATTACACGCATTGTTCACAATGTCTAAACATATGTGTCCTGCTTTACTACCCACAACCTGTCCATCTGCTTTTGTACCACCCCAGTTACCTACGATGATCATTTTTCCACCTAGTACTAGGTTGCCACTTGCATCTGTCTGTGTTGCCCAAACACCCGGATCCAGTGAGTAGTCATAATTCATTGAACCGTTTATGTATAGACCGTTACCTGCTGAGTTAACCAACACTATGTCGTTGTCTGTACCAACTTGCCAATACTGTGCACCACCTCCACTGTTCTGCATAACCTGTGTAATTCTTGGTGCAGAATAAGTGCCGTCACTTAATGTAGTGACAGTACCGTAATGGTAGTTTACATTAGTCTTGTTGAAACTCATGTTAACTGCAATGATGTTCATGTTCTCCCCACCCTGTGCAACTGTACCTTTTAATTTTGTAATATCCTGTAAAGCATTCGAGGCATAACTCATGTGTGCTGAACCTGATCCATGATAGTCAATGTTTGCACCAACTAGTTCTGCATCAAAGGCCACACCGTGAAATTGTGTACCATCTTTCTTACCTGCAACAATACCTGCCACGTGTGTACCATGCGATATATTCTTACCACCGTTTGCAACTGTGCCTAGTTCGTTACCGTTCGAATCTGTTGTACCATCTTCGTATCTAACATAGTCGTTGTACCATTTGTATTTTCCATTTAGTGCTTCATGATCTGTTTCTTGATAAGAATCAATTACACCTAGTACTGCACCCTTACCTGTCCAACCTCTTGCATAGGCCTTGTCAGCATTGATTATCGACTTACTAGTATCTCTGTTAAACTCTGTTGTTAAAAAATCACTTGCAGTTGTGCTTAGGCCTGTTGTCTTAGTTCCTAAGTCTGCATCATCGTTTGTGTATGCATTGCTTCTTACTGTGCTTGATGCTTGTGAAACAAACACATCTGTTATGCCTGGTGTGTTATACCCATTAACCGGTGTACCTTCTTCTCTTACAGTTCTTGTTGCTGATGATACTTGTATAGTAGCCCAGTCTGTGTATACTTTAGGTTGTACAGCTTCGACAATTTCTGTCGTGCCATCTCTGTATGTTAATCTTGTTCTGTTAGTAGTAATCGTCCAAGTTCTTTTTTGTTTTGTTCCTACATCTGTGTAGGTTACATTATTAGATGGAGTAGTCACAATAGGTCTAGTCACTGTTGTTTTTCTCCAATTGTCCACTATCGCATTAACCTGATTCCTTGTACCTGTTGAAGTAGTTCTGTTCTTTGTGTAATTTACTGTTGCAGTTGATTCTGACCCTGCTACAACTCCTGGTGTGTTTGCAACTGTATTGGTCACTGACGTTGAAGTAAGGATACCATTTGTACCATAAGCTGAATTCCATTCTATCACGGCATCAGTTACTGCATTTGCAAGTACTTCTGTATTAGTAACCGGATTATTTCCTGCTTGTTCTTGTACAACATTTTCAACTACAGGATCTAAATTTGTTTGTGCTTCTGCTGTTGAACAAGTTTCATTCACTTTTGTTGTAGTTGTACCAGAGGCAGTAAGTTTTACAACATCTGTCCAAGTACATGATTCTGTTCTGACTACCCTTGTCTGAGGAGTTGTGACAACAACGGTTCTTCTCTCCCTGCCACCGCCACCTGATATTGGTGCCCAAGTTGCCGCATCGCCTGATAGGTCACTAACAGGTGTACCAGATTCAACTTGATTATATGTCTCTGTGGCTGAATTTCTTGCAGTGGATGATTTAACTTTTTTAGTTTCTGCATAAGCAACTGCTGTTGTTGTTTTCTCATGATCAATTACTTCTTGAGCTCTATCGGCTTTAACAACATTGTTCATTTGAGTCAATGTAATTGCTTGACCATTTGCAACCTGTTGTATGATTGGCTTAACATGATCTTTAAGATATATCATGGCCGCATATGCTTGTTTGTAATCGTCACCGTTATAAATTCCGAATTTTTCTGAGTCGCTTTTACTTGCAATCAATGTTTCAGTCTCTGCCCAAAGGCTTTCTGCTGTTGCAAGTTGTGATAGTAATGAGTTGGCTGTTGCCTTGTCTTCCGCATCAGGACCTGTTAGTACTGACATCAGGCTAGCCATGTTTGTGCTACTATTGGTTGCTTGGAAAGATGATAAAACCCTAGACCAGTTAGATACTATAGAACTTGCGCCTGATAAACTTGATAGATCACCGTCAACGAAATTGCTAACGGCACCAGGTGCACCACCAGATCCACCGCCACCACAGGCTGTAAGTATCAGCGATGCTGATGTGGCCAAAAATGCTTTTCTCAATTTATTAGGTATTTTCATGATAGTAAACTCCCTATAATGAATCCACCAAGTAAGAATGAAGCAAGGTATCTAGTTATTAGTGAGGATTTCGCAAAAACTTTGTATCCGTTTTCCCGAAGGCAAATTACATGGGCATCAATTGATTCCGATGTAATGTTAACATCTACTGTTTGTATTTGTTCAAGTTGTTTATCGTTCATGTTATTAGTATAACATTGAACTCGGATATGTCAACTGAAGTTGGTCTTGCTAAAAGTGTTGATTTTATTGGACTTCTTAACTATTCAATAGTATGTGTGTAATAGTTCCAGCAGTTATTGATGTGGCTTTGGCTCTAACCCATACAAAATTGCCTGTAAAGTTAGCACTTGAAATTAGGGTACTTTGGTCTGTTGTAAAAGTTGATCCTGATATATCAAACCAGTCATCTTCTGATGGTGCTGTTGCAAGTGATCCTTGCATTTTGATAGAACCTGTAAGTGTGTTAGTAACCTTGTATGCCACAGTGTGTACGCCATCTGGATGTGAATAGTATCCGTCGCCTTTGAATTTGTTTGATACAAATCCAACATGGTCTATGGTTATTGTAGCCCCTGCTGTCTCAGTTATCACATCTTCTTCAACAATTACAAAGGTTCCGTCTGTTGCAACACTTTTTACAGTAAAGGTTTTATTGTTGTTAGTAGAACCACTGGTTGTTATTAGATCAAGTTGTGCTAGAGGGCCAAAATTCACCGTAGCTGTATTAGAAGAAGATATCTTGTATTCGGTACCTGTTTTGATAAACGCCACAACCGCACCTGTAAGTGTTGTTTTGTGGTTTTTGTCTGCTAATATTGTTGTACTGTTCTGTGCCATCGTTGTTATTTATTCAGTATTTTTCCTTTTGAATCTTGCTGTTTTTGGACCTAGTCCGTATACAGCGGCCAGTTCGTTTGGCTCTTGCCCATCCACTGTTAGTATATTCAAATATTTAATTTTGTATGATTTACCGTCTGCTTCACCTAGTTCCTCACAAAGACAGTTGTCCTCATTCACTTGTTTTACTCTCAATAGGCTTCTTTTTACAACAGGCTCACCGAACCAATTCTTTTGTATCATGCTTTCAACAATCGATTGGCTGTTGAATATTCCTTTATCTCTTAATTTCTTTATGGCTTCCATTTTTATCCTCTATAAAGTTAACTATTTTTTTAATACATGTTCCTGCTAACAAATTAATCATTGTAAGCATCTTCTCTTCTTTTACATAAAAATAACCTTCATAGCAAAATTTAGTTTTGCCTGATAGGTAGTCATGCACATACCGATGACTAACCAAACAGTTATTTTCATTATTATGTAAAATATTCCACAGTGCGTCACGATCTTTTTCTTGGAGATGTTGGTGGGTGTCTTTTTTCAAGTGTACTTGGTATGGATATTTTCCATGTGGAATTCTCTTGCATGTCACTTGATTCTTTTTAAGTAGTCGTGCATTTAGATCAACCTCAGTTGCATCATACCAAAAATGCCAAAAGCCATCTATCAGCTCTTGTGCTAATGATTTGTTCGTATAGAATATTGCGTGTTTGTCTTGTATTCTAAACTTCATCTTTTTTCTATTATCAATTATAAAGTTTGCTAGTCTGGTTAAATCAGGCAATCCTTTCCATTTCTCTTTTAGGGAGATTAGATATTGATCTGTTGTTGGATAAAACATCAGACTGGCTGGCATTTTAAATACAGTTTTATATACAAACTTACCGTAGTATAATTTATTGTGATGTTTTCTCATTTTCTACTTTAGGTTTAAATTGATTTAATATAACTTTAGCTTTAAAGTCGACTAATAGTTTTGGCACAACATCTTCACTCAATGTAACCTCAACTCTGCCACCTTCGTTTAACCCGCCAAACAACATCATCTTGGATAATGGATTTTTAATCTCGTCATCAATGATTCTTTGTAATGGTCTAGCACCTAGTTTTTCATCAAAGCCTTTTTTAACAAGATAATCTATTGCTTTATCTGTTGCATTAACTTCGACACCTTTCTCCATAGTCATTGTGTTTAATTCTAGCAAGAATTTTTTAACAATAGACTTCATTACAGGCCCAGCTAGTTTATCAAACTTGATAACGGCATCTAGTCTGTTTCTGAACTCTGGTGGGAAGAACTGTTTAAGTGCTTTGTCGTCTTCGCCTGTTCTTTCACTCTTACCAAATCCTATGTTAGCTCTTTCTGATGCTTCTGCACCTAAGTTAGAAGTCATAATAAGTGTGATGTTTCTGCAGTCTGCTTTCTTACCGTTAGATCCTGTCACTGTACCATAGTCCATTACTTGTAGTAGCATGTTAGATACATCTCTGTGTGCTTTCTCTACTTCATCAAACAGTACAACTGCGTGTGGATTCTTTTCTATTTCGTTTATAAACATACCACCACCCATATTACTGTCTTCATAGCCCACATACCCTGGAGGTGATCCAATTAGTTTCGCAATAGAATGTTTCTCTTGATATTCTGACATGTCAAATCTAATTAATTCGACACCTAGTGTTTTTGCTAGTTGTCTTGCAGTTTCAGTTTTACCACACCCTGTTGGTCCTAGGAATAGGAATGATCCAACTGGCTTGTTTAAGTTCTTAAGTCCTGCTCTAGCAACTAGTATCTTGTCTGTGATAGTGTTGATTGCTTTGTCCTGTCCAAAAACTTGCAGTTTCATTTTCTCTTCTAGTGTTTTTAAACTACTTGCTTCTTTGTTAGACAACTGCTCTATGCTTATGCCAGTCATTGCAGATATTTCATGTATGATCTCTTCATGATCTATAACACCGTCTTTGACTGCATTCAATCTCAGTCTTGCACAGGCAACATCTATAATGTCAATTGCTTTGTCAGGCAGTTTTTTGTCTGCTATAAACTTGCTTGAGTAGTCTACTGCGTCCTCACAGGCTTCATCAGTAATTGTACAGCCATGAAACTTTTCATAGTACTGTTTTACACCTTTTAATATCTTAACTGCTGTTTCTTTTGAAGGCTCTCCAACTTGTAGTCTCTGGAATCTTCTCATTAATGCTCTGTCCTTTTCAAAATACTTTCTGTATTCTTCCCAAGTAGTAGAAGCAACAACCTTGATTGATCCTTTTAGTAATGCAGGTTTAAGCATATTGGCCATGTCCATATTATTACCTTGTCCTGTTGCACCAGCACCAACTATCATGTGTGCTTCGTCAATAAACAATATTGTTTTGCCTTTTTGATCCAATGCATTAACAATAAGTTTTAATCTCTCTTCAAAGTCTCCTCTGAATTTACTGCCTGCAATCAGACTGTTTACGTCTAGACTGAATACAATGTGGTCTTTTAAGTACTCAGGGATGTCATCTTTGTTCTTTGCAATTCTTCTAGCAAGTCCTTCTACAACTGCTGTCTTACCAACACCTGGATCACCTACTATCAATACGTTGTTCTTGTTTCTTCTTGCAAGAATTTGTTTTAAGTCCATGGTTTCTTGTTCTCTGCCTATAACTGGATCTATTTGCTTGTCAAAGTACTTTTGATTTAAATTCTCACAGTAGCTCTTTAGTATTCTATCTGCTTGATTGGGTCTTAATTTTTGTTCTCCACCTTGATCTTGTCCTATACCTCCACCCATAGATGCCATACCTTCGTCAAGTATAGTTTCTGTGGATACTAGATCCATTAGATCCTGTTTGTTAACTGCATGTTTCTTTAAGAAGAATGCCGCATAGCTTTTCTTTTCACCGAATATGCTGATCAATATATCAATTGATGTTACATCTTGTCTACCTTGAAATAGTGCTTGAGTAAATGCTCTGTTCATTAATCTCTCTAATGATGCAGTCTTTCTCGGAGTAATAGGAGTTTTGCTTTTAGTTACAATGTCATTACATTTAGTATCAAGATAATCTTCAATATCTTTAACAAGTGCACCTACATTTGTTTTAAAATCAAGTAACACAGGTCCGACAGTGTCATCTTTGACCAATGCTAGTAGTACATGTTCAATAGTGACGTACTCGTGTTTTCTCTTCTCCGCTTCTTTAACTGCGTTTTCGAATATGTTTTCTAGGCTTTCGTTTGCTTCTAACATCTCCACTCCAATCTATTGTTCCTTGTTGTATTTTTAAAAACGTTGCTATGTCCTTCTTGTCCCATTCTAGTTCTTGTTGTATTGCACAAATTAATCTCTCCACATCTTTTTGTATTGGCGTTTGTTTTTTGTATGTTCCATTTAATATTTTCCATACCTTAGTCCGCTTTCCTATTTTGATTTTTTCTTTGCCATGTCCCATCGTAGTTTACTAACCCTTTTATTAAATGTAATACCTTCAAGGTGATCGAATTCATGTTGGAAGCATTTAGATTCCAATCCGTCGAGTCTTGCTGTTTTTGTTTCACCTTGTGTTGTTTCATATTGTATTTCTATTACTTTTGGTCTTTCTACTCTAAGCCATATGTTTCTAAAGCTCAGACAACCTTCTACATCAAATACTTTTTCTTTACTAAAAGTTTTTATCAAAGGATTCCATATTATAGCATTTTTTTTAAATGTGTCAAATGTATCATGTCCTATTGCAAAGAATCTTTTGGTAATGCCTATTTGGTTAGAAGCTAAACCTAATGCTCTCTCGTCAACCATTAATTGTATCATGTCTTTTTCAAACTTTTCTATATCATCATACCCTTGTATGGTGTCGCTTTCTCCCCATGCTGAACTCATTTGAGTTAGGGTCTCGTGTGGGTATTGAAATACTTGTATCATAGATCTTTTATTTTCTTTAAGTCGGCGGCCGATAGTTGCGGAATCAGTATGTGTACTTTTACATATAGATTTCCTCTAATATTTAATGTTTTATGCACAGGCATTCCTTTTCCTTTAATCATTAGTAATGTGCCGTGTTGTGTGCCTGATGGTACATTAACACTTATTATACTATCTTCCACTGTTCTTAATTGTATTTTGTGTCCTCTTACTGCTTGGAAACAAGTAATAGTTTTGTCTGTGTACAGGTCATTAATTTTTCTAGTAAATCCGTCCGAGTCCAAAACACTCATCACCACCATTAGATCACCACGTGGAACATTCCTAATCGAATCATCGCCCATGCCACTAAATTTGAAAGTAACTCCGTGTTGTACACCAGCAGGTATTTTTATTGTTGCATACTCATCTCTGCCAGAAGGTAGTTTATAGTTAATTGTTTTCTCACCAGCCGTCATTGCTTCTTTAAGAGAGATAGCCATTCTCACTTGTACATTTCTATTTCCTCTGTTGCTGGATCTAAATGTACGTCCGCCTGGCTGTGTAAAATTAAATTGACCACCAAAGTCCATATCACCACCTACACCTGAAAAGAAGTCACCAAATACTTCTTCGTTAAAAAATGGGTGCTGTTGTCCGCCGCCACCTGTGCTACCACCAAACTTTCTCATGGTATCGTAGTCGTGTCGCTTTTGTGAATTCTTTAGTGTATCGTATGCTTCGTTGGCTTCTTTGAATACTGTTTCATTACCACCTCTGTCTGGGTGTTCTTTTTTAGCAATGTCTTTGAATGCTTTCTTTATTTGATCGTTGGAGGCATCTTCATTCACACCTAGTGTTTGATAATAGTCTTTCATTAGCTATATTGTATAACAGATTGACTATTTGTCAATGGGTAGTGATTATTATTTCTTTTTTACTACGTCTGTCTTTTTGCCGTTAACGTACAGTCCGAACCATGCCGCACCTGCACCAACTACAACAGATATTAGACCTGCTTGTGGTGTTGTGGGGTTCTCTAATGCTGTGAACCAATTCAGTGTGTCCCAAGCCATCCATGCATACAGAGCCATCATTAATCTTGGCACTGTTCTCCAGTTGCTAAAGAACTGTGGTAGTTCATCTCTCATGAATATCCAAATAACAACAATCAAATCCCAACCAGTTTTTACACCTGCAACAACAATGTTCTGTGCTTTGTTATTCAGAGATTCTGAAAATCCAGATTCTTCTTTTTTGTCTTTAATAATCAGTTTGTCTTCTTTTAAAGTAGCCATTATTTAATATTAAGTTTCTTTTCTATTTCTGCTATTCTTTTCTTGAGTGCAGGAAACTTCTCCATTTCTTTTACTTCTGCTTCTAGTACTTTAATGTTGTACCTTTTAGCCGCCCAGTTGTACCACTGATCCACTTTACCGTAGAACCATACACCCATTTTAGTTTTCTTAAACCATGAGTTAGTAGCCTGTCCAACTATTGCACCTGCTGATGCTTTTAATATAAAAAACCAAAATACCATTATACGTTATCCTTGTTTGGAACTATTGAACTGTGGCCGAACATGTCTACCGCTTTCCATGCCGCCCATTGTTTCCATTTTTTTGCTGGAGGAGTAGAATCTGCCATTGCTAATTTAAAAACTTTATCAGCGGCTTTCTTTGCTTTCTTAACAAGTTCCATGTCCACGTTGTCATTGCCCCAACGATACTGTCTGATGGTCTTGTAAAGCAGGTCATGTATGATGGCCGCTCTAGCAATATCAAATGGTGCAATTACGGCCCATAAAGTTCTTGGTGTAGACGCTAGGTCAGTTTTAAATCCAACTGGCACAGTGATAGTTTCGGTCTTATTCGTATCTCTTTTAACAGCCGAAAGTTTTAACCCAACAGCTATTAAGTCTCTGCATTCATCTGCAGTTAGATCTTGTGTTGTGTATGATAGCTCTCTTCCTAACACCCATTCTCTAGGTGGCTCAAATTCTGCTAAAATCCTTGCGTTAAATTGTCCCATGTTCTTTATGTTCCTCTGTAAAAGTTATATGCGTATTTATTCGATTGCCCCTTCGGCCAACCCTTCGTTAACAAGTTTTTTTCTGTTGATCATGTGCTGTTTAACAACATCGTCTTTAGAACCACCAAAATATGGTACTGCGTGTCCTTCTTCACACAACATCTGAGCACATACTTGGCCGTCTTCAGTTGCAAAGTCACCAAGTATTCTTCCGAATTTACCCTTCATGTCTTCACCCTTCTTATTCACTTGCGTTTTCAGAATAGCAGTCTCACCTAACAACTCTATAAGTCTTGCCTTGGCCAGTAAGCCAAACTTCTTCTCTATAAGATCACGTGTTCTTGATTCTGGTGTATCTATCCCCATAATTCTAACACGTTCATTGTGTATCCACATACCGAAACCTAAATCGATATCAACATCAACTGTGTCTCCGTCTATTACTCTTAAAACTTTACATCTATATTCGTACATTTTTATTCCTCGTTTGGTTCATAGTATTTCTTGTATTCTTCTAGTAGGTTGTTGGTCTCTTGAAGCTTTTGTCTTATCTGTGCGAAGTTCTTCGCAAGTAGTTGGTAGTCTGCATCAGTCAACCCAAACAGCACAGGATCTATTCCTGCTTCTTCAAGTTTGGCAAACACTTCTTGTGCGTTCTTGCTGTTTATAACTATCCATTTAAGTTCTTCCAGTTGTAATGCTGTTGGCATTGGTAGATCTAATTTTGCTCTAGGCTCTTCCACTTGGAATATCTTTATTCTCTTTTGTCCAAAAGAACAACCAGAAAGGAAAATTGTTATTAGTGCTAGTGCAATGATTTTATTAATATGGTACATAATTTGGGTTTGCTAAACTCGGGCATTCCGGGTTTATCTCTGATTTCTTTATTGCTTTTAATTCTTTATCTGTGTGTTCAGCACCCGATGCCAACTCTAAACATCTTGTGGCATTTTTAGCACCTTTGTTTATAATTCTCTCAATCGGTTTAGGTTTCTCTATTGCCAGTTTGCCGATGTCTCTGCTTTTCTTGTTGAATCTTTTATCTAGGTCATCTAGGTCTTGCTTGAATGTGTTGATCAACATGTTTAATTTTTTATTGCTTTCTAATATGTCTTTGAAGTCTTTCTCTTGTTTTTCTAGTGTCGCCGCTTGTGTTTTCAACGCCTCGTCCATCTGTTGTTGATTTATAATCAAAGTCTGATTGTCGGACCTTAATTTAGCCACGTATAACCCTGCCCCTGCAACCGCAGTGAACATCATAAAGATCAGAATTAACTTCATTTGTCTAAACATAATGTACGTATTTATTGAATCAGTTCAGGCTTGTAGACAGTTTTACCATCTTCTTTCATAGCAGTTAAGGACTGATTACGGTTTCCTTCTGCTTTATATGACACATGCACCCAACCTGAGTCAGGTATTCCTGGTGTGTAGAACTCTAAGATGAGTTGATCATAGTCTAAATTTTCGTCAATCCATTTGGCCACGTCATAATTGCCTGTGCCTGGACATTCTATGTCCACTGCTTCGCCTTTGCAGTGTTGTGAGTTTGAACTACCACCTACTGCTGTGTTCAGTGCCGGTCCTCTGTATCCTGAGTTGATCACAGTAACACCAAAGTTATCTCTAACTGGTTGTACTACATTTTGAAATAGTGCCTCTGCACTGACCATGTGTTCTTCGCCTGGAGTGTTGTCTAGACCCTGCCTTATTGCAGTTTGACTCTTAGTATATTCTTGTAAACTGAAATTTTCGCTTAACTTTACCATCCGCTTTTACTTAACAAAGCAGAATCACCACCTTTGCTAAAAACAAATCGGTCTTCGTTAGTTTTAGTAACTTGGTATGGTCCAAAGTATTTGGTAAAGAACATGCATTCGCTCATTGACTCTTGATCTATTTTGAATGCTCTAACTTCTTTTAATAATGTCTGTGTTTCGCCAAATGCATGTAGTTCGAATTTTAATTTTTCGTTGCTACCATGCTTCTGAACTGATATTATGTTGTTGTCTAAATGAACTTCTAACATTTGAAATTTATCAAAGAAATCTTTTGTTTCGCCTAGTCTTAATGAGTTAATTTTTTGGTTGTATGCTTCTGGTGTTCTTGGCAGTACATCTGCTAGGTTCTTTGCTGATGCTTCAAACGGATTTGTTCTTTTGTGATATGTAAAATTAAATGTTTCTATGTTTGTTAATTTTTTAAGATCATCTAAAAATCTTCTTATAGCTTGATCCACACTTTCTTTTCTTTGAAATTCTATGAATACTTTGTGTTTGCCATCTTCCAGTGTGCCTGGAGTAGCATCTGCGTCCATTATGTCTGCGTAACCTGTTTCTGCAAAGTGTTCTAGATCTTTTGCTGGTGTTTGTCCATCAACAGAGAAACAAAGAACCATAACATTTTTGTCATCGCCCATTTTTGACTTGTATTGATCCACTGAGAACGTTGAAGAAACAACGTCTTGTAAATCTCCAGCTTTTAATCCTTCGTTAACTATCTGCATCTAAACTATTTAGGTCTCCGGAGACCATATCCATGTCGTCCTGGCTTACTATGTCATCTTTGCCATGTTTGAAATTACCAATTAATTCTTTTGGCATTTTAATTTCAACTATCCAAATATCGTGTGCGTCAATTCTACCTTTTGTAGTTCCTGGTCTGTAGTCAGCCGGTGTTTTAATCTGTCTTGGTTTTAGTAATTCGTCTTTTTTATAACTTACTTTACAGCCTCTGTCTAGCAATCTCTTGCCGCCTGCAGGATCTGGCATTTTATCTGCTGGCCACATAAATGAACAAGTAACAAAGTGTCTTGAATCAACAGGACCTGTTAATAATTCACCTTCTTCCCAATTCGTAAAAACATACACATCAAGCTCATCTACAACTCTTTCAAAATCCTTTAAAATAGATAGAGTAGGCCCTACTGCGTAGAGTGTTTGTACGTTTTTTATTATGTCTAATACATCATGCATACTAAGTCTTATTTATCCTTACTAACTGTGTTGTAAAATATGCATACTTAACCTGGAAATTTGCTCTTAAATATTTGTACATGAGTCGAAAACATAGACACATAAATCACAACAAAACCAACGAGGTATCATATGCTATTTTATCAAAGCCTACAACTGCGACCTTTATTTCAAAGGAAACTATGGAAACTGCTGAGGAAAAAGACTGTGTACGACAAGAGAATAAAGTTGTACAAGCTGAACGAAAATTGGTTAAGGATAAGGAAACAAAAGGATAGGAGGAGACGAAGAGTACTAGCTAGGATATGGAAAGCAGAGCAAATAGCCATGCTTCAACATAGACACAGTAATCTTATTTAAAAAAGGCGTCAATAGCATCACCATACCATTGTCGGTAGTGCTGTTCAATACGATCGTAAGGGACTTGATCTCTCTGGGCTAGAGGAATTCCAGGTAGTTCGTTCTTTAGTACTTCTTTGTTGATCAAATCAAGTACCACAGTGTATTCATTCATTTTACCCACACCGATTTTTTTCTTTGAAAGCTCTACAAATTCGTCGAACTTACCGTCTGGTTTAATATTGTACTTTACACAAAAAAATCTTTTCTTATTATGTTTACTACCCATTGTCTATCCATTTGTTTAATAATTGTATTCCCCATCCTGTGGCTCCTCCAGATGCTGTCATGGATCCTTTGTCGTTCCATGTAACTCCTGCAATATCTAAATGTGCCCAAGGTGTATCATTAACAAACCTCTGCAAAAACTGTGCCGCTGTTGTTGAACTTGCTTCGTAGCTCTTGCCCACGTTCCACATGTCTGCAATTGAAGAGTCAATGTATTCGTCGTATCTTTCTCCAATCGGGTCACACGGCATACGCCAAAGATCTTCACCTGTCGTTTTGCCTGCTGTTAACAATTCTTCACTTAACTTATCGTTGTTAGAAAACAATCCTGCTATCTGATCTCCTAGTGCTACTGATATCGCTCCAGTCAGTGTTGCTAGGTTAACCATTGCTGTTGGTTTGTATTCTCTTTGCGTGTACCATAAACAATCTGCCAACACAACTCTGCCTTCTGCATCTGTGTTATCGACCTCTATTGTTTGTCCACTTAATGATGTAATAACGTCACCTGGTTTGTATGCTGTGCTGGATACCATGTTCTCTACCAATCCAACAACACCTACAACATTTCTTTTAGTCTTGTTCAATGCTAATGACATCATGGTACCAACTACTACTGCTGATCCGCCCATGTCGTATTTCATGTCGCCCATGCCCTTGGAAGGCTTGATTGAATAACCACCAGTGTCAAACGTAACACCTTTTCCGACCAATGCAAGTGGTGGAGTGTCGTCCTGTGCACCATTCCATTCCATGATGACCACTTTGGATTCTCTAGCACTACCTTGTCCCACTGATAACAATGCACCCATTCCTATTTTTGTTAATTCTTTTTCTCCAAACACTGTGACCTTTAATCCTAACTTTGTTAGTTCTTGGATTCTGTCAGCATATGATTCCGGATACAACACATTGGATGGTTCTGATATTAGGTCTTTGGCAAATGCTATGCTTTCTGCCATGTTTGCTAATGATTGGAACATCAACAGTTGCCCGTTGTAGTCTAATATATTAACATCAAAGTCATTTGACTTAGGTATCTTTTTGCCAGTAAAGTATTTGTTAAATTTGTACTGCTTTAAAAGTAATCCAAAACCAATACGTGAAGCCATGTTTGCTTCTATCGATTCGTCTGCGTGTATGGATATATTTCCTGTTGTGCCTCTGTCTTGCAACATGGAGTAAATCGCTGATCCTATCTGTGTTGCTTTAAGCTCTGTGAATTTGTCTTTACTTCCTATACTAACAATCAATGCTTCATCACTTGTTAATGAATCGGTAGTAATAAAAAATCCTGTGCCAAATTTGCCTTCGTAGTTGTTTTTTGTGATAGTTTTAGTGAGTAATCCTTTTGTTACATCATCTACTTGTTTTGCAGATCCTGTAAGTGTGTGTTTGTCACCGTCCTTGTACAAGAAGTGAACTTCACAACTTGCTTCTAAATCATTTAATTTATTTGTAAAGTCTATTTTCATTTTTGTAACCTCGCTAATTTAATCATTACACTTGCTAAATTTATTTCTGGATCCGCAACAAATGAATGATCAACCAAGCCTTGCTTGATTATCAGCACAGCCTTGTCTTGCAGTTCGTCTTCTTTGGCTATGATGTCTAGGTTGTCATACAGCCATCTGTATATCTCCTCACACTCCTCTGGTCTTGCCTGGGCACATACCAGCTTCCTTGCTTCTTGTATCTTGCCCTGTTTGAAAAGTTCAACCATCTGCAGTCTGTAATCCTGTTGTCCCGAATCTCCTGATGCCGGTGGCATAAGTTTACCATCCCTACAATTCTGTTGTAGCATGTTGATACACTTCCTTAGATCTGGATATGATGCTTTCACATAAGTGTCAAGCACTTCTATGTCCGGGGTAATACTTTCTGTGATAAGAATCTCACAAGCTCTTGCAGTGTATTCTGTCTTGTCAATTGTTTCCATGTGGAATCCTTGGCATCTGCTGTGCAGTGCAGGAATAACTCTGTTGGGATAGTTGCAAGTCAAAATAAATCTTGCTGACGTGTGATACATCTCCATAACACCACGCAAGGCCGCTTGTCCATTTGGACTCATGTAGTCTGCCTCATCTAGTAATAC
>ENA-OSJC01001657-OSJC01001657.1-marine-metagenome-genome-assembly--contig:-NODE-1657-length-17868-cov-9.280929_pt1 | contig 17868 bp, 18 predicted proteins | sample MGYA00237885_ERZ534234 | MGnify/ENA primary metagenome ERZ534234 (study PRJEB26413, sample SAMN06343907) | marine metagenome | isolation source: coastal waters | place: Atlantic Ocean: West Antarctic... | reverse complement strand
AAAATTTATCGTCCCTCTTCCTGAATTTTGGATTGTTCCATGATCCCTGAAAATCTTTATCGGGAAGTGATTTCAGTTTTACCTATTATTTGTGTGGATATTGTTATTCGTAACGAATCTGGAAAAGTCTTATTAGGTCGTCGTAGAAATGAACCTATAAAAGGGCATTGGTGGGTCGTTGGCGGACGAATATTGTCTGGGGAATCTGCTCGTCAGGCTTGTATCCGTAAAACTTTAGAGGAAACGGGGTTGCGGGTAAATGAGCTAAAGTTTCTTGGGTTTTATGAAGATGTATTTGATAAAAATGCGTTCGATATACCTAAGCCTTACCATACACTTAGCCTTGTATTTGAAACACAGATGCCTGTTAAACAAGTTGAACAAACTATACATCTTGATTCACAACACTCAGAGTGGGCCTGGTTCGATGAATTGCCAGATAGATTTATTATTTCCACTCAAAACACACTTTTATCTAATTTGGATTAAATATGAAAAAACCATCAATACAAAAAGCTCTTATATTTGGCGTAACTGGACAGGATGGAAGCTATCTAGCTGATATTCTTCTTGAAAAAGGCTATGAGGTTCATGGCTTGTATCGTAAATCAGCCACAGGTAATACAAAAAATATCAAACATATAATTGACGATTGCGAGGTTTTTGGTAAAAAGTTCTATCTGCATCGTGGTGATTTAGCTGATCCAACATCTCTATATCGTGTTATTGCAGATGTAGGTCCTCATGAAATTTATAATGAAGCAGACCAAGATCATGTCCGTTGGAGTTATGATATGGTTGGTTATTCATCAGATATTACTGGTGCAGCTGTCGGCCGAATTTTAGAAATTATTCGGCAGATCAATCCCCAAATAAAATATTTTCAACCCTGTACTTCTAATATGTTTGGGATATCTGAATCAGAAACTCAAAATGAATCAACAATTTTTAACCCACAAAGCCCTTATGCAATAGGAAAAACCTTTGCATACTATATGACACGATACTATCGTGAGGCTTTTGGTATTCATGCATCTTCAGCAATTTTATTTAACCATGAATCACCTCGTCGGACTCCTGAGTATGTAACTCGAAAAATTACGCAGTCTGTAGCTCGTATTTCACTTGGTAAACAAGATAGCTTGGTTTTAGGTGATATGAGTGCAAAAATTGATTGGGGCTATGCGAGAGAATATATGGAGGCAGCCTGGTTAATGTTACAACAAGACAGGCCAGATGATTATGTAATTGCAACCGGAGAAGCTCATAGCGTAGAAGAATTTGTATTAGAGGCTTTCCGTTACGTTAATCTTGATCCTGACAAATATGTAAAGACTTCAGATGAATTTAAACGCCCAACAAAAACAAGTGCGCTTACTGGCGATAGTTCGAAAGCAAAAAAATCTTTTGGATTTAATCCAGAAATTAAATTTACAGATCTTGTAAAGCTAATGATTGACGAGGACCTTAAACAGCAAAGTGATGATTAATTCTCTCACAATATTTTATGTTTAAGCGAGGCTTAAACAATTGAAAATTGGAATTGATGCCAGATGTCTTGAATGGGGGCGTGGAGGAGTGGCGCGTTATCTAATAAATATGCTAAAAATATGGCCAAAAATCACAACTAAACATCACTTTATTTTATACTTTCAAAATTATATTCCTGATGATGATTTCTTGCGAAACCCACTTTTTCATCTAAAATTACTTGAAGGACCTAAGTTTTTACGTTCTCATCGCATTCTCGCCGAGCAATTTTTAATGCCTAATCAACTAAAAAAGGATAATCTAAATCTTTTTTTTGCAACTTGGTACAGCTCTCCTCTTATGTATCCAGGTAACAAAACTATTGTTGCTGCTTGGGACATTTCATACAGCACACATCCCAAACATTATTCCTGGGTGCACCGTATTTCTCTAGGATACTTTTCACGAAAATCTTGTGAGCGTGCAGCTGGAGTGGTAACTTGTTCAGACTTTGATGCTAAACAAATTGAAAAGTATTATGTAGTTCCATCAAAAAAGATTCTGACAGTTTATCTTGCTGCAGATCATAGGTTTAAACCAAAACCTGATAAAAAAGAAATCACTAGAGTTACTGAAAAGTATAAGTTACCTTCAAAATTTATTTTATCAATGGGCGTCATTCATAATCGTCGAAATATTGATGTAATAATAAATTCTTTTGAGCAGCTTAAGGATGAAGTTCGTAACTATTCTCTTGTAGTAATTGGGAGAAATAGTACGCAGCCGCACATTGATATAAAAGGAATGATGAAAAAAATGATTAAGGAAGGGAGAGCTCTTTACATCCCTTGGGTCGAGGATGAAGACTTACCTGCGCTTTACCATGCAGCCCACTGCTATATTTGTACCTCAACGGTAGATGGAGAAACTCTTATGCTTAAAGAGGCAATGCAATCCGGAACTCCAGTAATTACTTCGCCTCTTCTAAAAGGGACTATTGGGGGACATGGATTAATTATTAAAAACCCAGAAAATATAGCTAATACAAAGCAAGTTTTGCGCAAAGCTATAAGTAAGGATTTGAAACGAAATCAGCGAATTAAAAATGGAATAAAATGGACTCAAAATATTTCATGGGAGCGGGCAGCTAATGAAAGCCTTGCCTTTTTGGAGTCTAGATAATCAAAAAAGAATCAACTTTGTATCTTTTGGGTAATTTTTGGACGCACATTCCAAAAAAAAGGAAAAGCCAGTTATCAGCTCTTATCTTGTTGACCATTCTTGTTTCTTTGGCTGAAATTATAAGTATTGGAGCGGTCTTACCTTTTTTAGGAGCATTAACTGCGCCAGATAAAATTCTAGAAATTCAGTTTTTACAACCGTTATTTTACAAACTAAATATCCTAGACCCATCTGAACTATTGTTTCCAATGACACTTTTATTTATAGTTGCGGCAATAATATCTGGAATTATGAGATTAATTTTACTGTGGACTCAAACCCGTTTTGGTTATGCAATAGGCGCAGATATAAGTATTCTTGTTTATAGAAATTTACTGTACGCACCCTACTCTTTACATGTCTCAAAGAATAGTAGTGAATTTATTTCAGGGATAACAGATAAAACTGGGATGGTTGTAACTCAGATTCTCTTACCAATATTGTTAATTATTAGCTCAAGCATTATTTTAGTTGCAATTTTTATTGCTTTATTATCTATTGATAGCTTTGTGGCAGTTATTGCAACACTTGGTTTTGCATCTACTTACGGCTTTGTTTCATTCTTTACAAAAAAAAGATTACTTATAGATAGTGACAATATTAGTAAAAAATCAAATCTATTGATTAAGTCTTTACAGGAAGGTTTTGGAGGTATTAGAGATGTTCTAATTGATGGCACACAAGAAGTTTACTGTAAAATTTTCAGAGATGCCGATTTGCCTTTAAGAAAATCTCAAGCTGGTATAACAATTATTGGTCAAACTCCAAGATTTATAGTTGAAGCTCTAGGAATAACTATTTTAGCTGTATTAGCATATTATCTATCCAAGAGTTCAGAAGGAATTAACAATGCAATACCTGTGCTTGGAGTTTTTGCGCTCGCAGCACAAAGATTATTACCTATACTTCAACAAATCTATGCTAGTTGGACGTCAATAATAGGCTGTAGCTCATTACTCAAAGATATTTTGTTTTATCTTAATCAAGGATTACCTGAGTATTACAGCCTTTCATCTCCTCCATTAATAAAATTTAATAATTATATTAAATTAGATAATTTAGATTTTCGCTATAGCTCAGATGGCCCGTTCATTTTAAAAGGATTTACTTGTAAGATAAAAAAAGGAGAAAGAGTTGGGTTAATTGGAACAACTGGCAGCGGTAAAAGTACGCTGATAGATATTATAATGGGCTTATTGCTTCCACAAGATGGCCAGCTTTACGTTGATGACGAAATAATTACAGCTAAAAATTATCGCAGCTGGCAACTTCATGTTTCACATGTACCTCAAAGTATTTTCTTAGCAGACTCAACTATTTTAGAAAATATTGCTTTTGGAGTTCCACTTGATGAAATTGACCATGAGTTAGTTTCTGAATGTGCAAAAAAAGCACAAATTTCTCAAACTATCGAGTCATGGGCTTTACAATACAAAACATTAGTTGGTGAAAGAGGGGTTAGACTTTCAGGCGGACAAAGGCAGCGTATTGGAATTGCTAGAGCCTTATACAAAAAAACAGACGTAATTATTTTTGATGAGGCAACAAGTGCTCTAGATGATAAAACCGAGCTTAAAGTAATTGATAGTATTTTTAATCTTAATCCTGACATTACAATTTTAATTATTGCACATAGACTTACAACACTTAAAAAGTGCACTCAAGTTATAGAGTTAGAAGGGGGTAAGGTATTACAATCAGGAACTTACAAAGAGATAGTTGGTGAAATATAATGGGAAATAATAATATGAGGTCAAAAATATGAAAATTTTGATTACTGGCGCTGATGGCTTTATTGGCTCCCATCTAACTGAAGCTTTAGTCAGGGAAGGGCATGATGTTAAGGCATTTGTTTTATATAACTCTTTTAATTCATGGGGTTGGTTAGATAAATGTGCTGATGATATTAAAGGTAAATTTGAAGTATTTTCTGGCGATATAAGAGACACAAATGGAGTTCGTGAAGCAGTAAAAGGTTGTGATGCAGTTATTCACCTTGCAGCTCTTATAGCCATTCCTTACTCATACCATTCTCCAGAAACTTATATTGATACCAATATAAAAGGGACGCTAAATATTCTTCAAGCTGCTAGGGAGTTTAATATTCATAGATTAATTCATACTTCGACGAGTGAGGTTTATGGAACAGCTAAATTTGTACCAATTACTGAAGAACACCCCCTTCAGGGGCAGTCACCATATTCGGCATCCAAGATTGGCGCAGATCAATTAGCGAATTCATTCTTTACATCCTTTGATCTTCCTGTCGTAACTGTTAGGCCATTTAATACATATGGCCCGAGGCAGTCAGCAAGGGCAGTAATCCCAACAATTATCACTCAGATCGCTAATGGCAAAAATGAAATCAAGCTAGGTGCAATTTCGCCAACAAGAGATTTTAATTACATCAAAGATACTGTGGATGGATTTATTGCAGCCCTTAATTCAAAAAATGGTCTAGGCGAAGTTATTAATTTAGGGAGTAATTATGAGGTTTCAATTGGTGAGACAGCTGAGATTATAGCTGAAGTAATGAATGCCGAAATTAAAATTATCAATGACAAGCAAAGATTGAGGCCTAAAGAATCAGAAGTTGAACGCCTTTGGGCAGACAATTCAAAAGCTAAAGATTTATTTGGATGGGAACCAAAGTATGGGAATAGAGAAGGACTTTCAAAAGGCTTAAGAGAAACTGCAAAATGGTTTTTGGATTCAAAAAATTTAGATATGTATAAATCTGATATTTATAATTTATAAATAATGCATAAAAACTCGCAGATAAGCCAACAAATTATAAATTCAATTCGCAGTGTTATTGGGGCGCAAGACAGTAGTCTTCATGAGCCAGTTTTTAATGGAAATGAGTGGGACTACTTAAAAGAATGCCTTGATTCAACTTATGTATCTTCAGTTGGAAAATTCGTTGATAAGTTTGAACAAAGCTTAGTCAAATTAACAGGAGCTAAATATGCAATTGCTTTAGTAAATGGAACAGCTGCAATTCATTTGTCTTTAATATTAGCTGATGTTAAAGATGGTGATGAGGTGCTTACTCCAACCTTCACTTTTGTTGCAACAGCAAATGCTATTAGCTATCTTAAAGCTACACCTCATTTTATTGACAATGATGAAGATACTTTAGGCGTTGATCCAAAAAAGCTTTACGAATATTTAAATAAATTTACTAAACAGAAAGATGGCAAATGTATAAACATAAAGACAAATAAAATTATTAAAGCCATTGTCCCTACTCATATTTTTGGACACCCATGTAAGATAGATGAGATAGTAGACATTGCTAAAAACTTTAATATTATTGTCATTGAAGATGCTGCTGAATCAATAGGAAGTTATTATAAAAATCAACATACAGGCACTTTTGGGTTGATGGGGACATTGAGTTTTAATGGAAATAAAACTATTACCGCAGGCGGCGGCGGGGCAATTTTAACTAACAACCAGGAAATTGCTAAACGGGCCAAGCATTTATCAACTACAGCTAAATTAACTCATAAATGGGACTATCTACATGATGAAATTGGATTTAATTACCGACTTCCTAATATAAATGCAGCTTTAGGTTGTGCTCAATTAGAACAACTTCCTAAATTATTAAAATCAAAAAGAACATTATTTAAAAAATATGAAGATAAAATTTCTTTACTTAAAGGAGTTAGATTATTTAAAGAACCAACCGGATGCAAAAGTAATTATTGGCTTCAAACATTATTACTAGATATTGAAAATAAAAATGAACGTGATGAAATACTATCTTTAACAAACGAAAGTGGATTGATGACACGTCCCGCTTGGATATTAATGCACAGATTAAATCAATTTAGTAGTAACCCAAGAATGGATTTATCTTGTGCAGAATCAATTACCGACAGATTAATTAATATCCCTAGTAGCTCCAACCTTATAGGTAAAAATTGATTATGAGTAAAACAGAAATAATCTTAATAGGAGCGGGCGGCCATGCAAAATCTTGTATTGACATCATAGAGCAGCAAGACAAATTTAAAATTGCTGGTTTAATTGGTAAAAAAGAAGAATTAGGACAGAAAGTGTGCGGCTACAGTATTTTTGGAATTGATAATGATTTACCAGAATTATTTAAGAAATACAAAAATGCTCATATTTCAATTGGACAGATTGATACAGGTAAAAGAAATAATATTTATAACCAAATCTTAAATTTAGGTTTTTCTTTACCAACAATCATCTCTCCAAATGCTTATGTTTCAGATCATGCGGATATTGGTAATGGAAATATTGTTATGCATGGAGTGATCATTAATGCAGGAGTTAAAATTGGTAATAATTGCATTATTAATACAAAAGCATTAATTGAACATGATGTTCAGATTGATGACGGATGCCATATTTCGACAAATTCTATTTTAAATGGGAATGTAAAAATTGGCACTGGTACTTTTATTGGTAGCTCAGCATGCATTAAGAATAACATTTCAATTGGCAAGAATTGTATAATTGGAATGGGATTATCTGTTAGGCAAGATGTAGAAGATAAATCAAGGTTTACAGGTTAAGCAAGATATGACAAACAGAGTCAAAATCATTGCTGAAATTGGGGTTAATCATAACGGAGATATGACGCTAGCAAAAAAATTGATTGATGAGGCCAAAAAAGCTGGTGCAGACTATGTAAAATTTCAAACTTTTAAAGCTGATAGATTGGCTACTAAAAAAGCTAAAAAAACTGTTTATCAAATAAAAAATAGTGGTGATGGTGAGTCTCAGAAAGATATGTTAGCTCGATTGGAGTTAAGTCATGATATGCACAAAAAAATTATATCTCATTGTAAAAAACGAAAAATTAAATTTCTTTCTTCCGCATTTGATATTGAGGGCTTAGATTTATTATCAAAATTAGGCCAAACAATATTTAAAATACCTTCTGGAGAGATCACAAATGCTCCTTATCTAAAACATGTTGGAGTAATTGCTAAGTCAATTATTTTATCGACTGGTATGTCAAATTTAAAAGAAATTAAAGATGCTATTAAAATTTTAGAATCTGGTGGATTGAGCCGTAAAGATATAACAGTTCTCCATTGCACATCTGAATATCCTGCACCACTTAACGAAGTTAATCTTAATGCAATGAATGAAATAAAAAATAAATTGAAGGTCTCTGTTGGGTATTCCGACCATACAGATGGTTTTGAGATTTCATTAGCAGCAGTTGCTTTAGGAGCAGAAGTTATTGAAAAGCACTTCACTTTTGATCAGGCCCTACCTGGCCCCGACCACAAAGCAAGCCTTGAGCCAAAAGAGCTTAGATTGATGATTAAATTAATTCGAAATATTGAGGTGTCTTTAGGCCAACCTATTAAGCAAGCAAGTAAAAGTGAGATAAAAAATATGCCATTAGTACGTAAATCTATTGTTGCAAAAAGTAAAATAGAAATTGGGGAGAGATTTACTAACAATAATTTAACAACTAAAAGACCTGGGACTGGGATTTCCCCTATGAAGTGGAATTTTATAATCGGTAAAAAAGCTTCACGTGCTTTCGATGAAGACGAATTAATTGTGCTATGAGTAAATTAGATTTTAAAAGAGTTTGTGTGGTTACAGGCAGTAGAGCAGATTATGGGCTTTTAAAATTGGTGATGAAAAATATTAAGATTGATAAAGAATTAATTCTCCAGACTGTTGTAACTGGAACCCACCTATCTTCTAAGTACGGCTCAACATATAAAGAGATTGAGAGTGATGGGTTTAGGATTGACCGAAAAGTAAAAATTTTATCAAGTGATAATAGCTCAAGAGGTTTATTAAAATCTATGGCAAATTGCCAAATAAAATTCCCATCTATTTTTTCTGATTTAAAGCCGGATTTAATTATTGTTCTTGGGGACCGATTTGAAATATTTTCAATAACCTCAGTAGCGCTTGTTGCATGTATTCCAGTAGCTCATTTACATGGTGGTGAATCAACAGAAGGGGCAATTGACGAAGCTTTCCGTCATTCAATTACTAAAATGTCTCATATTCATTTCGTTGCAAATGATGTATATAGAAAAAGAGTGATTCAGCTTGGAGAAAGGCCGAGTAAGGTATTTAATGTTGGAGGGTTAGGCGTAGATTGTATTAACTCATTAAGGCTAATTAAGCGAGATGAACTTGAAAGTAATATTGGCTTCAAACTTAAAAATAAAAATTTGCTTATTACATTTCATTCGGTAACTTTGGAAGATGGCTCTACGAAAAAACAGTTTGTAGAATTGCTAGCAGCATTAAGACCCTTAAAAGAAACCGGGTTAATATTTACTTTACCTAATGCAGATACAGATGGCTTAGTTATAATTAAGTTAATTAATGAATTTGTTTCCAATAGTTTAAACTCAATTGTTTTTAAATCTCTCGGTCAATTGCATTATCTTTCCTGTATGAGCCAGATGGATGGAGTTATTGGAAATTCATCTAGTGGATTACTTGAGGCTCCTTCTTTAAAAATACCTACAATAAATATCGGCGACAGACAAAAGGGTAGATTGCAGGCTAGTAGTGTTATCAACTGTAGACCAGAAAGATTATGCATAGTAAAAGCAATAAAAAAATTAGATTCAAAAAGGTTTTTGGTTGGCTTAAAAAAAACAATAAGCCCATATGGCAAGGGTGGAGCAAGTAAAAAAATTGTTAAAATTATTAAAAACTTAAAGTCAGACGGGATTTTAAAAAAACAATTTTTTGACTTAAATCAATAAATTAATATTAAGGTAAATTCATTGAAAAATTCTGAACAATTTTGGCAAAAATCAATTTTAAAACTTGACTCTTCAATACAGCAAGCAATAAGCAATTTAAATAATAGCGGGTTAAAGATAGTGCTTGTAGTTGATGATAAAAATGAGTTCATTGGAACAATTTCTGATGGTGATATCAGGCGTGGCCTATTAGCAAATTTAAGTATCAATGATGCAATTAAAAATATTATTCACTATGAAGCTTTAGTCGTTCCTCCAGAGTTTGCTAAAGAATCAGCCTTGAAGCTAATGGAATTAAATCAAATATTCCAAATTCCGATTATCAATAATCAGAAAAATATAGTTGGATTATTTTTAAGACACAGCATTGCAGTTGAGTATAAGCGAAATAATATTATGGTTATTATGGCTGGTGGAATTGGTAAAAGACTTTTACCCCATACTGAAAATTGCCCTAAACCAATGCTTGAAGTATCAGGAAAGCCAATTCTAGAACATATTATCGAACGTGCAAAATCCGAAGGGTTTAAAAATTTTATATTATCTATTAATTACTTAGGCGAGATGATAGAGGACTATTTTGGTACTGGGGAAAAATTAGGAGTCAATATTGAGTATGTCCGAGAAAAAAAGCCATTAGGTACAGCTGGCTCATTAAGCTTGCTTAATCTTAAAACTGAAGACCCTTTTATTGTTTCTAATGGCGATGTAATTACAGACATACGTTATGGCGAACTTTTAGACTTCCATAATAAAAATAATTCTACAGCTACAATGGCAGTAAATCTATACGAATGGCAAAACCCATATGGGGTTGTAGGTTTAGATGGTATTGATATAACAGGTTTTGATGAAAAACCAATTCATAGAACTCATATAAATTCTGGTGTTTATGCATTATCTAAAGATGCTTTATCATTTTTGGAAAAAGATTCCCATTGTGATATGCCAAAATTATTTGATCGATTATTGGCAAAATCTGAGAAAATTATCGCATACCCCATGCATGAACCCTGGCTTGATGTTGGAAGATCAGCTGATTTAAATAAGGCAAATAAAAAATAATGAAAAAAATACAATACCCATCACCTGTTGATTTAAGAGATTTTGCAAAAGACAATAGAGACTCAAAAGCCCTTTATGGATTACCAAAAGAAACTATTTTTTGTAAAAAATGTGTAATTTCAAATCAGCGCCCTAATTCTGCAATTGAATATAATCATACTCAAGAATCTAAAAAAGACACAATTAACTTTGATACTAATGGCATTTGTGACGCATGTAATTTTGCAGAGAAAAAACAAAATTCAATTGATTGGGCTGAGCGTGAGCGAGAATTAATTGATTTATGTGATCAGCATCGTAAACATGATGGTTCTTATGATTGCATACTGCCAGGCTCAGGAGGAAAAGACAGTTTTTATGCATCACATATTTTAAAAACGAAATACAATATGCATCCGCTAACAGTAACATGGGCACCACATATTTATACTGACTGGGGCTGGAAAAATTTTCAAGCTTGGATCCATGCTGGTCACGATAATTTTTTAATGACTCCAAATGCTCGTGTCCACAGGTTGCTAACTAGACTTTCAACTGAATTATTGCTCCATCCCTTTCAAGCATTTATGTTTGGTCAAAAATCATTAGCACCAAAAATGGCAATTTTGCATGATATTCCATTAGTTTTTTACGGTGAAAATGAAGCTGAATATGGAAATCCAATTTCTGATACAGAAACAGCAAAAAGAGATTGGTCTTATTTCACCTCAGATGATCAGTCTAAAATTCATCTCGGTGGTGTTTCCATTGGTGATTTGAAAAAAGATTTTGGACTTGATCAAAATGACTTACAACCATATCTACCAGCAAACCCAGATCACATTAATAAAAAAAATATTGATGTTCATTATTTGGGATATTATTTGAAATGGCACCCACAATCATGCTACTACTATGCAGTTTCAAATGGAAATTTTCAAGCCTCTCCAGAAAGAACACCAGGCACTTATTCAAAGTACAATAGTATTGACGATCGTATTGATGATCTTCATTATTATACTACTGGGGTAAAGTTTGGTTTAGGGCGAGCCAGTTATGATGCCGCACAAGAGATTCGTTCAGGTGAAATAAATCGTGAAGAAGGAGTAGCTCTCGTTAATAAATTTGATCACGAATATCCAGAGAGGTTTATAGACGAATTATTTCAATATCTTTCAATCCCAGAAGATGAATTCCCTGTAGCAAGTAAAATGTTTGAGAAATCAACTATGAATCGAGACTATTTTGAAGTATTAACTAATCAATTCAGATCTCCTCATTTGTGGTATTTTGAAAATAAAAAATGGCATTTAAGAAGTACAATTTAAATTGACTAATCTTTCTTCTGAGCTAGTTAATAATTTACGCTTAATTGCTCGCCTTGATATAAAAGGCGAGAATCTAATAAAATCTATTCAATTAGAAGGTCTTCGTGTTATTGGGCCACCTAATGAGTATGCTCTAAAATATTACCTGCAAGGTGCAGACGAACTTATTTATATGGATTGTGTTGCAAGTCTTTATGGGCGTAATCATTTATCCGATATTATTAGCACAGCAACAAAGAATATTTTTGTACCTATTACAGTGGGTGGGGGAATAAGAAGTGTTGACGATGTATTTAAGATTCTTAGAGCAGGGGCCGATAAGGTAGCTATCAATACAGCAGCAGTTGCAAATCCTCAACTAATAGAAGATATTTCTCGTCAATTTGGAAGTCAATGTATGGTTTTATCAGTAGAAGCAAAAAAAATAAATGATAATAAATGGGAGGTTTACACAGACAATGGCCGAGAAAAAACAGGCATGGATGTCGTTGACTGGGTTAAAAAAGGCATTGATCTGGGAGCGGGAGAAATATTATTAACATCTGTCGATAAAGAGGGTACAAGAAAAGGTTTCGATACCTCGCTCATAAAATCAGTTTCAGAGCAATCGATGGTTCCAGTTATAGCAAGCGGGGGTATGGGTTCTCCAGACGACATACTTGAGGCTGTTAATGAAGGAGGTGCTTCTGCAGTAGCGATGGCCGATATACTTCATTATGGAAGATCTGATATTAAAGAGATAAGAAATACTGCAAAAAAAGCAGGCTTTGGAGTAAGGGAGTATGCCATTGAATGAGATTGTGATTATTGATTACGGCGTTGGCAATCTCCTAAGCGTTAAAAGAGGGTTGGAGCATTGTGGCGCAAAGGTTTTAGTTACCTCAAAGCCCGAAGAAATTCTAAATGCTGCTAAAGTTATCTTGCCAGGTGTTGGAGCTTTTAAGAAAGCAATGAAAGCCTTAGATAATCTTGGTTTAGTAAAGGTAATTCAAGAAGTCGCCAATCGAAAAATAAATTTATTAGGAATTTGCCTTGGCATGCAGCTTTTATTAGATGAGAGCGATGAATTTGGATTGACTAAAGGATTGGGTCTTATACCCGGAAGGGTAGTAGCAATCCCGACTAAGAACGATGACGGTATGATTAACAAAATTCCACATATAGGATGGAGTAAGCTCATTAACTCAGAAGGAATTTCTTATTGGAATGAAGGAATTTTAAAAACCTTAGGAAGGAGTGACTCATCTTATTTTATCCACTCTTATATGGCTTTAACAAATAATAATAAATACACAATTGCCTACTGCCTATATGGCTCAAAAAAAATACCTGCAGTGATTCAGCGTGATCGAATAATTGGGTGCCAATTCCACCCTGAGAAGAGTGGGGAAGTTGGCCTTAAGATATTAAGAGATTTTTGTGAGTCTTAAAAATATACTAATAGTCGGCTTAGGTAGTATTGGATTAAGGCATTTACGTATTGCAAGAGAACTTTTCCCTGAAAGTAGAATTGCAATTCTTCGTCATAAAGAAAACAATGAAATACCCGAAGGTGCAGATGAGGTATTTTTTAATCTATCTCATGCTATTAAATTCCAACCTGAAATAGCTATTATCTGTTCTCCAGCATCGACTCATGTTGAAATATCAAGATCTTTAGTGAAACAAGGAATACATATATTAATCGAAAAACCAATATCTAATGAGCAAAAAGGCTTAAAAGAGTTGAATTACGAAGCTGTCAAAAATAACTGTGTATTAACAATTGGTTATAATCTAAGATTCCTTCCCTCATTAAATAAATTTAAAAAGTTAATAGATGAAAATCTTATTGGAGATATTTATTCCATAAGAAGTGAGGTAGGCCAATACCTCCCAAATTGGCGTGATACCGATTACAGAAAGACTGTTTCAGCTCAAAAAAGCCTTGGAGGTGGTGTTTTGCTTGAGCTTAGCCATGAATTAGATTATTTAAGGTGGATTTTTGGTGATGTAGAATCTGTTCAAGCTCAACTTAGCAAACAAAGTAAGCTTGAAATTGATGTAGAAGATACTGCACATATCATCCTAAAATTCAAACAAAAAGAAAATAATACCAACTTAGTAGCCTCATTAAGTTTAGACTTTATTCGTCACGACAAAGTAAGAAGTTGTCATGTAATAGGTGAAAAAGCTAGCCTAAGATGGAATGGGTTAACTGGTGATATTGACTTATTTAAATCAAATAATTCAGAATGGGAAAATATACATAGCTATGAGATAGATCAAGATGAGAGTTATAAAGGTGAATGGCTACATTTTATTGAGTGCATAAATAAACGGAAATCTCCGGATATTTTATTTCAAGATGGAATTAAAGTTTTAGACATTATAGATAGTATTAATAAGGCTTCTTCTTCGGGTAAAAGGGTTAAGGTTAAATGAGTATCGTTGCATTTATATTTGCCAGAGGTGGCTCAAAAGGACTTCCTGATAAAAATATAAAAATTTTAAATGGGAAGCCTCTCTTGGCTTTGTCAATTGAGCATGCAAAGCTAGTAAAGAGGGTTGATAGAGTAATTGTTTCAACAGACTCAGAAGAGATAGCTAAGATAGCAAGAGAATACGGTGCTGAGGTTCCATTTATAAGGCCTAAAGAGCTAGCTACTGATGACTCACCTGAGTGGCTTTCTTGGCAGCATGGCTTAAAATATCTTGAACGTACCGATGGGTGTCTTCCTGATTTGATGTTATCAATACCGACCACCGCGCCATTAAGAGATGTGGAAGATATTGATAAAGTAATTGATGAGTATGAAAAAAATGATACTGATGTTGTAATTGTTGTAACTGAATCTCATCGAAATCCATTTTTCAATATGGTTAGAGAAGGCATTGATGGATATATTAATTTATTTGGCTCAGGGGACAAAGCTATAAGTCGGCGCCAAGATTGCCCTAAGACATACGATATAACTACTATTGCTTATGCTGCAAGGCCATCCTTTGTTTTAAATAAAAAATCTATATTTGAGGGTCGCGTGAGACAGGTTATTGTTCCGAAAGAAAGATCAATTGATATCGATACTTTGTTAGATTTTGAAATCGCCGAATATATGATAAAAAAAAATGAGTCAAAGATTGTCAAAAAATAAAATTAATCACCTAAAGACAGAATTTAGATTATGTGAATGCTGTGGCGGTGGCGACTTAGAATTAATGTGGACAAGTAAGAGTGTTGTTGTAAGAAAAATAAACACATGGGAGTTTCCAGTAAATATTTCAATTTGTCGTGATTGTGGATTTTGTTTTTCATCACCCAGTCCCAATAATGATGATTTGATGAAATATCATGAGGATGGAAATGTTGGGTTTAAAGGGGAGAGTTTGCCATATTCTATTGATGAAAGACTACGAATTCTAAATAAATATAAAGTACCAGATGGAATTTTTGTTGAGATTGGAGGTGATGATCCAGGAGAGTTTCATCAGAAGTGCAGTCGATATTTTAGCCAACTAATCTCAATTGAAGTTACTCAAGATTTAAAAAATAAATCTATTAATATTAATAACTTAAAACAATCTGTTGATGTAATAACTCATTATGATGTATTAGAGCATGTCTTAGATGTAAAAAACTTTTTATCAAATTGTTATGACGCTTTGAAGCGAGGTGGCGTTATGATTTGCGAGGTGCCTAATTTAAAGCTTTATCCAGATAATTTATTACTTCAAGAATTTGAACATGTTAATCATTTTACAATCTCATCTTTAAGTATGATTGCTGAAAAAGCTGGTTTCAACCTTATTGAGTTTGATGATATTTGTAGCAGGCCTTATGGGTTTGTAGCTATATTTCGAAAAGATGTCTCCAATAAAGATTATAATAAAAAAAATATAAATGAATTTTCTGAGGCTAGGGAATCAGTAATCGGAGGCTTAAAACAAATTGATATTAATAATATCCAGTTGCTCACTGTTAGAAAAAAAATAAGCCAATTAATTAAAGATAATAAAAAAATTATTTTATGGGGGGTAACGGACCTACTAAGATCTTTACTAAATGACTATAAAATTTCAGATAATGTAATGGTAGTTGATTCCGATCCTCGTCGCAAAGATGACTTAATTATGTATGGGCTTAAGGTGGGGCAGCCTATTAAATATATTAATGAACTTTTAAATTCAGATCTACTAGTTATTTGTGCTCCAAGGTATTCATCTGAAATTTTAACTTGGGTTAAAAGTAATACTGGTAAAATTTTCAAAGATGAATCCCTCAGTGTTATTGGGGTAAATTCATCTGGTAAAACTTTAAGGTAAATTTTTATGAAAACAATTATTATTTTAGGTGCATCTTCAAGTATTGGAAAAGCAATTTTTAATCAATTTAACAATAAAGATAATAAATTAATATCAACATATTTTTCAGGGGATAGTCCTGATAACATCTACAAGAATGACGAATCATTTTGTGTTGATTTAGATAGCAATAAAAGTATTATAAAATTTTCTGATAAGTTAATTTCAGAAAATATTAATGTTGATGTTTTAATTTCATTAGCTGGTATTCTTCCTGGAAAAAATTTATTGGAATATACTTTTGAAGAAATTGATAAGGTTATGTCAATTAACTTTACTGGACAAGCAAAGTTAATTAAAAAAATAATTCCTCTGTTATCAAAAAAATCACGATTACTTTTATTGTCTTCAATTTCTGCTCAAAAAGGTAGTTATGACCCTATTTATGCCGCCTCTAAGGGGGGGCTTCTTTCTTTCGTTAAGTCATTATTGCCAAGCTTACCTGTCGGGGCTTCTATTAATGCTATTGCACCTGGCTTAATTCAGGATAGCACTATGTTTAATAACATGACTTCTGATAGACAAGACATCCATAAGGCACAAATAAATTCTGGTAAGTTATTGAATGAGGAGGATTTGGCTAAAATTATTTTTGATTTATGCCAAGATCATTGGAATCATTTAAATGGCGCTTGTATTGATTTAAATGGTGGGCAATATGTCCGTTGATAGTGATAATTATAAGCAAACATTTTATGATAAATTAATATCAAACTTTAATAGCTTGTGGTTTGGCTTTGTTGAGCCAATTAAAATTAAATATGCACGTATAAGATTCGAAAAAATTTATTTAAAAAAACACAAAAATCCACTTGTAAGTATTTGCATACCTACTTTTAATCGAGGCTCAATCTTAATTGATCGAGCAGTAAAATCTGCCCTGTCCCAATCATATAAAAATATTGAATTAATTATAGTTGGGGATCACTGTACAGACAATACACCTGAGTTATTAGCTAAGATTAAAGATCCAAGATTAAAGTTTTACAATCTACCCAAAAGGATTAGATCTTATCGGCAGAATATTGAAAATCATTGGCTTGTTGGAGGGGCTGAGCCTGCCAATAAGGCTATGGATTTAGCCAATGGGGAATGGTTGGCGCGTTTAGATGATGATGATACATGGTCTACTGATCACATTGAAAAGCTTTTAAAATTGGCTATTGATGGTGATTATGAATTTGTTTCTGGATTGTATGAGGAAGAACGATTTGGAAAAAGAGTTGTAGTTGATGGAGTAAACGCTTTGGACTCTTATTACACTCGCGATAGTAAAACCAATGCTCATAAAAGTCCTAAGATTGGTGGCGTTTCAACCTGGCTGTGCAGATCGTATTTAAAAGGAATGAAATATAATTTAAATTGCTGGCGTAAAGACTGGAATAGGGTTTGGGATGTTGATTTATCACAAAGAATCTATCATGCTGGAGTTAGAATGGGATTTCTTGATGAAGTCATAGCTTATGTTCTTCCTCGTCCTGGTGAGAAATCAGTAGGGCTCGAGGCCTATAAATTAACAGAAAAAGAAAAATTAAAACAATATAAATTTAAATAAAAATCTCCTTGGAAAAAATATGAAAACTAAAGTTTTAGTAACAGGCGGGGCTGGCTTTTTAGGCTCACACCTATGCGAGAGCTTGTTGAATAATGATTACGATGTGTTATGTATTGATAATTACTCAACAGGCGCAAAAGATAATATTGCAGAGTTACTAAATAATCCATTT
>ENA-OSJC01001655-OSJC01001655.1-marine-metagenome-genome-assembly--contig:-NODE-1655-length-17874-cov-9.510142_pt1 | contig 17874 bp, 19 predicted proteins | sample MGYA00237885_ERZ534234 | MGnify/ENA primary metagenome ERZ534234 (study PRJEB26413, sample SAMN06343907) | marine metagenome | isolation source: coastal waters | place: Atlantic Ocean: West Antarctic... | reverse complement strand
ATTGCTTCAGCAGCTTGAAACTCTTTATGAAAAAATCTCCGCAATACATCTACTACAAACTCCATTGAAGTGTAATCGTCATTTATCAAAATAACGTCAAAACGATTTGGCATTTTTAGTTTTTGCTTTACAGTTTTTAAATTAGTCTGACTCATTTGATTAACTAAAAGATTTTTTTACTAATAGAATTATTGAAACAACCATTACAATAAAAGATGGCAATGTAGAGCTCAAAAAAGGACTAAAGTCGAAACTTAATGCCATTGCAATAGTAACCCTTGACAACATTTCAAACGATAAGCCAAGCGCTACTCCAAAAAATATTTTTCTCCCCAGAGTTACGTCCCTTGTAGATCCAAAGATAAATAACATTGCAAGTAAGATCATTGCAAGAAGAGTAATAGGTTGAATTAAACGCTTATAGAGCTCAACTTCAAAAACTCCAGAACGTAATTTATTATCAGACAAAAATCGAATCTGCTTAATAAGTGTCCGAGTTGAAAGGTCTTCAGGCTCTTTTTCTAAACTATCTATCAAATCCTGATCAAATGATACTGTTTTATTATAAGAATTTCGCTCTTTTAAAGAAATCTTATCAAAAAAACTTGAATCATCAATAGAAAAAATTTCACTGTCACTCATATCTAAGGAATCCCCATCAAATATAGCATTTTCTGACTTAATAACTCTTTCAATCTTATTCGATGAGTTAACTTCAATAACTGTAATACCACTAAATAATGTACCATCAATGTTTCTTTTAACATTAATAAAATTATCACCATCTCTAATCCAAAAACCATTCTGATTGGAAGATGCACTTAAATTTCCTATAGCATTTGACTTGCTACTTTCAGCAAAACTACTTGAAATTGGAGCTAAAAACTCCCCTACAAAAATGAAAAAAAGTACAAAGATTAGGGAATTTTTTAAAGTAAGTAATGTAATTTTTAATATAGAAGCGCCAGATACTCGAAAAATAAGAAGCTGCCCAGTTGTTGCTAAGTGCCCCATACCTAGAATACAGCCCAACAATATTATTGGTGATGATTGCTTATAAGCAACTTCAGGCAATTGAAGAACAGTATAAGTAAATGCTGACAGAATTGTGTAACCCTGCCTTCCAACACTATTTAGCTCCTCTAAAAAGTTAAAAAAACTGTAGATACTAGCCCAAACCACAAGAACAATTATTGTGTAGCTTAAAAGTGTTTTAGCAATATAACGATCTCTAATTTTCATTAAAATATAAGTAATTAATAGTTATTTTTTCAAAAATATATCTTTTATGTCGGACATTCACAAAAATAAAATCTTAATACTTGATTTTGGGTCACAATATACTCAACTCATTGCAAGACGAGTTAGAGAAATTGGCGTCTATTGTGAATTAGTTCCATACGATGTCAACCCTCATTTTATTGAAAAATTTAACCCTAATGGCATTATTCTCTCTGGTGGGCCAGATACAGTCAATGAAATTGATTCAGCCAGAGCTCCCAAAATTGTATTTGATCTAAATATACCAATCCTAGGAATTTGTTATGGTATGCAAACTATGGCTATTCAACTTGGAGGGGAGGCTAAAAGTGCTAAAAAAGCAGAATTTGGCTTTGCAAAGATTCGTGCTAGAAATCACTCTAAACTTTTGATGGATATTAATGATGCAACTAATTCGGAAGGTCATGGTCTTTTAGATGTATGGATGAGTCATGGAGTAGAAGTTACAAAATTACCGAAAAATTTTGAGTTAATTGCATCAAGTGATAATTGTCCTATAGCTGGCTTTGCAAACAACAAAAAGAACTACTTTGGACTTCAATTTCATCCTGAGGTTACTCATACAAAACAAGGTACTAAAATCCTAGAGCGCTTCATAACAATTATATGTCGGTGCGAAAAAAAATGGACAACAGATAATATTATTGATGATTTATTAGAAAAAATAAAATCTCAGGTTGGTAATAATAAAGTCCTGTTAGGTTTATCAGGAGGAGTTGATTCTTCAGTTGTTGCAATACTTCTCCACAAATCTATTGGTGATCAACTGACCTGCGTTTTTGTAGATAACGGCTTACTAAGGCTTAATGAAGGTAATGAGGTAATGAAGACTTTCTCTCAAAATCTTGGTGTTAAGGTTATTAGGTCTGATGCTCAGGAGTACTTTTATGATCAGCTTTCAGATGAAAGTGATCCAGAATTAAAAAGAAAAATAATAGGAAAAGCTTTTATTGAAATATTTGATCAAGAAGCACAAAAAATAAAAAACATTAAATTCCTCGCCCAAGGCACTATTTATCCCGATGTAATTGAGTCGGCAGGAGCCGCTTCGGGCAAAGCTAAAGTTATTAAATCACATCATAATGTTGGCGGACTCCCAGATGATATGCAGTTTGAATTGGTTGAGCCACTAAAAGAGCTATTTAAAGATGAGGTTAGAGCTGTTGGAATAAAACTTGGACTGAATAAGAAAATGCTCTATCGTCACCCTTTTCCTGGCCCTGGACTTGGTGTTAGAATCCTTGGCCAAGTTAAAAAAGAATATGCTGATATCTTAAGGCAGGCAGATCATATTTTCATGGAAGAGCTACATAATCAAAGCTTATATGATAAAGTTGATCAAGCTTTTGCAGTATTCCTTCCGGTTAAATCAGTGGGAGTTACAGGAGATGAAAGAAGATATGATTTTGTAATAGCACTTCGTGCTGTCGAAACAGTTGACTTTATGACTGCTAGATGGGCACGGCTTCCATATGATTTTTTAGATCATGTATCGAATCGCATTATGAATGAAATTTCTAGAGTTTCTAGGGTAGTATATGATATTTCAGGTAAGCCTCCAGCGACTATTGAGTGGGAATGAGTAAAAACCTATGAAAATAAATGACTTACAAGTATTTAGTCATTAATTTTTGAGTTTCTGATAAACGTACACAGATGCATTAGCACTATGTTTTAAGGGATTATCCTTGCAATATTTCACAATTGCATAAAATGTTGAATTTGAATCTGGTGGATTTAATGTGATATCACTTTCCCAATTTATTCCAGAAAAAAATCCATCAAACCAACTTACTACCATCTCTTTGCCAATTTTATTATCATTTTTATCCCAATCAATAACAGTTCCACAAGAGAAATGACCATTAATAGTTCCAGCATAACTAAAATTAGATACGCTTGTCAAAAAAATAATTAGTAATAGTTGTTTTTTCATAATGAAGTCATTTTTACTAGGAGTTAATTCTACCCCGATATAATTAAATGAAATAATTGTTTTGCGATACTGGAAGATAAATCAAACGTCAAATAGAATTAAAACTTGAGAAGCACTTGAGAAGCATACTTGAGAAGCACTTGAGAAGTTTTCAGAAAATGCATTTAAATCAATGATTTATAAGCGTGTAATCATTGAGTAGGAGTAAAAACTTCCTCTATATCCCTTTACCTATTGGGTTTCTCTTTTGCAGACTTAGTACAGACTTTTTTACAAGTCATTGATTTTTGTGTATATTAAAATTATAGAAGCAGACTAAAGTGCAGACTTTTGGTGTTTACTGAGTTTCATATACAACATAAGAAATTATCAATCTAATCTTCAATATGAAATAAGTTATTAAATGTAGGTCAGGTCTGACCTACATTAATTAGTCAACTTTTTAGAGTTTCTTTTTTATCGCCAAATAAGGTCAAAATTCCACCTATAGCAGCTAGCAACATAAATATCATTGTAAAAGTACCACCACCAATTGCACCAATTATTGCAGCAATTATTAATAGTATTCCAGGTTTTTTAGTCTCAGCATTCATTGCAACAGCGCCAAGAATAATTGTTGCAAATGCTGCTAAAACTCCAATCCACCCCATAGCAAGAATCATGTCTCCAGCACCTGTATCATCAACACCCTCTATGCTTTCTAAACCTCCAGCTACTGCGCCAAAAAAAAGTGTGACAAAAGCAGCACCAGTTCCAAAAATACCAGCTATTAAAGCAATAATTCCTCCAGACTTTCTCATATTGTTTCTCCTTTTATTTTAATAATTATTTTTCAAATTCTATATGTTAAAAATAGAATTACTTCCCACTATTTTCATAGTATTCTTGCTAACTCACCTTCAAAATTTAGAAAACATCCACCTGATGACTTCATTAGAAATTGAACTGTAATTGTTTGATTTTCAAGTAAGTCATAACCATCGCCTGAATTTTCAAAAACAACTCTTAAATCATCAATACCAAAATTATTAACATCCATAGTTACACTATCTGATTTTGCTATTACTACTTCACCTTTCCATGTCATCCAGTGATTTTTATATTGTGAATTAAATATATCTTTTCTTTTCTCCTCACTATACTTGCTATAGCAACCAACTTCTTCCTCAGTTCTATCATAAGAATCATTATTAACAGGATATTTAGAATCTGCAAAACTCGTAGACATAGAGAGAATTGAAAACAGAATTATGATTAATTTTTTCATATTTATAGTTTATTTTGAATCTATTTTTAACCGACTATACCCTCCTATATTTCAACTTACAAGAGAAACATTTATTTATTGTTTACTCATAAAGGATGTTTGAACAGATTAAGATGATTTAGTAACGAATTCTGCAAATATTAGGGGCTTATGATGAGTAAGAGTGATTATATGATTATTTAAGAACTAGATTATGTAAGAAAGTCTTATGAGCAAGAAATTACTACTTGAGTTAGAATATGGTTACTTTATTTCATTAAGGTGATAGTTATGACAAAATTTACATCATCAAAGAAACTACTTTTTCTTTTAGTATTATCTTTATTGCCATTTGTTACTTCTCAAGCAGAAGAGGTAGAATCCTATCAGTATAACGGTGAAAACTTATTATTACCAATTCCAAATGGTTTTTGTAACGCAACTGAAGAATTATCTGGAATATTTATAATGGATTATATGAATTCCCAAATTTCTAATGGTATGGATGTCCCACCAGCAGTAATTGCTTTTACGAGATGTGGTTTCGAAAATGACCTAGCAGAGTTGTACCCATTTGGATATATCTCTTTGATAGAAAATTCAAAACCAGTATCAACTCAAAAAAGTTTTAATAAAATGCTCGGAAAACTTCTTGATAGTTCTAAGATGATGCAAAAAATACAAGAAACAGCGGACGATGCCACACAAAAAACTGGATCTGAATATGGTATAGAAATTGATGGATTTGGTGTAGATAAATCAACACTTGACTGGATAGATGAAAATGTTGCCATAGTAACTACAAGGATGGAATATGCTATCGATGGTGAAACTTATAATGAATACTCTGTCCAAGGATCTACTGCGCTTAATAAGTCCATCGTAAATTACTATATATGGGATGAGATACCTGGACTAACCACTCCTAAAGAAAATGCCCTTACGCTTATAAATAATTCAAAATTCTTAGTAAGAATGAATAAGTAAATATTTTTAAGTAACAAAGTTTGAGAGAGGGCACTCAAAATGAACGGAAATAGTACAAATATCAATAAATGTTATGTCAAAGTATTATTACCCCCTCTACAAGTCAATGGTAGTAAGGGATATAGAATTTGCAACCATTGAGTGGGAGTAAAATTCTATTAAAATCAATGCTTTAGTCATTAATTTTTTAATATTTTAAGAATTCTGATTTAAGATTTTTTTTTAAGCTAGACATTCAATTAAGAAGTTATAATTTAAAATTTACTATAATACTAAATAATGGCAAGTTTAACAAAAGACTTTAAGAAAAGATCGGCCTGGCTTAATAATCGAGCTTCTTGTATTTTTCCAATTTTCATTGGTGAGTTTTATGACACACATTTAGTTTTTCAGAACTATTGGGATTGGAAAAATAATCTTAAAAAAGTTTTTTGTGTACTTCGCTTAAGAAATTCCAATGGAGAGAGCGTTTTAAATACTGTAATTGAAATCCAAAATCATAATGAAATTAAAATTAGTAATTTAATAGATGACAAAGAATTAATTAATAGAGGAACAGTAGAAGTAGAGATAATTTCTCCTGAAAATTTAGGATATCCATTTCCTGCAATACTAGCTTTTTATGTCACTGAAAAACAAAAAAGTGTTGTTCATGCAGCAGGAAGAATATTAAATTCAAATGAAGCCTTTAACAATGGTAAATGGAAAGAGTCAAATTTTTCAACTACATTGAAAAAAGATTTTAGTCCATTTATATCTCTATTCTATGGTCAATATGTAAAAGATAAATCACAAATTAAAATTGTATTCAAGAATTATGATGATAATTCTTCATTACTTGAGAAAACTCACCAATTAAACCCCCTGCCCTTTGGATCTGAAGTTTTATATATCAAGAAACTTCTTTCAGATGAAGAATTAAGTAGCTTGAAGAATTTAAAGGTTTTTATAGTCTTTGAGACTGACATTAAAGGCATATTTGGTAGGTTTGTTGTAGGAAATTTGCATTTGCCAACAAATCAACATTTTACAACGCATTCTTTTCAATATATCAATCCAGAATCTCAAGATAGAATATCTCCTTCAAAAGGTGAATGTTCAACATTTATTCCAATTTTTAACAAAAAACCATTGATAGCTAAAATCACTTCATTCCCAACAAATATCAAAGAAAATCTAGAATTAAAAATTTCAAAAGGGAAAATAGGTGAAACATTGAAATCTACTAATGAGTTTATCCATATTCAAACAGGAGGTGATAACGCAAGTGTGTTTGAATATAAATTAGATCAAGATGATTTTTTAAAATTAGAGTCTTTTACTGATGCGCCATCAAGAATTAATGCAAATTATAATTTTTCTCTAGAGAACTCTTTACATTCAACAGATTTAGCAACTGGTTTTAAAGCAAAAACATATCCACCAAAATCAAATCATTGGGGCTCCTCAATACTAGAAAAAGGGTGGAATACCATAGTATTTATTAGAAATTTAAATCATTCAAATAATTCAAATGAAGCTACCTGCAGTTTTGAAGCTTATAATGAAAAAGAAATAATAGAAAAAAAAATAACAGTCAAGTCGGAATCATGCGATATTATTGAAATAGGCTATAGAGACTTTAAAAAAAGCTCTAACTCTTACTTTTCATGGAAATTAAGAACTTCACAAACAACTCTAGAAGTTTTTTGGGTCTCTTATAATAGCGACACTGGAGCTATTTGTGCTGAACACAGCTTTTAATTTAAAAACTATTATATGATTGAAGTTAAATGAAAGTAGCAGCATGTAAAAATCATCAGCGCTAACTATTAATTTAATAATGCCTCCTTTTTCAAGTTCATTTCTTTAAATAGACCGAAAGGAATGTATTTTTTAGCTTGATATTCACTTTATTTAAATGTCCATAACTTATTTAACGAATAGTTATTAACTGCCACAACAACAAACAAAATGACCTGTGATAAAAGATACCAAAATTCTAATATATGAACAAATACATACATACCCAATGTATTAATAGTAAACCCAAATGCTATAACACTAGCATATTTAATAAAAGCGACCTTATGATTCGTAACTGATATAAAGACCCATTTAGATAATACGGGATAAGTTGCAAAGATTAATATTAAATTACTTATAACTGTTGCAACAACTGGATCTATAAGAAAAAACTCAACTTGAAAAGCCAAAAGCCCCAAAAAGAAAATACTTGATGTGCCACCAACAAAAATATATTTTAATGTTGATTGATCAATCATACATTTTTCTTAAGAAAGAATTTTTGCCTAACTTTAGATGAAATTAACATTAAATACATTCAGTTTTTAAAAATGAATTATTATAAAGGATTACTAAAACATAAGAACTATTTCAAAAATTAAGTTGGTCTTTGATTACTAAAAACTTTGTTTTTAATCAATATTTTTTACAAAATCTACTAAATATAAAGGTCGAGCCTTGACTTCGTCAAATATAGCCCCGATATACTCACCTAAAATTCCAATAAATAAAAGCTGAATACCTCCAAATAAAGAAACTAATATAGCAATTGTAGTAAATCCAGATGGAATACTATCTTGTGTAAGAAAAGAAAAAAGGGAATAACAAATTAAAATAATTGATACAAGAAAAAAAACAAAGCCAATTAATCCAGCATATTGTAGAGGTTTTTTACTAAATGAAATAATCCCAGAAGATGCAAATGAAATCATACGAGTCCAATTATATTTACTCTCTCCAAGAAAACGAGGATTTGGAGCATACTCAACTGCAACGCTATTGAAACCAACCCATTTGAACAATCCTCGTAAAAACTGATTTCTTTCTCGAACTTGGTTCTTAAATACATTGGCCACTTTTCTTGAAATAAGCCTAAAATCAGCTTCACCAGAAGAAAGCTCAAGATCTGAAACAATACTCAAAAAAGAATAAAACCATCTTGATGTTAGTCTCTTTAAGAGGTTGCTTTGTTTTTGGTCATTTCTTAAAGTATAAACAACCTCAAACCCTTCTTCATAATTTTCTAGTAGCCTTGGAATTAGTTCTGGTGGATGTTGTAAATCTGAGTCCATCATAATAATAACGTCACTTTCAGAATGATCCATACCTGCAACCAGAGACATTTGATGGCCAAATCTAGAGCTTAAAGCAATTATTTGAACATCTAAATCATTATTTGCAATATTAGTCAGTACTGCTAGAGAGTTGTCTGAGGATCTATCCACTACAAACATTATCTTGTAATCATAAGAGCAACTTTTCAAAACCTTTGATAGTGATTCATAAAAAAAAGATATAACTTCTTCTTCGTTATAAACAGGACAAATTACAGTAAGTGATTTTTTGGTAATTTTCATAATTTAAGAACCATTCTATCGATTGTCTCTCTCCAACTAATTAACTTCATTGGTCCAATAAGCTCTATAAGTTTCTTATTACTACCATAATGAACTTGCATATCTCTATCTCTAACCAGGTCATTGCTGGTCTCAATATTGATATTAATTTTTACTTTAGAAGCAATATATTCTAGTATCTCACTTATTAAAACGGGTTTTCCAGAACAAATATTAAATATCTCCCCATAGGAATTTTTAGTATTAATCAATTTCCATAGAATTTCAACAAGATCCAAAACATCGATAAAATCTCTTGAAGTGTTCAAGTTCCCTGTTTTTAAAGTCATACCATCGTATCCAATTGCAATTTGCCTCATAAAGTTTCCAATTGCAAGGTACTCTGGCAAACCTTCTCCAATTACCGTAAACGGTCTTACAACAGTCAGATTTTTTTTATCTCCACACCACGAAATTGCATCGAGAGTTGATGCTAGTTTTGAAATACCATTATTAGAAAATGGTATTGTACTTGTCGACTCAGATACTGGCATCTCTGTGAAAGGAACAATCCCATATTCTGCAGCACTTCCAACAAACATTACTTTAATTTTATTTTCTAAACCTAACATTGATAAAGAACTTAAAATGTTATGGCCAAAAATAGTATTTAATTTTAAAGAGCTTTGCATATCTAACGAAACACTTCCAGCCAAGTGAAATATATAATCTGGCTCAGACTTATAAATAATATCTCGTATCTCATCTAAATCAGTAAAATCATTGACCAAATAGTTGTCACATGAGTTTACAATAGTTCTGCCCATAGACGCTATTTCACAATTTTCATCTCTTAGTTTTTTAATTAGATGAGATCCAATAAAGCCTGAACCTCCAGTTAGCAAAACTTTTTTCATATTTACCTATTTATTATTATCTTGAATTACATTAAGATAAGGCCTCATTTCATTTACAAATTCAGAAAATTTTTCAATTCTATCTGCTTTAACTTCATCGCTAACGTCTAATAATTGTCGGTCAACTACTGACAAAGCTTGCCTAGTTTGATTCTTCATAATTTCAACCAAAGATAGCTGACTTATTTTATTTGAGACAAATGAGGCACTCAAAAAAACAAAAATCATGAGAATTAAAGCTAGTAAAGAATATTTTGTAAGAAATAGCAATATTTCTTTATAGTCACCACCTATATTTTTCTTAGTATCAATAGCAACATAGTCACCAAAATTTCTATTTTCTATTTTTAATAATAAATCATTTTTTTGTCTTTCAATATCTTGATATGCAGTATTTAAATCATCACTTTCTGAATAGAGAGATAGGCTAGGAATAAATAAACAAAATTTTCCTTCTTGTTCTTTTAATATAATTTCATTTTCAATTTTCATACTCTAATATTTTTCTTATAAATTATATTAATAGTATAAATAGTAAATCCAATAATTAAAGATAAAAACCAATAAATAAGAGTTAAAAATAAAACAGAAGGATCGAGTATATAAAATGGAACTGCTGTTGATACAAACAAAGAAGGGAGCATTGAAAAAATAAATGCTCCAATTAGCACCAAAGATATTTTTGTTAAAGCAATTAAGCTAGACCTATATACAAAAAAGCCTCCAGCAAAAGAGCATAAAATTGAGGTAATACTTATGATATTAGAATTAGACCAATATAAACTGGCAAAAAAAGTTTTTAAAAAGATATAAGGCTTAATAATATAATTTTTCAAAAAATAATTTGGGTCATTTATCAATATTGATAAATATTCTTTTTTCAGGATATCTTCATATAATGTATGGCCACCAATTGACTCCCAATCTTCAGTTCCATAGATTTTTTTAGTTTTTGAAGAAACAAAATTAACAGATGAACTATCATCTTGATATATTCCATATTTATTAAGACTCTCTGGATGAGCTGAAAGACCAATATATGCTGCGTGCCAAAACAAGTGCCCACTAGTATAATTGGAATACTGCGGATCTTTGGCACTATACATGTAGCCTTTAAGACCCAAGATTGATAAAGAAATAAGAACAATGCTTATCAATGCGCTTTTTTTAATTAAATAATAATAAAATTTCTTTTTTATTGAAAATAAACAAAATAGAAAAAAAGAAGAATAAATGAACAAAAGCTGGTATGAAACACTAGATCTAGAGTGATAAATAAACATCAATATAGCTATTTGAGTTATCAGCATAGCTAAACCAAAAGTATTCAATCTTTTATTTTCAAAAATAGAAATAACAATATATATTGTTGGAATCATTGATAGTATTGGTAAAGATCTTCTATTATAAACCGTCATCAACTCTTTACCCATATCCGGTAACACACTAATAATAACCCAATGAGAGATCATAAAAATAGCTAACAAATTCAACTTTTCAAAATTATTAAAAAAACGTGCTATAAATAAAGCTAATGAAATAAATAATAGTAAATAGTATAAATAAATAAAACTATCTGTATCGTAGCCAAATAGTAAAAATGAAAGTTTATAATAATCAACGATTCCTAAATCTTCCCTATCTAAATAATATTTATAATTAGCATCAATGGTTTTAGCGGCTAAAACTCCTTTCTTAAAATCTATATCATAAGGAATATTTTTTTTGTGTGATTTAACATATTCTTTAAAGCCCTCTTGTTCTTGAAGTGACTCTAATACGTGCCTATAGCCAGAATAACCATTTTCATCAGTTTCTAGTTCTGTTATAGCTATTGCAATTGAGACAAGTGAAATATCAACAGGCTCTGGTATTACATTTTTTACTTTAGGGTTGATTGAACTCAAGAAACTTATGGCAAAGAGCCCTAACAAAACACCAAAATAAATTATTTTTTTAAAATCAAACAACAAAATTATTACTCCAATATATTGAAATAAATTATATACTAACTAAATTTTTTTTAACTGTGTCCTAACAAATAGTCCACAAAATTCCTGGCTTATGGAAGCATTGCTGAAGTGGTTATGGCAAGTATAATAGCTAGTTATAGTTAATTAAGTAAAAGTTGGGTATTGTGCAAATTATTATAATTGGGTCAGGCCCTGCAGCATTTGCTGCAGTTCAAGCCATTTTAGACCAAGATCCAAGTATTACTCCAACAATAGTAGCTCCTTCCACATCAACTGAAGCTCACCCATTTGAAGGTACTCCCCCATCAATGTGGCCAGATAAAGCTTATGATGAACTTAATACTATGATAAAAAAGAAATCTGGCTCTAGCTTTATGCCAGTAAGAAGTCATTTTGGAAATATGTTTACTTCTTGGAAAGGAACACCATTAATTAAGTCTGACTATTTTGGAGGTTTAGGTAAATTTTGGAGTTGCGGTATGTTTCCACTTTCGCCCTCAGAATTAATAAAATGGCCTTTTACATACGAAGAAATAAAGCCATTTTATAAACGTATTGGTGAAGTAGTTGGAATATCTGGCAAAGATGATCAATTAAATGATTACTTTGGTGACTCCTTTGCAACAAGGCCACCAGTATATAAACCACCAATTGCGCAAAAATTTTATGAGAAATTTTCACAAATTAAAAATAAGCATCCAGATTTTAGATTCTCAATTGGTGTAAATAGACTTGCTCTTGAAACACGAGTTGAAAATGAAAAAAGTTGTATTAATTGTGGTTACTGTATGTATGGTTGCTTTAAAAAATCTTTATTTAATCCAGCGGACTCATTAAAAGAATTTGAAGAAGATAAGCGTATTAAAATTATTAATGATAAAGCCTTAGGGGTCTTTAAGACAATCAATGGATGGGATGTAAAGCTTGCAAATAACCAAACAATTCAGGCAGATAAGGTTTTTTTATGTGCTGGAGCAATTGGCACATCTGAAATCCTATTGCGAAGTTTTAGCCTTTTCAATAAAGAGGTTTTTATTGATGATAATGAAAATTATTTGTTTGGCCTAATATCAAATAAAGCAGCCAAAAAAAATCCATCGTCTTTTTCTTTTGGAACATTAACACTTGGAGTTCTATCTAAAGATAAGTATGCCCAAGCAAGTTTGACTACTCTTCCAGATATGTTTCTAGATTATATAATACCTAGAAGAATAAATAAGTATTTGCAACCTTTTTTTAAAATTTTTCAAAATAGAATTCTGCTTGGGCGTTTACATATTGATGGTTTAAGTGCTTCTAAATACTCCATGTCATTAACAAAAGAAGGTGTTCTTAATATAAAACAAGTACGGACAAAAGCTTCTGACACTCAGGCAAAAAAAATTTTAAAGGCTCTTGATATTAACCTAAAAGGAACAAATTTTAGGCGAATAAAGGGCTTAATGATTCATGCTCCTAGCAGTGCTCATTATGTAGGAGGTTTTGCAAATGGTGAACACGGTGTATGCGTTAAAGCAGATGGAGTTCTTAAAGAAGGCTTGTATGTTTGTGATTCTTCAGCTTTTCCTGCAAACCCCTCTCAGCCTCTGACTTTTACAATTATGGCAAATGCAATGAGAGTTGTTACTAAGGCTATTAAAGATAGAAATTAAATATAATGCTCTCATCATTTTTAACTGGTTTTTTTTTAGGAATTTCTTTAATAGTGGCTATTGGCCCTCAAAATGCCTTTGTTATAAGGCAAGGGATTTTAGGTAAACATACTTTTTATGTTGCTCTCTTCTGTGCAATTTCAGATTCTCTATTAATTTGTCTTGGAGTTATAGGAATTTCATTTTTTTTAAATAGCTTTATAAGTGAATTTTCAAATTTACTTTTTGGATTAAGCTCTCTTTGGCTTTTTGGATATGGTGTTTTAAGACTTAAATCAGCTTTTAAAGGAAATACAAATAAAGAAATAGCTGATTCAAAATCTAAGAAACTTAGATCAACTATTTTAGTATTAGCAATTTTGACTTTTGCTAACCCTCATGTTTATCTTGATACAATGGTGCTTATTGGCTCCATCTCACAGCAATTTTTAGGAATATACAGAATTACTTTTGCAATGGGTGCAATTGTTGCAAGTTTTGTTTTTTTCTTCTGTCTTGGATATGGAGCGACAAAATTATCGCCACTTATGAAGAGAAAATCTTCTTGGCAAGTCCTTGATATCTTAATTGCTATAATTATGTTTAATATAGCTTTCAACTTATTTTTTGCTATAAATTGGTAACAAATGCTACCATTAAAAAAATTATGATTGAAGATGAAAAATGGATGAAATTAGCTATATTAGAAGCTAATAAAGCAAAAAATAAAGGTGAAATACCTGTTGGTTCTGTAATTATTAAAGATGAGATGCTTATATCCAGAGGATATAATCAGCCAATATTAACAAATGACCCTACTGCTCACGCTGAAATTCAAGCTATTAGGAAAGCTGGCGATAAGCTGAAGAATTATCGATTAGTTGGAACAACTCTATATGTAACACTAGAGCCCTGCTCAATGTGCCTTGGAGCATTAGTACATGCCCGAGTTGAAAGGGTAGTTTTTGGTGCTTATCGTGATAAGACAATTTCGCCAAAACTACTATATTTTGATAAAAAATCTAATCATAATGTGGATATTATTGGTGGAGTATTAGAAGATAAATGTAAACAGCTAATTGAGTTATTTTTTAAAACACGCAGATAATAAAAAAAAATATTTGATATAACTATATAATCATGCGTAAATTTAAATATATTTTTAAATAAATGAAAGATAAATTAAATCGTAATAACTTTTCTGAAATTTTTACTCAAATAATAGCAAATAAAAATATGATATTTGTTATTACACTAGCTTGTGTATTAATAAACTCATTATTTGTTTACCAAAAAGATACATTGTTCAAATCATCTGCACTCATAGAGATTGGTTTCTATGATCAAATCTTTAAACAGAATCCAATAGATGACACAATGGCTTTAGTTGAGGATTTAGTTCTTTATTTTAATTACAAACAAAATGAGCTTGAAATAGATAATGAAAATTATAGAATAAGAGGGAGAAATGATAGATTAGTTGAAGTTTTTTATATTTCACCCGACTATGAAGTAAGTGAACAAATAGTAAATAAAATTGTTAGTTATGCTGAAAGCTCCCATAAGCAAATTTCTGATCAGAAAATTTCTCACGAAAAAAATAGTCTGATTAATGAGTTAAATCAATTAAATAAAAAAATTACTTTTCAAAATGACAAAAGTTTTCAGACAATTAATTACTTAACACTATCAAAATCATATAATAAAAATAAGCTTGAAAAAGAGAATGAAATAAAAAAATCAGATACAGAAAACATAATTAAAGCTAACAAAAATAAACTAGCTAGTCTTGAGCAAGAGGTGATTTTAATCAATTCACTTTTGACAAAACAAAGTGAATTACTAAGCTTTGATTTAGAAAATTTCTCAGGTTCCTCGACTGATTTTGAAGATACAATTTTATCTAGAGATCAATTTATTTTTACTCAAAAAAAGAAATTGATTGAAAATAAAAAAGAAATAAATTTACTTAATGAAAGTAATCTAATACAAATGGAGTTATTGTCTTTATTAACAAAAGAGGATCCTCTTATAATCGAAAATATTAGAATAAACCTTCAGATAGTTGATAATCAATCAAATGAAGCAACCTTTGATTTAAACCAAAGAAAAGATGAGATTGAACTACTCCTTCTCGAAATTGAAAAAAATGAACCTATTCCAACTCAATCTATCGGAGGTGTGGTAACAATAAAGGTTGAGAAAAACATGGTGAAAAACATATTTTTAAGCCTCATTTTTGGGTTATTATTTAGTATTCTAGTTACTTTTTTTATAGCTTATATAAAAGATTTATCTAAATGAATTTTATTTATACTGTATACATGCCTCCATTAATATGTATTGTTTGAGCTGTAATATAAGATCCACTCTCACTAGCTAGAAACAAAGCTGCTTGAGCGATTTCACTAGTTGTTCCCAATCTACCCATAGGAATTTGAGCTAATAAAGCTATTTTTTGATCTTCAGCAAGACTTGCAGTCATATCTGTATCAATGAATCCTGGAGCAATAGCATTGACTGTAATACCTCTTACACCCACTTCTCGAGCAAGTGATTTTGTAAAACCAATGATTCCTGCTTTTGCAGCAGAGTAGTTCGATTGACCAGCATTTCCCATAGCACCAACAACTGAAGTAATTGAAATAATGCGTCCATATCGTTTTTTCATCATGCCTCTTAAAACAGCTTTTGACATCCTATAAACTGATGAAAGGTTTGTATTAATAATGTCATCCCATTCATCTTCTTTCATTCTGACAAGAATATTATCACGAGTTATTCCAGCATTATTAATCAATATATCTATTGAACCATAATCTTCTGTAATTCTCTTTAAAAGATTAGAAATCTGCTCATTATCGTTTACGTTAAGCTTCATACCTTTACCAAAAATATTATTTTCATTAAATATCTTAGATATATTTGCAGCCCCTTCATCACTAGTTGCTGTTCCAATTACGGTTGCTCCTGCAGCACCTAATGTTAATGCAATAGCCCTTCCAATTCCTCTGCTTGCGCCCGTTACAAGGACTAATTTTTCGTTAAGCATTTGATATTTCCTCAATTGTAGATTTTAATGTTGTCACATCTATTATAGCTGAACCAGTAAGAGACTTATCAATACGCCTTGTCAGTCCAGCCAATACTTTTCCAGGACCAGCTTCAATAAGCCTTTCTATGCCTGAATTTTTCATTTTTTGAACTATTGAAGTCCAAAGAACTGGCTTATGAAGCTGATGAACCAATTTAGACTTTAACTCTTCGATATTACTTGAATAATCTGCATCAACATTATGCAGAACTTTTTCACTCCCCATTTGAAAATTAATAGTTTCAACTGTATGCTTAAAATCCATTGCAGCGTCTTTCATAAGTGAGCAATGTGATGGAACGCTAACTGGAAGAACTAATACCCTTTTTGCGCCAGCTTCTTTCATTAACTCACATGCATAGGCTACTGCTTTCCTCTCCCCAGCAATAACGATCTGGCCTGGTGAATTAAAGTTTACAGCTTCAACTACGCCAATCTCATTAGCACTAGCACATACCTCAACAACTTTTATATCATCAAGTCCTAATATAGCGGCCATAGAGCCAGAACCACTTGGCACTGCTGCTTGCATTAGTTCGGCTCTTTTTTTCACTAATTTTACTGCTTCAAAAAAACTTAAAGATCCAGAAACCACAAGAGCTGTATATTCACCAAGACTATGTCCTGCAATAGAAACAGGTGACAAACTAACTTCACTTTCTAAAACTTTATATGTCGCATATCCTGCAGCAAGCATTACTGGCTGAGTGTTCTCAGTGAGGTTTAATAACTCTTGATCTTCATTAATGATCTTCCAAAGGTCTACATTAATTGCATCACTTGCTTCTTGAAAAATTTCATTTACAACTGGGAAATTAGTACGTAAGTCAGATAGCATGCCTATAGATTGAGAGCCTTGGCCTGGAAAAACGATTGAATATTTCATAATAATACTAATTATAAATGAGATTAATAACAAAAAAGCGCCAGTAGGCGCTTTTTAAGATAAGTATAGATAAATTACTAAGCTGTTTGGATTGAAACGTATTGACGATTAAATTTGCCTTTCTTTTCGAACTGAACTTTTCCGTCCGCAACTGCAAATAAAGTATCGTCTTTACCTTTTTTAACATTAGTGCCCGGGTGAAATTTAGTTCCCCTTTGACGAACTAGAATATTTCCCGCTAACACTACTTGACCACCAAAACGTTTTACACCAAGTCTTTTGGATTCCGAATCTCTACCGTTATTAGTACTACCACCTGCTTTTTTATGTGCCATAAATTACTCCTTATGCCTTAATTTTATCGATTTGAATTTCAGTAAACAACTGACGATGGCCTTGCTGCTTCATAGAGTGCTTACGACGTCTGAATTTTAAAATGTGTACTTTTTTGCCTTTACCTTGAGAGATTACTTTTGCTTCAACGCTTGCTTTAGCAACATGTGGTGAGCCAACTTGTACTTTATCACCATCAGCGACCATTAAGACCTCATCAAAGGTTACTTTCTTTCCAGGCTCTATTTC
>ENA-OSJC01001651-OSJC01001651.1-marine-metagenome-genome-assembly--contig:-NODE-1651-length-17886-cov-5.665787_pt1 | contig 17886 bp, 25 predicted proteins | sample MGYA00237885_ERZ534234 | MGnify/ENA primary metagenome ERZ534234 (study PRJEB26413, sample SAMN06343907) | marine metagenome | isolation source: coastal waters | place: Atlantic Ocean: West Antarctic... | reverse complement strand
TAGGTGTACCAGAGTATCTTTCTCGGTGGTCAGAAGAATTTGATACCCTAGTTGAAAAGGATAAATAACTAATGGCACTATTTGACGCACCAATTCCAGGGCAATCTTTAACTACAGAGCCTAAGAATGCTCCCTTTGAAAGACCACCAGAAATTGTTAATCCTGAAGAAGCTTTGATGGTTCATCTAAAAAGACTTAATGATGTTGATAAGATGGAAGCAGTTGTATTAGCAGTTAATACTGGTATAGATGTACAAACCCTTACTCAAGGTATTCTTCGTAGTGCAGTGATGGAAGGTATTCACAGTATTGATGTAAGTCTTATTATTGCACCTGCTGTTCATAGTTTTATTGCTACTACTTTAGATGCTGTTAATGTAGAATACGATGATGGATTTGAGGATAAAGAAGAGGCTAAAAGAGTACGTGAGGCTTCTCATAAGTTTAGAATTAAAGATATGCTTATGGATGCAGACCCTGAGCAAGATAGGGTTGAGACAAAAGTAGTAATGAAAGAAGAGGTTCCTGTTGAAGAAAAACAACCAGAACCTAAAGGACTAATGGCAAGGGGATAAGTATGTCGTACTCAAGAGGTATATTAAATTCAATATACAGAAAAGAAGATCAAGAAGCTGAACTAGCAAGGTTTAATGCACAGTTACTTGAGAAGCGTAAGACTACTCTTATTCCAGCCCTAATGGAAAGAATAGGTAACTACACAGAGTCAGCAGATGAAAGTAAAGCTAGAGTAAGTCAGGCTGAACAACTTGGCTTTAGTAGAGAAGCTGCATCAATACTTGAAGTAGATGGTCAGTTGGGTATGCACTTAGAAAAATTAAGTCTAGCAGAAAAGAATAATAAATTAAATAAAGAACAACTTAAAATAATTAGTAAGACTATAGTTGATTCTGTAGGAGAAGACGAAGTTTCTGCAGCAATGAATTATATTTTACAGGGTGATCTATCTTTCTCTGGACTTACTGATGGAGCTGATGCTGCCTTACTTGCAATTTGGAACTCTGGTAGTCAAGAGGAATTTCTTGAAAAATATGGAGATGTAGCAAGGTCACTAGGAACTACACCAAGACCTGAAGTAAATCCCCTAGAGTTTACTAATCGTCCTGCAATTAATATGTCTTTATCCGATAGAGCTTCAGCAAATAGTAATATTGCAGGAAATATTGCTGCTACTTTAGGTTTAGGAGTAATACGTGATACAAGTACAGGAAATGTTGTTGGGTTTCAAGGAGACGATGCAGACCAAGCACAAATTGTTTTGAATAATGCTTTAGATGTATATGAAAGCTTGTATAATAATCCTTTACACTTTGGAAACCCTAATGAAGTTATTACTGATATAGCTAATACTATTCAGAAGTTAAAACAAAAAGGAAATACCATTACAGGTATAGCAAATAATCCTACCTTTAATCTTAACGTAGATCCAGCATTAGTAAGAGGTAACCCTAACTCCCCATCTGTTACTGAAGAATTAATAATTCCAAGACCTGTTGTTGATGAAGATGATGATGATAATGCTCTTGGTTAAATTAAAAAGGTAAATATTTTATGGAAAACTACACAAATTTAGCTGTTGATGGTGTGTTCACTGAATTAAAAGATGACAAGGGTTTTAGAAGAGACCTTGTTAGATTTTTTAGTGGTGATAGGTATAACTATTCAATAGATGAAATAAAAGAAAAAGGTGCAGAAAACCTTACAGCAGAATTTGTGGAACATATGCGAAAGCAGTCTTGGAATGAAGTAACTGCAATTATGGATTACAATTATGTTGTAAATAAAGACTCTAAAAGAAAGGGTGTGGATGCCTTTGGTAGACTTACACAGGCTTGGGACTCTTCTGATAGAGCAGGATCAAGCAGTTGGGGAGAAGCTGTAGGAGACTTTGCAGAAGGTGTTTTTACAGCCCCATCTACATATGCAGGTTTTGGAATAGGAAAACTCTTTGGTAAAGTAGCTTCTAAGGGTGTACAAATAGGTGTACGTAAAGCACTTAAGGACCGTTTACTCTCAACTGCAAAAGGTGCTGCTGCTGGATTTGGAACTGAAGCTGCTATAGGTGGGGTACAAAGTGGATTTCAAGGAGAAACCAGAGAAGAAATTATAGAGGGGTTTGAGTATACAGGTACAGACTTAGCTAAAGATGCAGTTATAAGTGGTGCTGGTGGGGCTTTTTTTGGTGGTGTTGGTGGACTAGGTAGTTCTTTCTCTCAGTCTAAAAAGGCTTCTATACTAGAAAAAAGAAAAGTTGTAACAGATAAATTAGAAGACACAGCTAAAACAAACTCAACAAGTACATTTAAAAATGCCTCTAAAAAGAAATTAGCAGACGCTGCAAGACGTGTAACAAACCTTGAGTCAGTACTGGCAGCTAAGGATGGAGATAGAACTGCTAAAATTCTTAATCCACTTGACCCAGAATTAGTTAATCGTGGTGGAGAGTTACTTAAGGTAATAGGCAATCCTCAAGCTGATGGAACACTAAGGTCTGGTCTATCTATAAATACTATAAGATCTGTTACTGCTGCTACTATAGATTTACTAGATACCTTTAAAGTAAAAGAGGGAGAAAGGATTACCTCTGCCGTAGCTAGAGCCATAAGTGATCCTAATGCTAGCCCTCAAATAATAAGTAAACTTGACGATATTAGAGCTAAGTACAACCTTACTAAAGAGCAAATGTCTTTAATATATCTAGCTGAAGTATCAGAGTCAGGTAAAATACTAGCAGAGCAATCTATTATTGCCAGGGCTAAAGGTAAAAGTGCAAGCGTATTTAATCCAGACGCTATTAAAAATGTAGTCTTTGATAAAACGGAAGCAAATTTAGACTTAAAAATTCTTTCAGATAGTAATGTCTCTACTATTTCAGATCAACAAGCAATAGATGCAAGTATGGCTGCTATACGTAACTCTACTAAAAGAGGTACTTTAGGGTCAATACTTGACTTTGTACGTGATACAGATGCAATGCGTGTTGCTTTTATGACTTCTCAAATTGCTACAACAGCAAGGAACGTAACCTCCACTGGTATATTAACTGGTGTTGATTTAATGGATGAGTTCTATCGTGAGCTTGGTGGAGCTGGTAAGGATATACTATCTGGTAAACTACCTAAACCTAGAGATGCACTTCGTAGGATGACCGCAGTTTTACGGGGATTAACCTGGAATGATGCTCAGAAGTCAATCTTGCGTGAAATGTTTAGAGAAGAAATGCCTGAAGCTTACTTAACTGTATTTAATGATGCTATGCGTATTGAATTGGGTACAGGTAGTAATAGCTGGATTGCTAAGACGGGAAGAGCTGTTAATATTGCTAATACAGCTACAGATACTTTCTTTAAAGAGGCTGGATTCTTTGCAAGTATAGATCGTCAACTTTCTACTCGTGGTATAACCATGAAAGATTTCTTAGAAAAAGGTATGTCACTCTCAGACTTAGAAGATGGTGTAGTTACTAAAGCATATGATGATGCTAATAGATTTACAATGCAACGTAACTATGCAAATGATCAATCTGCTTTTGGTAAAGCTGCGAGAACTGCACAAGTTATAAATAGAAAAGTTCCTTACCTTGTTTCTGCAGTGTTTGGTATACCCTTCCCTAGATATGTAGCCAATCACTTAGAGATGATATCTGACTACACACCTATATGGGGAGAATTATTAAGGTCTATGGGTAAAAAAGGTCTTACTAGTGACCCTGTTAAAACTGGAGCTGATAGGATTGTAAGACAATTTACTGGAGCTACTATGTTATTTGCTGGGTATCAACTGGCAGCATCCAAACAAGGTGAGATAAACTATGACTCCCTTGAGACCTCTTTAAAGGCTGAAGCAGACGTAGCATCTTCTGCAGGATATGTTATTGCTCATATGTACGCAGGTGATCTTGTATACCGTTATGTAAATGGATTACCAATTAAGTTTGATGCACGAACAATGTCTGATATTTTAGGTGGTGTTAGTGACTTAAGTGCAGACTTCACCGTGATAGAAGAAATGTATAAAAGCGTTAGAGAAGGTAAAATGACAGACGGACTTCAAAAGTCCATAGGTAGTGTTGCTGCAACCTTCACGTACCCTGCAACTATTCTTAGGGATATGCAAGGGCAAGTAAATTATGAATCTGCTGGCACACCTTATGTTAAAGATGTATTTGGTATAGGTCCAAATGAATTAAAAGGTGATGTAAGTTTAAAGGGAGAAAATGCATTTAATACTCAACTCTTAGTGGGACAAGCTACTAGGTTTTTACCTGACACTAAACTACAGCAGTACACACAAAGTTTTAATGGTGAGACTGATATAGATTATTACACACCTTTTAACCCTGCTCCAGTAGGTAAGATTAACCCTCTTATGAAACAAATAACTGGTATCGTACAAGCACCTCCTTTAACTGGTCTTCAAAGGGAGTTAAATGTCCTTGCGTTAGAAGAGTTTGATTTGTACAGGTCTTCAACAGAGAAAAATGCTTCTGTAGATTTTATACTTAGACAAAGACTATCACAAACAATGCCCAAAGAGTTTGAACTTTGGAGGTCTGAAGTTCAGTTAGGTGGTTTAGCTAAGGGTAAAACTTATGATGAACTTGATGATGACTACAAACTTAAAAAACAATTTCTAACTGGTTGGGTAAGTAATAAAATAAGTTCTGAAAAGAAAGTTATTGAAGGTTATCTATCAGATTACATAGCAAACAATAGGGTAGCAGCTCGTGGTTACATTAGAAATAACTACGCCATAAAAATAAACGAACTGGGTAAAGACCTCTTTAACGAAGCTGCAAGAGAAGCATCTAATGGTACGTTTGAAAACAGTAAAGACTTTCTTGCTGACTCTGAAAGTGTAAAAGAGGAATTAACTAGACGTTTGATTATGTTACAGGTAGTTGGAGATATACGTAAGACACCTGGCATATAAGAAAAACCCCTAGTGGTTAGCTAGGAGGTTAATTCTATTAATCATCATCTAACATGAAGTCAGCCCAGTCGTATGACTCACGTTTTATATCAACTCTGTGTACAGGAGCAGGTGATCTTGAAAGCAAAGCAGCCATCGCTTGACCAGCTAGATATCTTCGTGATGTCAAAGGCTTGTCTTTAAGCGGTGGCTTTATCTTTCGCTTCTGAGTATACTTCTTAGCTTCCTCCTCAAGATTGTTTATTTTTTTGACGTTGCTCATATTCTTTTAACCTTCCGAGATTTAGAAAATAGGCCTTGTTAAAGCCCATCTCCCATTCCCTGTTATCTTTAGTCTGGGCTTGATATGGATTACCAATTTTACCAGCCTTGAAAGCTACCCTACCTTGTTCATAAGGTTTCACCTATGCTTCTCCTTCATTGTTTCTAACATCTTGTTTAGATACCACTGTGCCTTCTTCATGTCTTCTACTGGGTTACTCTTGTACCTGTGCCTGTGTTGATACTTAATCATATTACCCTGGCAGTAACTAATAAATCCCTCAACACCTAGTGTCTGCTTAATGTAATCAATACACTCAACACCACCACCCAGATTATAATGTGCGGGTTTATTGACAGCATCATAGCTGAACATGTCACCAAGGTCAAGAGTTGTTTTTCCGTCAATAGTTATTGTATCCGTGTTGTCCATAGTAGTTAAGCTCCTATATCTACGATCTCACAGACATCACCAGAACAGGCTAAAGTTTGACTACCTGCAGTGTTGTCTTCCTCTTCATACGCTGAAAGCTTACCCCAGTCAATAGCCTTTGGCATCATCTCCATCATACTCTGATAGCTATGAGTAAGTATTTTATCAGTAGGGCCATTTTCATCACGCACATACTTAATTTCAGTTTTATGACATTCCTGATATGGAGCTTGCTGGTAGGTGTGGTTATCGAAAGGTAGGAAACTAACACCAGACATCTCATCAAAGTGCTTGTATACAAACGCACCTACCTCAAACCACTCTGAGTTTTTAACATTGATAGTAACACTAGGCTTGTGTTCGCACCAATGTCTCTGATAAGCTAACCACATCTCTAGCTGTTCAATGGCTGACATATTAGCAGTAACTACTGCACCATCTGGAGCTTTCATTGGGAAGCTGAACACTGTAGTTTGCTCTGGCTTATATATATCAGGCTCACTAGGTACTCCCTGATCTTTCATGAACTGTGTTAGGGGGTCTTTATTGTCTCCTCTGACAGTTCTAATATAGTAATTGGAGTGCCTTGCGTGTATCCCACTGGCGGAATCAACCAATTGTGATACCGTGCCACTAGGCTTGACACAGGTGATGGCTGTCGAGGCAGGAATACCCAGGCGAGTAGACCACTCAATATTAGTAGCAACACAAATCTTACGTAGTTTCTCAAGAGTCTTCTCCAGTTCTGGGTTATGGATAGTCATCAAGGAATTGTCCATTATCCCTGTGAGTGACACACCCAGCAAACGCTCTTCTTCTGTATTGGTAGTCCACAGTTTTCGCAGGTATGGGAACTTTGTGTATGTGCTTTGGATCGTCCCAAGTATTGTGGCGAGTCTGACTTTTCGCTCCAGGTCTTTAACCGTGTCAGTGGCTCGTACCACAACTTCCGTAAGATTGCAAAATTGATTTGGACGAAGTATGATCTCGCTGCAAGGATTAGTACCAAACTCGAAATTAGGATCTCGTCTGCCATACTTCTCAGCTTGTTTTTTACTCGCTTGCCTATTGAATATACCACGTTCACCACTCCCTGATTCTATTAGTGACATCCATTCTTTCATAAAAGAAATTGCACTTGGTTTATGTGTATAGCTAACAGAGTTATTAGCTAAGGCACGTTGAGGATCATTTAGTCCCCAATTCCCTGATTTTGCAAGGCGCATTTTATCATCATCCAAGTTAGATAGGGATATCATAGCTGAACGTCTTACACCACCTACTACAACTACCTCACCAACCTTACACATAAGATCATGGCATTCAATAGATGATAGATTACGTCCAGAAGCATTCTTAAAGATAGTGACAGAGAAGTTAAACAAATCAATCAAAGGTGCAGGGCCACTAGCTCTACCACCAAAGGTTTCTAGTTTTGCACCAGCAGGACGTACACGACTAACATCCCATCGTGGGATTTCACCAGCCCATAGGAGAGCCAACACTTGTCTGAAAGCCTTAGCCCAACCCTCCTTGCTGTCCTTGACAACGACAGTAGTTTCGCTCTCGAACAACTTAGGCACATCTGGGAGCTTACTGATGAACTGCCTCTCTACACTAAAGCCCACGCCAGTGCCACAGAGGAGTATGAACATAGCCTCATCGAAGGACTTAGGATCATCGACAGCTAGGTAGCTACAGTTGTAACCAGCAGTGTTGTCACGGTTAAAGGCAGGTCCAGCAGTCATCATAGCCCTCATGGATGGCATAACTTCTAGCCCCAGGATAGCGTCAAACAATTTATTTTCTGTGTCTTTGTCTACCTTATCCTCGACTACATTGAGCATGTAACGGCTTACAGTCTCACTCCAACTCTCTCTTCGTTTATCTTCCTTAAGCCACCTAGCGTAGCGAGAGGTATGAATAAAAGATTGATAGTCTGTTGGTAATAAATTATTCATCTGTTGTCACCACTTCCATGTAATGTATTGTTTTCTTTACGATTCTTTAACTTAGCTAGATTATCTGCTGCTACGTCACCCATGTTTAAACCTAAGTCTTTACATATTGCAGCAATGTACCACAGGCAATCTCCTAGCTCACCTGATATACCATCCCTGTCTAGCTTACCATCCCTTACAATCTTCTTTACTTTGTTTGCTACCTCACCAGCTTCACCTGCAAGTCCCAGGGTAGGGTATAATATCTGAACAGATGCTGGGTAGATAGCTGTACTGGCTGCTGCATTTTGATATTCTTTTAGGGTAAGGTCTGACTTGTCGTAGAAATCCAATGTATCCATATCAGTTTGATTGTTCATCTTTTGTGTCACCTTCTAGTGATTGTTTAAGGTCATGGGATTTTGCTTTCTGAACAGCATTAACACATTGTATCATATGTTCCAATAAAGCTATTGTATTTGTACCAATATTCAGCACATCAACTACACTATTCTGATCGTCTGTTAAATCCTTACGATCATATTGTTTGTTGTCGAGTGTTATCTTAGTCACGGTTAGTTACCTCGCATTCAGTTACATTTATATCATCTATATCATAAAGAGATAGTGTTATCAGATCTTTAATTACTTCACAATTATCCCCAGATATCTCTAGGAAGTTTGCGTCTTTATCCACTTGGATTGTTATGTTGATTTCATAGAACATTAGTAAGAACCTAGTTATACCTTTATCTTGCGGTTAGTCAAGAGTTTATTTACTGTAAACATCTCGTAACCTCTCTATAGATACAAACTCTGGATCATAGTATCCGTTTTGTATATTTCTTTTAACTATAACACCTTTCCACCACTCCATGTTAGCTTGTCCAGCCCATGACTCTTTGTCACCCTTGAAGCAACCAGCAACTAAACCAATGGTAGGTTTGGGGTGTGCATCGTCCTTGAAGAACAGGTTACGTTTGTGACTGTGGCCCACTGTGGTAGAGCAGTGACGTTTCTTTAGTAAGTTATAAGCATGATGTTCACCAGACATAGCTGAACCAAAATTACCACTGCTGATGTAATGAGCGTAAGAGACACCATCTTTATCAACAATAGCAGGTGCTGAGTTTTCATACTCATAATACTCATCGAAGTATACATCTGTCTGTAGATGCTTAAAGCTAATCCCATAGACAGAACCCTCTAGTCTGGGGTCATGTGCTAAGGCTCTCTTAATACGCTGTTCATGATTGCCCTCCAGGCCAAAGAAAGCAGGACGTTTCTTCTTCATAGTACGGAACTTACGTCTGAGCCTTTCCTGTGCATCGTTGTAGTGATTGATATCAGCCTCGTAGCTCTGAGCCACAATAGATTTAGGATACTTTGTGTCATAGCTGTTGAGTGATTTCATATCTGCACCATCACCTAAGTCCATCACGTAGTCAGGCCTAACATCATACAAGAACTCACCTAACCAATCAAACCTATCGTTAGGCACTGCTGGATCAGTATGTGCACATGAAAAAATTACTGCTGTCTTACTCATAGTATTCGCTCCTTATAATCTTCATTAATTTCTAAAGGCTCTATATTTTTAGAGAAGTATTTCTGCCACTCACAAATATCATCTAAGTCTTCAAACCAAAAATTAAATTGATCTATTTCACCATCAACCTCTACCTTACAAACAATAAAGAACTCAGCACCTTCAGGGAAGTCCTCATCGTCAGGCATATCATCGACAGAAATTGGTCCTTCTGTTATACCCCAGACTTTAATTACCACTCTTCCAACTCCTCAGTAGCTCCATGTAGTGATCCAGACCTACCATAACTACCCAAGGTTTTCGATCTGATCTAAAAAACACTACAGGTTCATGGTTAGAGTGTCTAGTAGCCTGTTCAATAAAACCATAGACAGTTTTTAATTCTGCCTTCCTACGTTTTACCTCTATGGATAATGGTATCTTCTTTCTTGCTGCTGGAGATAGCTGTATGTCCTCACCGCTGTCTCCCATGATAGTAGACTTGATATCATCAGGCTCAAACTCAGGGAATGTCTCCAGTAGTTTGTCTCTTATCTCCTGTTGACCAAGCCTACCTTTTTGTTTAGCTTGCCTGGTCATACTTGGCCTCTGGTACTTTAGGTTCAACTTGTACATGGACTAAATGCTGTGGCCCCCCGCCTTTGTAAAGGAATGTTCTTAGGTTAGGCCAACACATACGCTTGTATTCGCAGTAACTGCATGGCATAGATAGCTTCATGTTAGGACTTGTCTTTGATTGTGAGACAGGTGGTATCCTATCCACAGGTAATTCACCAGCTACCATCTTCTTAGCAGCTTTCATTTCTTTTTCTTTAGTCTTTAAATCCTCAGTGAAATCATGCACATCCAAACAAATATGTCCATTCTGTTTATCAACAGCAAGAAAAGCACCTTTAGTTTTGTCAGTGACAAGTGGGTCATCCTTACCTGCATATACGTAAGAACTAAGCTGAGATATGTAGCCAAAGGGGTCATCATCTCTTAATTTACCTTCCTTGAATTTTGTAAAGGCGTAGGAGCTGCATGACTTAACATCAACAGTCATCCCATCAATAACCGCATCTCTGTGACCCTTAATACCATGGACATCAAGTCTGTCCTGTTGGCCCTTAACATCATGTCCTGATGCTTCTACTAGGCTAAGTAGCAACTCCTCAATCATATCTCCATAGAAGAACTTGAGTAATGTGTTAGCTTGAAGGCTCTCACCCTCACCAGCTTTGTTTACCTTGTACCACAGCTTCCTTTTGCAAGGTGTACCAATAGAAGATAACGACAAATAAGCTCGTGGCTCTTGTGGTTTAGAGAACCTGTTGTTAGCAACCTCTGAGATACCATCAGCCATACTAGAGCTGATAGCTTCTGTCCAACCACCTTCACCTCTGATTACACTGTATAGGTCAGGTACTAATGTTTTAATATTTTTCATCGTAACTCCTGGGTAAAGTGGGGAATGCATAACACCCCCCTAGTTGTGCCTTTAGAATAGTATTTCATCTTCCAGCACTTCTTTAGCCTTCTTTTTAGAAGCAGGGGGAGAGTCACCACTGTCCTGTGGTTGTATGAACTCCTGTGGGGGAAGGTATTGAAGGTGATCAACTACATGGACATGCTCCAATCGAGTACCTACAGTACCGTAGCTAGGTAGGTCATATATATGAAGAGTTACCTCAACTGTAGAACCATTACCAATAGGACCATCTTCATCTAAAGTCCACTTGCTACCATCTTCTTTGGTAACAATAGGTGCTCCACTACTCCAGTCATGTCCTGTTTTAAACTTCCTGTCAAACTTAACACGTTGCCCACGTCCCAATAAGTCAGGCTTAAATCCCTTAGCGCACTTAGCCGCTTGTAGCTTTGCAACGCTATCATCATCAAGGATTAAATCAATAGTGCAAGCACCATCATACTTCTCGTATGTACCCTCAACTTGAGGTGAAGCTTTCCAACCCGTTAGGTCACGATTGTCAGCAAATACTTTTGCCCACTCTGCTATTCCAGTTATTTTTACAATTCTTGTAGCCATTTGGCCCTCCATTTTTTAGTGTACATCTGCATAGGTTTGACCGTACTGCACATCAATACCCAAGTCAACATTTAATTTCAACTGTTCGTTAAGTTTTTCTATAGCCCATTGTAGAATTGAAGTATGCTCATTCTCTTCTCCTTTCCTCACCACGTTGATGCTCTCATCATGGAACTGACCCACGATGTTCGGCTTATGTAATCTGTAAAGGGCAACCCATCTGTCAAAACAGTATGCCCCTGTGCCTTGATTTATAGTAGAGAATGCATCCTTCTCAAAGCGTAGACTGTACCAGAATTTACTGACAGGGTTCTGTACCCACATCTGCGTATTAATGGTACGTATCCTCTGTGATTCAGAAAACTCCTTGACTGACCAGTTACGGTTCCAGTAGGCCTCAAGTAGTGCCTTTGCTTCCCCCGTACTCATACCAGTCTCTCTTGATAATTTGTTAGCACCCACACCATAAGTAGCTGAATAGTTTACAACCTTGTAGTTCTTACGCATGGTTTTTAGTTCTGGCTTGTTGCCCTTATTGTATTCGTCTATGTCGTATTGAGTAATAGCCCCAGCATGTTTTGCTAAGTCTAAGTGAGGATCAAAACCATCCTGTGACATTTCAGCAACATAATCAGGGTCGTAAGGGTGCATATAGTGACGCTTAGTTGTGTCTTCTAGTGATGTCATGTCAGCACCACAAAGAACGTAACCCTCTGGTGCTGTCAAGCAACCACGTATCTCTTCACCCCAAGGCTTATCCACACCTGGAAGATTAACCAAAGGCTTACTGTGCTTAAAGCGTAGCGTGTTAGTCAGCCCAGCAATCTCTGCCTTGACATACCCATCACGTTGACACTCCAAGAAACCTTTGAAGATAGAAAGTCTGTGTTGTAGTACAGTTAGACCATCAAGAACTTCTACTGTTGGGTTATTATCAATCAAAAGTCTGACTGATGCAGTAAGCTCACCACCCTTGCGTACCTGTGGTACTGGCCCATTGCTACCCTCTTTAAATGTGCAGGGCTTCCAACCAAGACCCGTCAGCCAATCCTTTACTTGATCAGAAGACATTGGGTTAGCTTCTTCTACACCCTTAACCACAGACACCTCACCATTGTAACTAGATGGCAGTCCATTCTCTTCTAATAGGTCAAGCCATCGTCTGCCATTAGCTGAAAGTTTATCGTCCTTCTTACGGAAAACCTTTGGCTTGGTCTTGATAGACATAATCTTACGCATTGGCATAACACTTATTAACTCTTCAATCTTCTTATCCTGTAGTCCAGTAAGCTTCTGCATAGTGCTCTCTGCCTTCTGTACATCCAGCTTCCACCCCTGTTGTTCTGCCTCTCTTGCACAGTCCATCTTGAAGTGTAAGTACCTAAAGAAACGGTTAAGTTCTGTCTTGTCTTTGTTATATAAAAACATAAACCTATTCAGTAGGTTGTACCATAGCTGCCAGTTAATCTTGACATCCTCAGTACAACGGTGGGCATACTCCTCTTGTGAAAGGTTTGTCCAATCAGTGATCTCTGGCTTAGGTATGCCAAACTCCTCTCCGAATGACTCAAGACCGTGACGTGGCCTGTTGTAGTTCAAGACCCAAGACATAGGTAGAGTATCAAACAAACTTGCAGTGACCTTGATACCTAGCAACTTCTCAAGCAACGGCACATCGTAACGGATAATATTGTGACCAATGAGGCCACGCTGTGATAACACTAGCTCCCTCATCTCGTTGTAGTCGTACAAAGTTTTGTATGTAGAACCATCTGAAGTATAAGAAAGGCAATGTATCTTTGTGGCATCATCCAATAAGTTGTCAGCTTCCACATCAAATACAATCATGCAGCTATATCTCCCTTTAGGTAAGGTACATCTTCAGTAAGTATTGTTGTCTCAGGATCATAATAGATTGAACCTGCATTACCTAACTTAGCAAACGGTCTGTTCTTATCTACAATAAAGGTAGTAGTATTCTGAAGAACCTCATCCTCTGATTCAACATCCCGTTCTAGCTTTATACATATAATAGCTTCCTCTTCAAGGGATGCAGCATACTTTGTCCTACCATCATCATTAACCTGTGACAAAAATATCACACCTATGTTTAACTCCTTGGCTAACTGTGCCATACGTGAAGCTAACGTGGTTAAAGTACTAGTAGCACCATCCACGCCAGTACTCGACAGGTAGGCAAGACGTTGAGCGTGATCGACAAAGATATAATCAGCACCAAAGACAGTGGCGGCAGTACGTGTGTGATCCAACAGCTTAAGAGGATCGTCATGTGACCTCATCTCAAAGATCACTGTCCTGTTGTTCTCTGAATCAGCAGCCTCTTGTCCAGCCTTTACAATAGAATCAATAGAGACATTGTTAAATTCAGCATCGTCTTTTGTCCTGACGTTACACCCAAGGTGGTATGTCGCCATTGCTCTGTAAGTAGTCGATTTCATTTCTTCCATGTGCAATAGGGCTACTCTTGTGCCAGGGTTACGCAACATAGCAATCTCAAAGTAACGTATCATCTCAGTCTTACCCGTACCCCTGGGAGCTTTGATAAAGGTTAGTCCACCCTTAACCAACCCACGTATTTTATCATCAATACCTGAGTGACCTGTGGGTACATACTCGTAAGGGTTCTCTTCTCTGATGGCCTTGTCTATGTCCTCATCAGATATAAAGAAGTTATCAGGTGAATACTTCTGAGGCTTCATAGCTGCCCACATCAAATCAGTGCCATCACCGTGAGTCAGGAAGTCATTAGCATCCTTGTGCTTGGACATAGGTACATAAAAGAATTTATCTGGAAGAGCTGAGTATAGTTTGTCAGCAGCACGTCTACCTGCATCGTCCAGCTCACCTGCATAGATGATTGTCTCAAATGAATCTAGGTACGCCATGTTCTTCTGTAAGAACTTCTCACCTATAGATGCGCTAGGCAGTGACTTGACGGGGAACTTCTCACCAAGGATTTCATACAGACTTGCTGCATCAAACTCACCCTCAGTAAGGTACAGACGTTTACTTGTACCAGCATTGAATGAGGGGCCAAACAGGTGGGTCATACCCAGGCCAGTATCTTTTACCCAAGTCTTAGACTTATCATTAAATGATCTGTACTTGATAGTGTGTGGATATTTATACGCATAGCGCACAGGCTGACCATCCTCGCCTAGTTGTAATTGAATACCATAAAGTTGGCACACGTCAGGCTTAATACCTCGTATACCCTCATACGTTAACTCTTTAACTGGTATATCCATGTAATTAACTCTCCTCTTAACAGGGTAATCATTGTCTGCCCACTCAAAGGTAGGCTCAGAACTGGGGTAAGACTTAGCGCAACTGTGACAGAAACCATAGCCCTCGTCATTCCAGTTAAATGCATCACTTGATCCACAATCTTCAAAGGGACAAGCTAAATGTGGTGTATCACCTTCTGCCATTTGCTATACTCTTCTCCTTTGATCTTTGTTTCTCAGCATCAGTCATGGCACGTATTTCAGTTGAGGTCAACCCTTCCAAATCTGCCCATGCTAGTGCTGACCAAGAAATAGGGAATATCTTTTCCATTTGTTCATATATCTGATCTGCTACCTCACGTGTCTCTGCCTGTGTGTCAGGCTTGCACCGTAGGTTACACATATCAGCAAAGGCATCCAGGCTACCACTCCAGTACCATTCTGTCATGGTGGACTGTGGTAGTACCATACGTGCTTGCTCTGGAGCTACACCAAGAGAGAGTAGTTCTTTATATGTACGAAGGCATGTATGATTTACAAAACCATCATCAGCACCTGCAGCGACAGTACCTTCTGATCCTTGTTTCTTATCAGCACTACGTCCACGCCATACCTCAGGCTCATAGAACTCAGGCTCATCATCCACGTATCTACGGCTGATCTCATTCCAGCGTAAAAACTTATGCTTGACTAACTGTCTTGCTACAAACACTGGAGCCTTGACGTGGAAGGATGCAAAGCAGTGACCAAAGGGTGACATGTGTTTGTGCTTGGCTAAGTAGTCAATAAGCTTAATGTCTGTATCGTGTAGCACAGGCTGCATTACCCCATCTATTCCAACAAAACCAAGAGCCTCACGTTTCTTTCCAAAGGATACCCTTGCCGCATTGACTACTGTAAGATCGTTACCCATATGATCTATTGGGGTCACTTTAATCATTGATCTTTCCTCACATAATTTTCTATGAAGTGATTGATACCCTTGCTATGATACCACTTTTTTGTACTAATCTTACTCCATTTATCAGAATTTAATGCGTAAATAAACTTTTTAGATATTAGTACAGTGCCTGACCCGTAGTGTTCCCAATCAATTCCCGTTAGTATTAGATCCCTCTCAGCCTTTAGCCTTTTTAACTCATTCCGTGGCCCGTTACCGTGTTGGAGTTTATGATAAACTCTTATATCATGAAGTCTTACTGCCTCTATTTGCTTTTCTATCTCTTTGTCTATTTCCTCTAACTCAATCATGGTAGTTTAACCTCAATGCATTGTAATGTTTCTGATGGGTCATTTACTAAAACCCTTGCTGGACCTAACGCACCACCACACAAAGTCTTGTTATCGAATGTACCCAAATGATGATACCGTATACCTTCCTCTGGTATAAATTGCATCCATATTAATATCCATACTACGTTCATTTTTTTCTATCTCCTATTAGCAAGTTTTCAAGATACTTTAATCTTTTCTCAAGATCTTCTAATCTTTTTAGAAGCTCCTCTAATTGAAATTTCTTATCTAATTCCACGTTTATCTTTCCCTTCGATCCAGTGCAGACTTAGCTGTCTTCAAACTGAACTTGTTATATGGATTGAGACTAGCCACGTTCTTATGTCCTGACACTGATTGAATTGCAAGGTGATCCACTCCACTCTCAATCATTTGTACTATTGCAGTCTTGCGTAGGTGTCCGACTTGAAGCTCCTGGGGTAGGTCTGTAGCCTCTTTAACCTCTGTCAGTAGGTTAGTCATCTGTGATACCGTTAGAGGTCTGTAGACCATGTCCTGTGGCCTGTGGTGGGGTACTACATACTCTTGAAACCCCCAGTCATCTTTTTGCTGTTTTAGCATAGTCAAAAGATTGCTTGGAATGGGTAGTTCAACGATTGCCCCTCGTTTAGTCTGAGTAATCACCACTTTATTATCGTCAAAATAAACATCTGTCCATAGTAGATTACGGATATCAATAGGACGTTGACCCCATTCATAACACATCAAGACAATTAGACCAATATTTCTCCAATCAAACTTCTGGAAGGCTGCGTCAAGAAACTTTACCACTTGATCATTAGTCCAAATGATAGAGGCTGGTGTCTCAGTACGCTTCTTTACTCTAGACATTGGATTGTTTGGGATATGATCTAAGGCAACAAGGAAATTCATCAAAACTGAAAATACTCTAGCCTTGTGATTGGCATTGGATGTAGATGTTTCAGCTTCCCAGGTATCATACAGCTCAGTACAGATGATAGTATTTATTTTAGGAACTTGCATGCTGCCCAGTTTTCGTCCAACAACAGAGGTACGACAGAAAGAAGACAGAGCAGACTCATAATTTTTCTGAGATCTACGAACTAATGAATTAAACTGCCTGGTCCTAAAATATTTATTGACTGCCAATTCAAATTTCATCACTGCCTCCTATAAGTTATACTTAAAGTGTACTTAAAGTATATATTTATATTTATATTATAATAATAAAATACTTTAAGTTATACTTTAAGTATATGTTTACAATTTTTTATTAGTCAAGTGGTATGAGACAACTTGTCGCATGTGTCTTAGGTTTACCACAGTCGTTAACACTAATCTAACTGAGACAATATGTCACAACCACTTGGACTTTACCCTGTTATTACAGTCATTTACAGTGACTATCTGATCCTCTCGTACCTAACAGTGATACCCAAGGCACTACCAGTTGTGTAGGACTCTCCGAGCATCAAGTACTGTAAAGTTTTGGGTATCTCATCACCATTACCTGATATTCGATCCAGAAAAATATCGTTTGTCATGTCGTAGGCTATGAAAGCTTTAAAGAAATTTTCCATTACACATCGTCCTCTTCTGTCTTTTTAATAATGTCTTTCTCGAATAAAATATCTATTACCTTGACCAATCTATTCTCAACATCATCTAACTGCTTGTCTATTCGAGAAAGTACGGCTGAACTATAAGCAATCTCTACTTTTTCCATTGTATCAATCCTCCTTAAGGTTGCGGTCATTAATCATCTTGTCTTTTCTTCTGTTACGTTTTGCCTTGCCACCCTTCTTAGGTAGCACTATCTGTGGGGCTTTGCGATCCTGCAACATAGCCTTTGCAATAGGGTTTATAATCCCCACAGATAACTTTTTAATCATCCTCATCATCATCTTTTATGCCTGGAAATGCATGGTAAAGCTTATAGTATAGCTGTTTTACGGCTGTATCTGTTGACTTGTAGCAATCACCGTCCATTTCGTTTGTCTCAGTGTTGTACATAGAGAGCACACTGAGGCATAGTCGTATTACATCCTGTTGTTTGCGTGTTAGCTTATCAAAACCAGCGTTTAGCTTTTTCTCTTTAGCGTCACGTTCAGCTTTCCACTTAGCACTACGTGCGGCTTCTTCTTCATTCTCAATATAAGGCATTGTTATTACTCCATAAGTTTAAGTTGTCTATAGCATCTTCTATTGATCGTCTTCTAGTT
>ENA-OSJC01001650-OSJC01001650.1-marine-metagenome-genome-assembly--contig:-NODE-1650-length-17890-cov-5.677539_pt1 | contig 17890 bp, 17 predicted proteins | sample MGYA00237885_ERZ534234 | MGnify/ENA primary metagenome ERZ534234 (study PRJEB26413, sample SAMN06343907) | marine metagenome | isolation source: coastal waters | place: Atlantic Ocean: West Antarctic... | reverse complement strand
ATAATTGGCTTGGAACCGATTTCGATAAGTGGCTTAGGTTTAATTAAAGATTCTTCCTGTATTCTTGTGCCTCTACCGCCTGCTAAAATTACAACTTTCATAATATTTATTAATTAAATTTAGATAATTTGATCAATATTTCATATAAAATTAATTGTAAATAAAATAAAGATATTATGAGTGAATTTTACATCTCTTTGAACAAGATTTATATAAATATAAAATTAAGTAACATCATCTGTTTTACGATTAAAATTTTATGAAAAAAGAAAAAGAAATAGTCTTTTTTATCCCTAACATTGAAGGTGGTGGAATTGAAAAAAATTTAGTTTTATTATCAAAATATTTAATTGAGAATAATTATAAAGTAAAAATAATTTATCATAAAATTTCCTCTAATTTTAAACTTAAATTAAATTCTAAAATTATCCTAATTAAATCAAAAAAATTATTGCAGTTAAATTTTAGAAATCAGAGAATTTCTAATTCAATAAATTGTTTTATTTTTACACTACTCTCCGTAAAACTGCCTAAAAATTCTGTACTAATCTCTATGCAAGATCACCCTTTTGGGATCATCATATCTCTTATAAAAAAAATCCCAAGCATAATTAGAATTGCAAATCACCCTGTTGGGTCACTGAAATTTTTTAACAGTTATCTTATATATAAATTTAAATTATTAATTAAATTAATCTTCTATCATTTTGCAACAGCTATAGTTTGTAATTCAAAAATGTCTGCAGATTTTTTTAAAAAAAAGATAATTATCAAGAAAAAAATAATTTTAATATATAATCCAATTGAAAATTTTATAAAAAATAAAAAAAATATAAAAAGAAATAAAAATCAACTTTTAACAGTTGGAAGAATTGAAAAACAAAAAAATTTTCCAGGTATTTTAAATGCTATTCACCTACTATCAAAAGAAAATAAAAAGATTAAATTAATTATTGTTGGGAGTGGGTCAGAAAAAGAGAATATTATAAATCAGGCAAAAGAATTGAAAATCATAGATAGAATAATTTTTAAAAACTTTATAAGTCCACAAGACTATTACAGAAAAAGTGGGATCTTAATATTAAATTCTTTTTTTGAAGGTTTGCCCAATGTTTTAATTGAGTCAATGCAATACAAAATTCCCATTATTTCTACCGATTGTGCAAGTGGTCCAAAGGAAATTTTGAAAAATGAAAGATATGGATATCTAATAAAGGTAAATGATTCCATATCATTAGCAAAAAAAATTAATTATGTAATTTCTAATTATGAAAAAGCATTAAAAAAAACAAATTATGGTTATAAAAGCTTAGATAGATTCCAAATTAACAATCAATGTAAGAAATACGAAAAATTAATAAGAAAAATATAATCTTCTATAAATTAATAATTTCATCAAAGTACTTTTTTTGATCATCTTTATGAGAAACTACAATAATAATTTTATCCTTTTTAATTGAAATTAAGAAATCTAAAATTTTTTTTTCATTTTTTTTATCTAATGCAGAAGTTGGCTCATCAAGTAATATTAAATCTGGTCCATTAATTAATGATCTAATGAATCCAATTCTTTGTTTTTCTCCACCAGACATATTGCTTATTGTTTTTGAGCTATTAATTAAGAAATATTTTTTATTTGTAAATTTATTTAAATTTAATTTCTTTAAATATTTTTTTAACTTAATTTGATCATTTAAAGAATTTTCATATTTTAAAGTTGAGTTAAACAAAATGTTTTCATTTAATATTGTTGGAGATTGAGAACAGTAGCCAATTTTAAATTTATTTAAAATTTCCTCAGAATTTTCAATAATGTCATTAAATTTAATTATGCCTTTACTTGGTTTAATAAATCCAGATAGCAAATTTAATAAAGATGTCTTACCAGCACCACTTTCTCCATAAATGCCATAAATTTTACTTTTGCTAAATGTATAATTAAAATTTTTTAAATTTATTTTAGAATTTTGATTTTTATGATTAATAAATTTTAATTTTACTCCATTAAGCTTGATATTTTTTATAGGAATTTTTTTTGTTATTTTTTTTTCTTTGACATCTTTTTTAAAAAAATCATTCTCAATAAATTTGATAGAGTTTAAGTTGTATAAAATTGTAGACGAATATGTTGATAGTCTAGAGAAAGAAGGTATTAATCTTACTATTGCTACTACAAAAACTGAGTATTTCATTATAAATTCATTAATATTTAATTGATTACTTTCTGTTTTGTAAACTAAGAAAAAAAATACCAAAACAAATAGTTCAAATATAAATCTTGGAGTAATATTAATAAGATCAGATATTATTTTTGTTTTATAAAAGCTATCTAGAAAACTTTTATATCTATTAACAAATTCTCTTGCATTACCTAAAATTTTTATTTCTTTAAATAGATTAAGAGTATCCATTAATGATTTAAATACATTTATTTCATTTAAAGCTCTTATCTCTCCCAATGATTTAGCTTTTTCATATAAAAAATACAAGGAGCTAATAATAATTATTATCAACACAAATATAGAAGATGAAAATTTAAATTCGACTAACTGAGATGAGTAAATTAACAAAACTAAAACATAAAGTAATTCTCCTACAAAAGATATTATCAGACCAAATATTCCTAAAAAAACATTCTCAACATCTCTAATTATTTGTTTGGTATAAACGGATACTTCTTTTTTTGAAAATAACTCAAAATTTTTACTCAAATAAAAATTTAAAATCTCAGAAGATTTTTCTGAAGCTATTTTGTGAATTAAGGTACTATAATAATACTTCTGAAATACTATTAATATATTTTTAAGTATTAAAAAAAATATTAAAATTATAATATATGTTTCAGTTAAAGAAAAACTTTTACCAAGATTAGGCATATTATTTTCTATGAGATTAAAGAAAATAGAAAATATTTGAGAGTCATTAAATTGATTTAGTAAAAGAAAAAATGCACTTAAAAACAAAAGTTCAGTAAGTATTATCAAAAATATTAAAAAAAAATTAATTAATACATCAACAAAATTTAGAAAAGTTATTTTTCCAATAAAAAAATTAAATATTTTTAATAAATTCATTTATTTCCTGTGAAAAAATACCCTAAAGGAAATATTTTTTTAATGTTTTTTGAAAACAAATTAATAAAAAAATCTAGAATTTGACAGATAAATAACAAAATATTATTCATCATTGGTATTCTTGCTGTTATTCTTGAAATAGAACTGTAAAAACAAATAAATATACCTCCACATAAAACTTCGATTTTTATGCTGTTAAACCCAGCATCTTCTAAAGCTTTAATAAGAGATTGCTCGGTGTATCTAAAATAATCATCTGGTGATCCATGAACTTGAAATAAAAATGGAGTAGATCCATAGAAATAACCACCTTTATCTAAAGCCTGGTAACAATTTTTTAAACAGTTTTGAAAATTATAGATATGCTCCAATACATTTAATAAAAAAATGTTCTTAAATTTTTTGTCACTTAATTTATTTATTTTTTCTAAATCTATAATTATATCATTTGGATCTTTCGTAAACTTGTCTGCATAATTTATTTTTTCATTTGTTGTTAGATAGTTTGTTATGTTTGAAATAGATTTTTTTGATCCCATATCTAAAATAGAACCATCACACAGAATTAATTTCCTTATTTTTACAATTTGCATTATTCTTAAAATAGAATATTTTTTAAAAATTAAAATATGAACAAATAGAAAATTATTTATATATGACAATATCATTAGATAGAACTGGGTATGTAGCAAAAAAACTTGGTAAACTCAATGGAGATAAAGTGCTTGATGTGGGTTGTAGAGAGATGATATTGAAGGATTATCTTGAGGGAGATTTTATTTACTTTGGATTGGACTATATAAGTAAGAAATCAAATGACCCTAGTTTTATTAACTGTAATTTAGAAAAAGGACTACCTAATAATCTTGAAAAGGTCGATGTAGTTATAGCGCTAGATGTACTGGAACATATTGAAAATATACACGATGTATATAAAGAATTTTTTTCTGTTACTAATAAAACTATCGTAGTTGCTCTTCCTAATATGGGGTATTACAAATTTAGAATTAACTTTTTATTCAAAGCTGTTTTAAGTGGAAAGTACCATTTCAGTAATAATAAAATCTTAGACCGACATAGATGGATACCTAACTATCAAACAATCGATAAATTTATTTACACAAACACACCCCCAGAATGGAATATAAAAAGTCATAATTATATTGCAGAAAGAAAAAGAAATTTTTTTTTCTACTTTGCAGAAAAATTTCTGTCCAAATTTTTTCCGTCATTGTTCGTCTATGAAAAAATTTTTTTTATAACAAAAAAAACTAACGTTTAATTATTTTTGAAAAATTTTTTGAAAATCTAAATTTTGTATAATTTAATATAGTTTTTTTCATATTTAAAAGTAATTTATTTTTTTCGAAGTCATTTATACTATTAATTTTTTTTAATTTTTTTATAAACTCTAATTCATTATTAAGCTCATATTTTATACCATTAAAATTATCTTTAATAATCTCATCTGGTCCATTAGGGCAATTACTTGTCAAAATTGGTACATTTAAATATCCAGCCTCCATTAATGTATGACCTGGTTCCTCCCATAATGAAGAGCAAATATAAATATCAGATTTTACCAAATATTTATAAGGATTGGGCTGAAAGCCTAATAAAAAAAAATTTTTAATCTTGTTTTTTTTTATATATTCATTTAACTCCTTTCTCTTCTCACCCTCACCTAAAATAATTAAGTTAAAGTCATCACTTGCTTGATCAGAATATTTTTTAAGGAAAACTAATAATTCCATAAAATTCTTTTGATGGGTCAACCTTCCAATTGCACAATAAACCTTTTTTTTAAAAAGAAATTTGTGATCATTATCTATACTTTCTAAAGATAATTTTTTTATATCTCTATTTATAATTGGGTTTTCAATTGTATAGATTTTTTTAGAATCAATACCTATTTTCTTTATGATATCATTTTTAGTTTTTTTAGTCATTGTAATTAAATAGTCAGAATTTTTATAAAATACCTTCCAAATTATTGTTCTACTAAAATTAAATTTAGGATATCCTTGAATACTATTAATTATTATCAAATTTTTAAAAAATATTTTTAATACACAGGGTATAAAACCAACTAGGCCTGTTATTAAAATATCCGGCTTATATTTAAAAACTTTTACAACTAAAAATGGGATACTTATAATGGAGAAAAAAAATATTAAATATTTTGAAATTTTTCCTGTTTGAGGAACAATATTATTTATTTTTAAAAAATTTAAAAAAAAAAATTTTTCCTTATCATAATTTGAAAACTCACCCAAAATATTTAATAGATAAATTTGAGCATTCATATATCTCTTTAGTGATCTTGCTATGCCAATCATAGCACCCGTTGTTCCAACATTACTTAACATGGGAGACCAAAGAAATATTTTTAAAGGTTTTTTATTTGTCATTGATTAAAAATAGCCTAAAAAAGTTTTGAGTGTTTTTCTATAAAATAGTTAGATATTCTTCCTTCAGAAAAGCTGTAATCACTTGTTTTTGGGATTGAATCTTTAAAATTTTTTTGTAAATTAGAAAATTTTTTAATTGAATGATCTTGATTTATAAAAATAAATTCCTTAGTTGCTTCTAGTATTTCATCAGGTGTATTCTCAATTACTTTTATCTTTGCTTTTTCTAAGTTTTGAAGTGACAATCCAAAAGTTTCAAAAAATCTTTTACTAAATAAGTCTTTATAATTCATATAAGCTCCTTTGGGATTTTTAATTTTTTTAAAAATATAAACATCGTTGTGTTTAATTGAATAAGTTGACAAATAAAAAAGATTAACTGAAAGATTAGGAGCATCAAATATATTGCCTATTGCATTTGCTCCAGAAGAACATCCTATGAATCCTTTACATCTTGATATCAAATAGTACTGCAAATGCCTATTCTTAAACATATCTGTATTTAATTCTAAATATTTTCCCTTAATTTTTAAATTTTTTGTTTTATTATTTGTAAGCCTGATCACTGAATATCCCTTTTCTAAAATATAATTTATAGATGGAATATAATTTTTAATATCTACCGATCTTAAATAAGAGGTTAGAAAATATTCATGATCTCTTGCATGTAAAATGATTATTTTTTCTAAATCTATGTTATCAAAATTTTCATAAAAATATTTTTTCATTCTAATCTCGTATTCATTATTTAATTCAAATAAATTTTTATTTATTTTTTTTTCATAATCTTTTAAGATTTGAGTTATAAAATTATTACCAATCTTTTCTAATTTTGAATTTGTAAAATAATCAGTTATATAAAGAGGACATGAAATTACATCACAATGAATTAATGGTAATAATAAAATATTTATAAAAGTATTATGAATAATATTTAAATTCTTAAAAACACCTATAATAAAAAAATTATCGGCACTCTTTGGTATACAGATAATTGGTTTGTGATTTTTAAGATAGTGATATTTTGACATAGCATTAACATGCAAACATAGTGTACCAATCTGACTGTGATCTAATTGCATAAATCTATATTTTGAAAAATATATAATTAATATTAAAGGTGAATATAAAATTTTTAACAAATCAATAAAAAATTTGAAACAAATTTTATAAAAATGATCTATTGATTTCTTTATTCTTTTTTTTTTAATAAAAAATATAAAGTTAATAAATAAATTTTTATAACTAAAAATAGATGGATAAGCTGCTGGGTAAACTATAGTAAACAAGGGTGTGTTAAAAAAGATCTTATTAATTAATGTATAAAAAAAAGATAAATTATTTTTCATTAAAATGAGCTATATACATAATAATTGATTTAAATCAATTAAAGTGATTTATAAAGATATTACAATAAATAATTATGAAAACATTTGAAACTGCAATAATTGGAAATGGTATAATAGGTACCATGATTGCATATCAATTGTCTAAAAAGAAAAATAGCATTGTTTTAATTGGTCCAAAAAATAGAAAAGGTAGTGCAAGTGCAGCAGCTGGTGCAATGCTTAATGTTTTTGGTGAAATAGATTATGATATTGAAAATAATGATTATCTAAAAAAAAAAGTGAGTTTGGGGATTTTGGCAACAAAAAAATGGAATAAATTAAAAAAAGATAGGGTTTTTAAAGATATTTTTACAGCAGATGATACGGTAGTTTTTCAATCTGAAAATGCGACTAAACTTGAAAAACTATGTTTTAACAGTATTAAAAAATATGCAAAAAAGTATAAAATTTTAATTGACCGTCATAAAAAGTTAACTTTTTTAAAGAATTCAAAATCATTTAAGTCAAAAAAATTTTTTATGTTAAAGGGGGAAGGTGCAATTGATATTAAAAAACTTTTTAACAACTTAGATAGTTATTTAAACAATAAAAAAAATGTTACTTACTTCGAAGACTATGCAACAAATATTTTAAAAATAAAAAATAAAAATAAAATTAAATTAAAAAATAATAAACACATCTATGCTGATAAAATTATTATTTGTAATGGATCTTTTTTAAATAAGATTAATTTTAAAAATAAAAAAAATATTCTTGATGTCTATTATGGTATTGGTAATGCAGTTGAAATTTATGATAAAAACAATATCTTAAAAAAACAATTACCTCCAAGAACTGTTATTAGAAGCCCTAACAGAGGTAGCACATGTGGAATTCATATAGTTCCAAGAAAAAGTAATGAATATTATTTAGGTGCCGGTAGTGAAATTAGCCACAAAGAAAATTATAAATCAAAAATAGGGACAATTCTTTATCTTCTAAATACAGCTAAAAACGAAATAGTTGATAATATTTCTAAATTAAATTTTGCTGCTGTTTTAGGTTTTAGACCGTTCTCATTTGATGGGCAGCCTATTTTTGGGAAATTTAATAAAGATATATCAATAATAAGTGGAACAAAAAGAGATGGCCTAACTCTTGCCCCACTAATTGTTGAGGAGATTTTGAAAGAAATACAAATGAAAAGCTATACAAGTAAATTATTTGATGGGTGGTCTCCGTTAAGAAAACCTATATCTTTTAAAAATCAAACTTTCTCATCAAAAGTATACATTGATAATAAAATTTCTGGGTTACTTGAACATCAAGATATATCTAAAAAAGATATTCCTAGAGTAAAAAAAGAATTAATGAATGAGTCAGTTTTTTTTCATAAGAAAATAATAAAATCAAAAAATCTTGATAAAAAATTTGCAGTTCATCCTGAATTATTAAATACTTTTAAATAATATGAATATTGAAAGCTATTTTAAGCCTAATAGATTGACGGTTTCATACAGGAAAGAAAGGAAGAAAATTCTTTCCAAACAACACATTAAAATAACAAAAAATTTTAAAGAATTTGGATTTGATTATTTTGATAATAAAGAAATTAAATCTGGATACAATACTTACTTAAATGATGGACGTCATAAAGAACCCGTAGCAAAAATTATCAAAGATTTTAATTTAAAAAAAAATGATATAATTTGTGAATATGGATGCGCTAAAGGTTTTGCTCTCGAAGAATTTCAAAAATTAGGCTACAAAATTTTAGGTTTTGAAATAAGCAAATATGCTAAAAAACATTCCAACATTAAAAACTCAATAAAAATATTAAAAGATGTTAAAAACGTTAAAAATTATAAATTTGATTTTTTTATTTCAAAAAATGTTATTCCACACATGGATCAAAAAAGTGTCCATGAACTGATTAAAATTGCAATTAAACAATCAAAATATCCTCCATATTTTATAATACACACTTATAAATCAGATAAAGATAAAAAACTTTTTTTAAAATGGGATAAAACACATAAAATATTATTTAATGTCAAAAAATGGAATGAATTTTTGAAGCAGTATAGTAGCAAAATAATATATTCTTTTGATATATTGTTTTAAATTATTAATATGAATTATTTAAACAAACAATACAAGAAAGATAAAAAATTTAAGATTAAGCATAACTATTTAAATGAGCAGTTTGGTGACACAAAAGATTATTTTAGGTTAATTAAAAACGTTGTTACTACTAATGATTTTACTCTGGGTAATTATGTTTCTAAATTTGAAAAAAAATTTAAAAATAAAATAAATGCCAAATATGCAATTGGTGTGGGTAGTGGAACTGATGCTTTAAAATTATCTCTTGAAGCTTTAGATATTAAATCAGGGGATGAAGTTATATTGCCTACTTTTACATTTTATGCGTCCTTAAATCCAATTATTGCTGTTGGTGCAAAACCAGTTTTTATTGACTCTAAACTTGATTTCAATATTGACGAAAAAAAAATTATAAAAAAAATTACTAAAAGAACTAAAGCTATAATGCCTGTACATTGGGCAGGAAAAATTTGTAACATGGATGTAATAAAAAAAATTGCAAAAAGATATAATCTTAAAATTATCGAAGATGCGTGTCACGCATACTTAAGTAAATATAAGGGTAAATTTGCAGGAAATTTTGGGAATACTGGCTGTTTTAGCTTGCACCCTTTAAAAAATGTAAATGTTTGGGGAGATGGTGGCGTCATTACAACTAATGAAAAGAAAATTTATGATAGATTAATTCTCTTAAGAAATCATGGCTTAAAAAATAGGAATGAATTAGAAATTTTTGGGCATAACTCAAGACTAGATACTATACAGGCTGCAATTGGATTTAAAATGCTAGATAAACTCGTCAATCTTACAAAAATTAGAAGAAGAAATGCCAAAATCTATGATGAAGGTTTAAAGTTTATACAGCAAATTTCTATCCCAGTAAGAGATAAGGATATAATACAAAACTTTCAGCTTTATTCCTTTTTATGTCAAGACAGAAATAAGTTAATTAGATATTTAAATAAATTTGGAATAGATGCAAAAATACACTACCCCAAACCAATGCACCTTCAAAAACCATGTATAAAAAAAAATTATCATAGAGGTAAATACATAAATGCAATAAAAATTGCAAAAAATATTATCTCTTTGCCAGTTCACGAATACGTCAGCAAAAAAGATATAGAATTTGTTATTAAAAAAATTAAAAATTTTTATAACTAATTTATCAGCAATTTGATATTTTTTAACAAACTTTCTATGCTAATAACTTTTTTGTTTCCTATTATATTGGCATGTAAACCTGCATAAACATTTCCAATAAATGGAATTAATTCTGGCTCAATTTTTAAATCATTTAATACCGATGTAATAATAAAATATGCATCACCACAGCCGGTGGTATCGACTACATTCTGAAAAATGGCCGGGGATTCATAAACTTTTTTATTCTTAAAAAAAATACTACCTTTACTTCCAAGAGTTATGGAAAAATTTTTATGTTTTTCTTTTTCTAGTAAATGTTTTTTTAATTTTACAATATCATCCTCAAAATTTAACCTTCTATCAAGATTATATTCATTTTTGTTGATTGAAAAATAGTTACTATTTTTATATTTTGAAATATGATTAAAGTTTTTATTGATAGAATTAGTGTGAGTATTTACAGAATATTTAATTTTATCTATATAATTATAGAAATTAGGTGGGAAAAAATTAAAACCAAAATCAATTATTAAAATTGATTTTTTTTGTTTTAAAAAATAATTAACTTTTTTTTTTAGTCCAGTTAATATCTTTTTTTTTTTATATGTGTCCTGAAAATGATACATTTGATGTAATTTTTCCATCCTACCCATTTTAACATTTCTTTCAATCTCTGGAATCTGTTGAAAATTATTTAATGTGTTAACTTTAACATTGCTATCTAAATTATTCTTTAAATTTTTTGTGTCACCATAAGTTGTAAGATCTACCTTTATTCCTAGTGCATTTGCCATTTGTGCTACAGCCAAAACACCTCCTGGATAAGTTTCTTTATTTTTAAATATAGATGCTAATGTTGGACTTTTTGAGGAAATTCCTTCAGTTTGGCAAAAGATATAAGTGTCAAGTATTGGATCACCAATCAAACATATTTCTAATTTTTTTAAATTTAAAATTTTTTCCTCAATATACTTATAAGTAAAATTTCTGCTAATAAAATTTAGGTATGATTGAGTCCTATCATTAAGCCCTTTAAATTTTGATTTAATAATTTCTGAAGAACTTAATTTTTTTTGCTTTGTAAAAATTAATTTACATTTTATTTTTTTAAGAAATTTTTTTTCTTTTTCAAAAGTTTTATTCGAGGTATGATTTTTATTTGCATACTCAATATCTTTGACGAAATAATTTGGCTTGATTTTCTTTAATGTATTTATGCAATCAAAGTTATTAGAAATTATAACGAAATCTATGGATTGAAGAGCTAGTAAAGATCTTGCTCTAATAATACTATCAAATAACGGTCTGTCTGGACCCTTGTTTACAAATTTGTTATCTGTAAGACTCACAACTAGTATATCTCCATTTTTTTTTGCTTCTTCAAAATGGGCAATATGTCCATAATGTAGAATGTCAAAAACACCATGACACATTATAATTTTTTTTTCTTTTCTTAAGTTATCAAGAGTATGAATATTTTTACTATCTAATATAATCTTATTTTTCATAAAATTTATTCATAAGGTTGCATATATATTTTATTTCACTTTTTTTAAGATTTTCTCTTATAGGTAAATTTAAAGATTTTTTTTCCAAATAATCAGCATTTTTTAATTTAATTACATTTGGGAATATTTTCTTAAAGGCCTGCTGTTTATAAATTGGGATATGAAAGTATTTGATAACCATTATTTTTTTGCTATTCAAGTATTTAAACAGCTGATCTCTCTTTTCACACAAAACTAAAAAAAATTGATAAGAGTTTACTAAATTTGTTTGGCTTGAGTCAAAGTGAAAATGTTTTTTATTTAAATATTTATAATAAGTATTTGCATTTAAATTTCTAAGCCTAATTATTTTTTTTAGCTCCTTTAATTTTTCAATTAAAATTTTTGCCTGCAGCTCATCCATCCTAGAATTAAAACCAAATTCATCACATTTATCACGATTATTTTTAACAATACCATGATTCCTCAAAAGTTTAATTCTGTTAATTAACCTTTTATTATTTGAAACTACATATCCACCATCTCTAAAAGAAAACAATGTTTTTGTGGGATGTGTAGAAAAACATGCAATATCTGAAAGCTGTCCAGGACTTATTTTTTTATAGGTTGCCCCAAGTGCTTGGGCAGAATCTTCAACAAATTTTAATTTATATTTTTTGCATATATTCTTTATTTTTATTACATTTGTCATCTTACCATTTAAATGAACAGCTAAAATAGCTTTAGTTTTTTTTGTTATATTTTTTTCGATTAAATCTTCATCGAAATTTTGATCTAATTTAATGTCAACAAATTTTGGCACTAAGCCAACATGTATTATGGATGCTATTGTTGCGTACCAGGTATTTGGTGTAGTAATAACCTCATCTCCTTTTCTTAAATTTAAAGAATGAAGAGCCATTAACAATGCATCTGTTCCAGAATTTAAAGTAGCGCAATATTTTACTTTCAAAAACTTACATATTTTATTTTCAAAAATTTCTACATTTTTTTGAGGAATGTATTTCCCTGAGCTCATAACCTCATCAAATATTTTTAAATATTTCTTTTTATTCTTTTTGTAGGCTGCTGCTAAATCTAAATAATTTATTCTATTTTGTTTCATTTTTGTTTGAGATTTTCTATATTATCTTTATTACTTACTCAAATGAATAATAAAATATTAGTAACTGGAGGAGCTGGCTATGTTGGAACAACTCTAGTGCCATTACTACTTAAACTCAATTACAGAGTTTTAGTTATTGATACCTTTTGGTTTGGTAATTATTTACCAAAACATAAATGCTTAACTACTCTAAAAAAAAATATTTTTGATATTAAGGAAAAAGATATAAAAGGAATTCACTCTATAATACATCTTGCTTCTGTTGCTAATGATACTGCGTCAGATTTAGATCCCAAATTGACTTGGGAAATTTCTTGTCTTGGTACAAAACATTTATGTGATATGGCAAAAAATGTTGGTATTAAAAAATTTATATTTGCTTCATCTGGTAGCGTATACGGTGTAAAAAAAGAAAAACAGGTAAATGAAAAATTAAATTGTGAACCTATATCAGATTATAATAAAACAAAGATTGTGGCTGAAAAAATAGTTGAGAGTTATAAAAAATATTTCAAATGTTACAATATAAGACCAGCAACTCTCTATGGGCCTTCTCCAAGGATGAGACTTGATTTAACTATGAATATTTTAACTAAACATGCAGCTTTAAATAATCAAATAAAAGTCTTTGGTGGTAAACAGTGGAGGCCCTTTCTGCATGTTAAAGACATGGCAAATATCTATGTTCACTTTCTAAGAAAAAATTTAAAACAAGGCTCTTATAATGCTTCTGATGGAAACCTTAGAGTAATTGATAAAGCAAAAATAATTCAAAAGTTAAGTAAAAATTGTAAAATTAAAATTACAAAAAGTAATGATATTAGATCTTATAGATTGTCTTCAGAAAAATTAATTAAAACTGGTTTTAAATTTAAATATAAACTAATACCCTCTTTAAATGAAATGTACCAAATGTTTAAAAATAGTAAAATAAAAGACTTACCTAACTTTTACTCTTTAAAGTGGTTATCTGAGTTTAAAAAATAAAAATTAAATTCTCTTTAGTATAACTTTGGCCCAGTTAGGACTGTAGTTAATTGATTTATCATCAATTATAAAGTCGTAATATATCTTTCCTAAAATTAATTTATGATATTTTAGTTTCCAGGATTTCAAAGAATTTGTGGTTATTTTAAATAATTTTTTCTTAACAAGAGAAATGTTGCCATTATATCTTGTCATTCCTCTGGCTGTATAGATTACAATTGTATGGCCATCATGATAAAGTTTATTAATAGCCTTTACTGCCACAGGAATTGGTTTGGATTTATTATAATTAATTAAATTAGAATTTTTATATTTGGTATTTTTACAAATTACTCCATCTAGATCAAAGCAAAATAATTTTTTTTTTAAACTCATTAGACTTAAATATTTGTTTAATTTATATAGTTACTTCTTGATATATTTATATTGTTTATCTATCTTTTGTACACTGGAAAATATTTAGAATATGATGTAAAGACATAATTAATTAAAGATAATAATATTAAATAATCAATTGTTAAAAAATATAATATTAGTTACTGGTGGTGCTGGCTATGTTGGAACAACACTTGTTCCGATATTGCTTGGCCTTAACTATAAAGTTTTAGTTATTGATTCATTCTTATTCGGGGGTCATTTAAATAAGAATAATAAATTTGGAAATTATCTTCCAAAGCATAAAAATTTAAAAATCCTAAAAAAAGATATTCTTGATATTAAGGAAAAAGACATAAGGGGGGTTATATCTGTAATTCATTTAGCTTCTGCAGCAAATGATACTGTTGCGAACTTGGATCCTAAATTAAACTGGGAAGTCACATGCCTTGGTACAAAACATTTATGTGATATGGCAAAAAATGTTGGTATTAAAAAATTTATCTACGCTTCATCAAGCACTGTATATGGTTTAAAAAAAGAAAAACAGGTAAATGAAAAATTAAATTGTAAACCTTTGTCTCATTATAATAAAGCTAAGCTTTGTGGTGAAAAAATAGTTGAGAGTTATAAAAAATATTTCAAATGTTACAATATAAGACCAGCAACTCTCTATGGGCCTTCTCCAAGGATGAGACTTGATTTAACTATGAATATTTTAACTAAACATGCAGCTTTAAATAATCAAATAAAAGTCTTTGGTGGTAAACAGTGGAGGCCCTTTCTGCATGTTAAAGACATGGCAAATATCTATGTTCACTTTCTAAGAAAAAATTTAAAACAAGGCTCTTATAATGCTTCTGATGGAAACCTTAGAGTAATTGATAAAGCAAAAATAATTCAAAAGTTAAGTAAAAATTGTAAAATTAAAATTACAAAAAGTAATGATATTAGATCTTATAGATTGTCTTCAGAAAAATTAATTAAAACTGGTTTTAAATTTAAATATAAACTAATACCCTCTTTAAATGAAATGTACCAAATGTTTAAAAATGGTGAAATTGAAGACTTACCAAATTTCTATTCATACAATTATTAATATAGGTAAAAAATGAAGAAAATCTTAATTTTAGGAAGTAATTCTTTTGCTGGAAGCTCTTTTGTAAACCATTTATTAAAAAATAATTATAAAGTTTTTTCAACCAGTAGATCTGCTGAAAAAAAATATCCCTTTAATATTTATAGAGAAAATATATATAAAAAAAATTATCAATTTAAAAAAATAGACATAAACAATAAAAAACACCTTAGTGAATTAAAAAAAATAATTACTAAAAACAAAATTAAATTAGTTGTGGATTTTGGGTCTCAATCTATGGTTGGGCAGAGCTGGGATACGCCTGAAGATTGGGTTAGAACCAACTGTTTGGGTAAATTAAATTTAATAAGAGAGCTAAATGAAATAAAAAATATAAAATATGTAAGAATTTCAACACCTGAAGTTTATGGTGCTAACACAAATAAAATTAAGGAAGATGATAAAATTTTTCCCTCAACTCCATATGCTATTACGCAGTCAACTGCAGATTTTTTTACTTTTGCATATACAAAATTTAAAGGTTTTAATTCTATTACACTTCGATTTGCTAATTTTTATGGTCCAGGACAACAACTCTTTAGAATAATTCCTAAAACAATAATCTCTATTTTACAGAGAAAGAAATTAGGTATTCATGGTGATGGTTCGTCTCTAAGATCGTTTATATTTTCTGATGATTTTAGTGACAGCATATTGCTAGCAATTAAGAAAGGTAAAAAAAATGAAGTTTATAATATCTCTCCCCCAACAGAAATTTCGATAATAAACCTTGTAAAGTTAATTTGTAAAATTATGAGGTATAATGAAAAAAAACTTGTAGTTTTTACGAAAGACAGGGTTGGAAAAGATCTTAGATATATGATGGACTCTAAAAAAGCTAATAAAGTCCTGGGATGGAGAAATAAAATAACTCTAGAAAAAGGTTTAAAAACTACAATAGATTGGCACGTTCAAAATTTTAAAAAACTAAATAAATTAAGTGCCACTTATATTCATAAGAAATAGGTCGGTATTTCAAAATAGTTTAGGATTTTTTTTTTGAAAATAACTAGAAATTCTTGAATCCATATATTTAAAACAGTTTGTTTCTGGCAGTGAATCTGCAAATAACTGTTGTTTTATGTTTCTTGATGAGCCCTTCATCTCTCCGCTTTCCAATGCCAATAATTCTTTTGTTGCCTCAAGAATTTCATCACTAGTATTTTCTAATACCTCATAACCATAGCTTCTCATTAATTTGATAGAATTTGGGTATTTTTCATAAAAATTATTATTAAAAAGATTTATAAAATTCTGAACTTGGCCTTTGGAATTTTTTACTTTTTTTAGCAAGTATATGTCATTCTTTTTGTGTGCAAATGAAAAATGATAAAAATGATTAACAGTTAAGGATGGTTTCTCTAGCAAGCTACTCAGGTAACCTGGCCCTGAATGACAATTAATGAAAGTCTTACTTTTACTTATTAGATAATATTGCAAATATTGATTAATTAATTCATCAGTATTAATTTCTGCATAATTTTTAGTGAATGTTAATTTTTTTGATTTTGAATGAACAAATCTAATTACAAAATATCCATTAGCCAATAAATATTCGATAGTAGGAGTGTAGCTTTCGAGAGAAGCAGATCTTAAGTCAGAAGCTATGTTAAAACTTGAATCCCTCATGTGCATTACTATGGTTTTTTTTATATCGAAATTTTTAAATTTTATATTGAAAAATTTTTTCATCTCCTCACAATAATCTTTACCTAGCTTGAAAAATTCTGGATTATCTTTTTTTTTATTAAAATCTTGTTTAATTTTTGTTGAATAGATTTTTCCTATTTTTTTAAAGTTTCTATCAAATAAATTTTCAGTATAGATAACTGGGCAACTAATATAACTACTATGAATTAATGGTTGAGCTAAAATATTTAATATCATGCTATCAATAATTATTAAATTAGGGAAAATTTTTTTTATATGTGATCTAGATTGACTGCTTGGTATAAAAATTAAAGATTTTTTACTTTTAAGGTGATTATATTTAACTGTGACCTCTAACTGATTAAGAAAAGTTCCCATTTGTGAATAATCAATCTGCGTAAATCTGTATGAAGAAATATAAAACAACAAACCAATAGGTAGATATATTATTTTACTTAAATCAAAAAAAAATCTAAATATTATTTTTATAATACCCTGAAATAAAAAAGTGTAATGCCTATTAAATAAAAAAAACAAACTATTCGATAAAAAATTTTTATAACTAACATTGCTAGGAATAACCTCAGGATAAATATTAAGATAGGCTTTATTGAGGTATATTAACAATTTATCACTTAAATTTAATATTAGCTTCATAGATAATGAAAACTTATACTTTAATTTTTGATAAAAAAAAACTTGTTGTTCTTTTTAGAGATAGAGTTGGTAAAGACCTCAGGTATATAATGAACAATAAACAAGCAAATAAAGAGCTTAGTTGGTGATCAAAAGTAACCTTGGAAAATGCATTAAAGGAAATAGTTAATTGGCATATTAATAATTTTAAAAATTAAATAAAATAAATCTTGATCACGTCCACAAAAAATAAATTAATATTAAAATTTATTTTTAAAAATTAAAAAAAAACCCCAGCTTAAAGACTGGGGTTATAAAATAACATATCAATTATTTTCTAAATTCAATGAAAATTTTTTTCAGTGCATAAATCAAGCCAATTGAGCTATTAGTACTGGTCAGCTACACGCATTACTGCGCTTCCAC
>ENA-OSJC01001645-OSJC01001645.1-marine-metagenome-genome-assembly--contig:-NODE-1645-length-17915-cov-6.214206_pt1 | contig 17915 bp, 17 predicted proteins | sample MGYA00237885_ERZ534234 | MGnify/ENA primary metagenome ERZ534234 (study PRJEB26413, sample SAMN06343907) | marine metagenome | isolation source: coastal waters | place: Atlantic Ocean: West Antarctic... | reverse complement strand
CCTGCATATTATATGTTAGACATTAAAGGGTAAAGCTGGAATTCTAAAGATAGAGGCTCATTGATATCGACTTCATATATCTACCTCACCCATCAACTAGTATTATTTGGAGGGATAAGTATTGTTTATTTTTTAATTTCCTAAAAAGCATTTTAGAGCGAGCACATTCATTAAATAGTTTTAACTACAAAAAATACTAGCCAACAATGTCGAAACTATTTAAATATTTATCAGAAATATTGATACCAAGACCAGGCTTATTTTCATCTAACTCAAGATAGCCATTCTTAGCAACAGGGTCTCCTTCAAAAATATAATAGAAAAGCTCATTACCAACTTCCACATCAAACATAGGAAAATATTCAGCAATGGGACAGTTTACGTTTGCCATTGTTAGATGATAATTATGCATTTGGCCTGCATGTGGTATTACTGGAACTTGGTATGCTTCAGCAATTGCGTTAATTTTTTGTGCGGCCGTAATACCGCCTACACGGTTTGTGTCATACTGAAGAACACTCACTGCTTTTTTCTCAAGTAATTGATGGCATCCAAAAACTGAAAACTCATGCTCTCCCCCTGATATAGGGATAATTCCCATAGCATTCAATTCTGCATAACCATTCAAATCATCAGCAAGAACTGGCTCTTCCAACCATCGCATTTCAAATTTTTCAAGCATAGGTAGAATGCGTTTAGCATAATCAAGATTCCATCCCATATAGCAGTCGAGCATTAAATCAACTTCATACCCAAGAACCTCTCTAAGGGCCTCAATACGTTTGACAGTTTCCTTCATTCCCTTTGGACCATCTTTTGGTCCAAAACCAGCACGAGCCTTAAATCCTTGGTAGCCATTTTTCTTTTCTTTATCCGCCTCTTCTTGCATTGATTTAATTGATCCTGAATATAGCTTGGAGTAATAAACTGGTATCTTTTCTTTTGTTCTACCTCCAAGAAGTTTAAATACTGGCTTTTTTGTAAGTTTTCCCATCAAGTCCCAGATTGCTATATCTATAGCTGAAATCGCAGTCATCCCAATACCTTTACGGCCCCAAGTATGAGTTCTGCGATACATCTTCTCCCAGATATAAGCATAATCAAATGGGTCTTCACCAATAACTATAGGCGCATACCAATCATCAATTGCTTTTTTTACAACTGTTGGAGCAAGAGCTGCATTACCAATTCCAATAGTTCCATCCTCAGTCTCAACTTCACAAGTTAGCCATTGGTGGAAACGAAAAGAGGCCATTGCATCGCCTTTATCCCATAAGGCGTCTGAAGCATTTGTACAAAAATTACCAATTGGGGGAACAGTTGGCCCTTTCCAGCTCCATACTCTTGTTCTAATTGACTTAATCTTTGTCATAAATACCCCTTAATTATCAATCTTCATCAATTGTAATTTGATTTTGAACGCCCAATTTTTCAATACCAAGATGCATTTTTTGACCAGAATGAAGATAAATTGGATTCGGTTTTTGACCAAGTCCAACGCCAGGAGGAGTGCCAGTAGAAATTACATCTCCAGGCTGAAGGGAGAAGTATTGACTTAAATAGTGTATGAGATAGGCCACTCCAAAAATCATTGTGCGCGTATTACCATCTTGGTAGCGCTTTCCATCAACATCTAACCAAAGATCTAAATTTTGAGGGTCTCCAACCTCATCAGGGGTTACAAGCCATGGACCTATTGGACCAAAAGTATCACAACTCTTTCCTTTAATCCACTGTCCAGAGCGCTCTAGTTGATACTCACGCTCAGAAAGGTCATTAATAACGCAGTAACCTGCCACATGATCAAGTGCATTGTTTTCATCAACATACTTTGCAGTTTTCCCAATTACAACCCCTAACTCAACCTCCCAGTCAGTTTTGACTGCATTTCGAGGAATAATGACATCATCATTTGGTCCAGATATTGCGCTAGTTATTTTAGAAAATATGACTGGCTCTGATGGTACATCTAATCCTGATTCTTTTGCATGATCTGCATAATTTAACCCAATACAAATAAAATTACCAATCTTTCCTACACAAGCACCAAGTCGAATATTACCTGTAACTTCCGGAAGACTCTTTTGATCAATTTTTTTTAATTTTGCAATATTTTCGGGAAGTAGAGTTGCTGCTGATATATCATCAACATATCCTGATAAGTCACGAATAACTCCATTTTCATCTAAAAGCCCAGGTTTTTCTAATCCAGGTTCGCCATATCTAAGTAGTTTCATTTTCTAGTCCTATAATTTGTAAAAATTTAAGTAATAATATATTGATTGGTAATACTTGTATCTACTGATGGATTGGACTCCATTTATCTATCAACTCCAAGAACTTTTTACTTTCTCCAGGTTGCATAGAAATATTAGTCTCTGGGTAAGGAAAGTTACTACTTTTAACTTCAGAGTTGAATTCACTCAAAGCTGATACTCGCTCTTCATGGACCATTCGTTGAAGCTTTCCAACATTCCCAAATGCATGGGCATGTTTAGGGGGCTTTTCTTCTTCACTATCTTGACCACAAATATCGGCCACAAAAGACATAATTACGTCACCTGAGCTTCCAGAGCCTAAGGAAAAAGTTACTATTGATGTTTTAAGATTGATCGCATCCAAAACTTCTTCAGCAATACATTCAGCCTCAACAGCAAATACTCCTATATCCTCCATGCGCTTAATTGTTTCAAAAATCTTCATTGCCTCATCAGAAGTCCTACCCCACCCCCTAAGGCCTCCACAGTAATGGCTAAAGGTTGGAATTAGACCAATATGACTTTGTACTGGAATGCCCTCATTTACAAGCGATTCCATCACATCAAAGGAGCGAAGAGTGTAATACATATCTGCACCACGGCGCATCTTATCAAAAGCATCATCAATAATTTCTTCTTTAGAGCCAAATTGTGCAAAGATACTTGCTGCTCCCATAAAGTGATTGGGCGCAACCTCACGAAAGGGTTCGATTTCTTTATTTCCCAATACAAATAAGTCAATTCCTGCCTCTACACAAGCCTTTGCTTCTTCAGCATTAGCAGGGTTCGTCATAGTCAATTTTTGAGGCGATCCCTTTAAAGCCTTTAGATCATGAATTGTGAAGTTACGATGAGCTGGTTTGCGACTAAAGTCATAAATTCTTTTCATATTTCTTCCTGTAAATTTCTAACTTATTAGTTAACTATATATTCAAGCTCTGTAAAATTTTCTAGCATTATCTGCAAATAGTTTTTGCTGATCTTCATAGCTAAATTGATCTTTAACAATGCCTAAAAAACCAGAAAATATTCGTTTAGCATCCCAGCCCCAAAGATTTTCTACTGGAAGATTAGATGCAAACTGACAACGTTCTACTCCAAATAAATCTATTACTTGTAAAACAGTATCTTTAATGAGTGGATTTGCATCCCACTCAGGGTCTGTATATGCGAGCATTGATATTTTCATAAAGACATTGTCCATCTCTGACAAAGCCTTTAAGCCATTCCAATAGTCATCTTTTTTCTCTGTTATGTCATTTAGAGTTGGTGTACCAAGATGCCCAATAACCACAGGCGTTTCAGGATTTTTTTCAATTAGATGTGCAGCATCATAAAACTGATTTGGATTAATTTGAAGATCCCAGCTCATAGAAAAATTTTTAAGCTCAGAATAACCTCTTTGCCACTTAGGGTTAACTAATAAATCGCCTTGTTGTTTATTTCTTGGCCAGGCTGGCTCAAAGTTAAGTATTTGTCTAATTCCACGTACAAGAGGGTCTTCAGCAAGACTAGTAAGAATATGCTGAATATTGTTATTCTCAAGAGGAGCTGCGGAAATAATTATATTGTTAGTATTAGAGGCATTCAACTCTTTCGATGCATAACGCGTTTCAGTGATGCATTTAGACAGGAACTCATCTCCTTCCATTCCAACATGACAGGCACTAAGCGCTTCACAAAAAGCACCTCCAGTATGTTTAAAATTACTTCCAGCTTCATTTATATCACCTCTATAGGACTCCATAGAATAAACTGGGTTGTCTTTAGGGGGAAATAACTGCTCAGCATCATGGCCTGAGGTTGTATTTTCAGAAATATCCCATATATGAAAATGAGAATCCCAAATATCAATTAGAAGATTTTTATCAACACTTTTTTTCATAATAACTCCCTATAATTTATCAATTCATAGTTGACTTAGATTTTAGTTTTTTGAAGGAAAAACTCTGTTCAAGTTAAGGTCCTTTCGGTTCAACTTCATTCCAAAGCCTGGCTCATCATTAAGTTGTATCCTTCCATTAACTGGAAGAATTTCACTTTCAAATAGGTTTCCAAATACTGAAGGAAAACTCAAGCAATCTGGGCTGGTATTTAAATATTCACAGAATGGACAATGAGGCTGCGTAATAACAAAATGGTAGCTATAAGCACCGCTTCCATGAGGAACTACTGGGATATCATAAGCAGCAGCCATGGATGAGATACGAAGAAGTTCTGTCAAACCACCACACCATGTAACATCAGGTTGAAGAATATCAATTGAGCGGGTTTCAATTAATTTTCGAAAACCATAGCGAGTATATTCATGTTCGCCCGTTGTCCAGCGCATTCCAGGAACTCGATCCTTGAGAAGTTTATGCCCATCCATATCACCTGGATGTAAAGCCTCCTCTATCCAATATAAATCGACCTCACGCATTGCATTAGCTAATTCAACGGCATATGTGACATCTAGTGACATCCAGCAATCAGCCATTAACCAGAAATCAGGCCCAACCTTGTCCCTCATTTTTTGAAAATGTTCTACATTAGCTTTCAAACCCTTATTACGATCAATTGGAGCAAAAGGAAGGGGCATTTTACCGCCAATAAACCCTTCATCTTTTGCGACATCCGGGCGAATTCCAGTACAATAAAGCTCTATTTCATCACGAACAGCACCGCCAATCATCTTGTAAACAGGCTCATTTCTGATAACGCCAAGTAGATCCCACAATGCTAAATCAACGACACTTATTGCCCACATTGGAAGACCTTTTCCTCCATAATACATGCTAGCCCTATACATCTGATCCCATGCTTTATTTATATCTCTTGGATCAAGACCAACAATAAAGCGACGAAAATGCTCTTCTATCATGTAGCAAGCTGGGGCGCCTCCTTGTCCAGTACTTACCCCAATCGACCCATCAGAAGCTTCGACTTCAACAACAATACTCTTCATTACGTTAATTCCAAAACTAGTCCTGGAGTTTTTGAAATCTGAGTAAGCTGACATTGGAGTTGAAATTTTTGAATCAAGAATCCAGTGTCCAGCCTTTTGGTCATGATAATCTCCTCCACTTCCTGCCTGGTCAATTACATAAGCTCTAATATCAACAATTTTTACTTGACTTATCATATTAATAGGTTGAGCGTCCACCACTCAAATCAAAGACACCGCCAGTTGTAAATGAATTTTCTTCAGAACAAAGCCAAGCAACCATTGAAGCCGCTTCTTCAACTTTTAAAAAACGTCCCCGTGGAATTTTACCAAGCATGTATTGAATATGCTCTTCCTTCATTTGATCAAATATTTGAGTCTTTGCAGCTGCAGGAGTGATGCAATTGACAGCAATGTTATAATTTGCAAGCTCTTTACCCAAAGATTTTGTTATGGCAATTACAGCAGCTTTTGAGGCGCTGTAGGCGCTAGCACCTGGATTTCCTTCTTTACCAGCAACAGAGGAAACATTTACTATCCTGCCATAATTATTTTCAATCATTATTGGGGTTACTGTACTAAGACAATTAAAAACTCCATTTATATTAATATTCATTATTTTTTGCCAGTCTTCGGGAGGGTAATCCCAAAGCTTTTCATTTGGTCCTGATATCCCTGCATTACAAACAAGTATATCAATTCCATGCATAAAATTTTTAGTTTGAATCACGGCATTTTTAACTGAATCTAAATCTGAAACATCTACGGTAACTGCATCAACATTCCCTTTAGATGACAAACGAGCAGTAGCTTCATTGACTAGCTTATGATCCTGGTCCCAAAGACTAACTGTTGCCCCAGAATCTATCATAAGCTCGGCGATTGCAAGTCCAATTCCTTGAGCCCCGCCAGTAACTACTGCTGTCTTGTTTTTAAGATCAATTTGATTCATATTCCTACTCCATTAAATTATTTACAAATTTCTTTTAATATTAATTTTTAGCATTTCTTGGTTAAATTACTGTCTTGTTCTAAGTCTTTTGGCATTAAATGATTTACGAACTGAATACAGTCCAATTGCCAATAAAAGAATTACTCCTTTTGCAACATCACGCCAATAGAATGAAATATCAGTTACTTGCTCTAGATGAACCATTCCATTTCTTATAACTCCTAAGATAAGAACAGCAATTATTACTCCAGTAAGTCTGCCCTTACCTCCAGTTAAAAGTACTCCTCCAAGAACAACCGCAGTAACAACTTCAAGAATCATATTTTGACCCGTATAGGCCTCACCAAGACCAAGTTGGGCAACGAGAACAAGACCCCCAAATGCTGAAAGCATTCCTGCAAGAATGTAGCAAACTAATTTAACACGCTTTACATTTATTCCAGCAAGTCTAGCAGTTGCCTCATTCGATCCTACTGCATAGATCTTTCTTCCAAAGCTTGTATGATTTAAAAAAATGTATGAGGCAACATAAAGAATACATATATATACCAAAGTTATAGGAATAAGGCGAGAATCCTCTGGAAAATAATATCTACCAAAATTGAGGAAAGCTGGATCAGTAATTCGCCCCACCTGCATTGCATCCACATCCATAGCTATCCAGTAAGTGAGCCCCCTAATTAATGCCATTGTTCCAAGTGTAGTTATAATTGAGTTGATACCAATCTTTGTTACAATTACTCCATTTAAAGCGCCAAATAAGCCGCCAATAAAAACACAAGATAATAAGTTTAGCCATAATGGAAAGCCCATAACTTTGAAAAAGAATACAGCCAATATTGCAGTTATTCCTAATATTGAACCAAGGGATAGATCTAGGTCCCCAACTAAAACTACATAGGTTAGGCCCAAACATAATATAGCCATTGCAGGAATATTCCCAATAATAGAATAAAAATTATTCATACTGAAAAAATGAGGCGTCATAAGGCTGAAAAATACCACTAAAATAATCAAAAAGATAGTCAATGCACCAACAATATCATCACTATATACTAGGCTTTTTAACCATGCTTTCATCGTGCAACCTCATTTCTGGTTTTAATCTCATAAGTTGCAACAGCAACTAACAGCAATATTCCTTGAAAAATTTGAAGGTGAACATACCTTACACCTGAAATTGTTAATCCGTTGAATAAAACCCCCAAAATTAAAACTCCAGCTACTGTCCCATAAATCGTACCTTTTCCACCACTTAAAGCTGTCCCTCCAAGAAGAACGGCAGTAATAACTTCTAGCTCAGTACCCAAACCATGTTGAGGCATTCCAACTGAAGTTTGGCCAATCAAAATAATTCCACTTAATGAAGCGGCAATTCCAGACAAAATATACAAAATCATTTTTTTAGATTTAATTGATATTCCAGAAAACTCTGCCGATATTTCATTCGCACCAATCGCATAAACTGCTCTACCAAATTTCGATTTATGAAGCAGAATACTAAAAACTAATGCTGTTATTAAAAAAATAATAATGGGGATTGGAATGAAGAATATAGCTCCATTACTGATGTAATCAGTAGTGTCTTCAAACATCAATATTGATTGTGAATCTGAAATTACATAAGCCAGCCCTCTAGTAATTGCCATCGCACCTAAGGTAGTAATAATTGGGTCCATATCAAGTGCAGTAATACACCAACCATTTATCATGCCAACAATGGCTCCAACACCCAAACCAATTAATAAAATTAACCAAGTTGGCAAAGGATCATTTTGAGAATAAAGTGTTGCAATAACAACAGTAGTTAACCCAATAACACCTCCAATTGAAATATCTAATCCCCTTGAAATAATAATCAGCGTTAAAACTATAGCCGCAATTCCACTATAAGAAATGTTAGTAAGAAGTGAGGTAATATTGTAATAGCTAAGAAAATGTTCACTTGTAAATGAAAATAAAACAATCAAACAAGCAAGGAAAATAAACAAACTTGCAGTGGTGTTGAGTTTAAAGCCAATAGCTTTCATAGCAAACCTCAAATTTTGAAAAAAACTTTATACGCAATCCAATCCCCTCATGTAAGTTAATTTAATGACGCCTCATACAATAAATCTTGTTGATTAGCCTCACCTTTTTTAAATTCTTTACGAATTTTTCCAGTTGAGACTACAAGCACCCTATGACTAATGGATAAAATTTCTGGGATATCTGTAGAAACTAAAATAATTGCAACGCCTTGTTGACAAAGATCTTCTAACATCTTATAAATATCCATTTTTGCGCCAACATCTACACCCCTTGTAGGCTCTACTACAACAAGAATTTCTGGATTTGTTTCCAGAGTCTTACCAAGTACAATTTTTTGTTGATTGCCTCCAGAGAGATTTTTCACTTGAACATCAACACTTGGAGTCTTTATCTCTAGCTTCTTTATCCATTTCTCAGCAATTGAATCCTCTATAGAGTTATTAATAATAAAGCTAGCTCCAAGGCCATCAAGGCTCTGCAAAGAAAGATTTTTCTTAACACTAAAATCAAGAGTAAGACCTTCATGCTTTCGGTCAATCGGTATAAATCCAATTTTATTTTTCATTGAGTCTTTAGGGCCATTTATTGAAACTTTTTTTCCATTAATATGAATTTCACCATTATCAATTTTATCAATTCCAATAATTGATCTTGCAATGTTTAAACAGCCTGAGCCTACAAGTCCAAAAAGACCAACAATTTCTCCCCTATGAACTTCAAAATTAATATTTTCTATAATTCCATTTATATTTAGATCTAAAACTTTGAAGGCTACCCCTTTTTTTTCTAAATTAATTTCTGGGAAAAATTGACTTAATTCTCTTCCAATCATCATAGAGATGATTTCTTTTTTGTCAGCATCTTTAGTCGTTTTTGTGCCAATAAGCTTTCCATCTCGCATCACACTTACACGGTCTGTAATATTAAAAACCTCTTCTAGCCTGTGAGAAATATAAATAATACCAACGCCCTGATTTTTTAATCTATCAATAACCTCAAATAAAGATTTAGAGTCTTTCTCACTTAGAGCAGCAGTTGGCTCATCCATGATAAGCACTTTGGCATTTTTATGAATTGCTTTGGCAACCTCAACAATTTGTTTTTCGTATATTGAAAGAGTCCCAACAATACTTTTTGGATTGATATCAGAATTTAATAAGGAAAGAACATCTGATGATTTTTTTTCAGCAGCCTTCCAATCAACTAGTTTAGTAGTCTTATTTAGAGGGAGCTGACCTACAAAAATATTTTCAGCTACTGATAAAGTATCCATTGTTATAAGCTCTTGATAAATAACACTAACACCATTTTTTTGTGCAGATTTTGGTGAATTAACATCAACTTTGAGATCATTAATAAATATTTCACCTGAATCCATAACTTCTGCACCAGACAACATTTTTATTAGCGTTGATTTTCCGGCACCATTTTCACCCATTAATCCTAAAACCTCTCCAGAAAAAAGATCGATAGATACATCATCTACAGCTTTAACGCCTGGATAAGATTTACAGACCTTAGACATTTTCAATAAAGTTGATTTCATTTTTTTTAAATAATTAGATATTCTTAATCTCGAAAAAATTTAGGATTAATACTTATAAAAAGATTACCGACTATAAACACTGTCGGTAATCAATTTAACTGACTTGAACCTATTCTGGATAGAATTGATTAATGTTGTCCATTGTAATTGTTACATGTTCAGGATACATATATGGAGGAACTGGCTCACCCATCATACGAGCTACAGCAGCAGCAACCGCCCATTGTCCATACTTTTCAGGAAAAAAAGCAACTGATCCATCAATTTGACCATCTCTAAGTTGTTCTTGCCCTAAAGGACCGGCACCCATTCCAACTAAAACTACCTTTTCAGGATCCCATCTTCCAGCAGCCTCAAATGCAGCAATAATTCCAGCGATACTTTCATGGTTTATCGCAGTAGCTGCCCAGGTTTCAGCATCTGGATTAGCCGCTAACAGATCATCCATTACCAACTTAGCACCTTCAGTACCACCTGCACCACCATCAGTTTTGATTAATTTAGCATTAACAGCATCTACACCAAAGGCTTCTTCCATTGGAGGCACAAAACCTTCTGAACGCATCATAGTTGCACTTCCTCCAGTAGGAAATTGCAGTAGTGCAATTTTGTCTATACCATCAATACCACCGAATTTTGAAGTAATTTTAGCAGCCATTACTTCTCCACCCAACCATGCAGCACCAAAATTATCAGCGCCCATGAATGGAGAACCTGGAACCGGAACATCAATTGCGATAATTGGAATTCCTGCTTTAGCAAATTTGCGAGATATTACATTATTTGCTCTCTCATCAAACTGGAACTCTATGAACACATCTGGTTGTTGCGCAAGAATAATGTCGGCATTCTTGAGGCCAATTACAGCATCATATTGATTATTTAAAATAATTATATCTTTTCTAGCAAAGCCTGCTGCCATTGCCTGCTTAATGATACTTTCTTCAACCAAATCACAAAATGGTGAGCCATTAACAATATTTGCAAATGCAAGAGTTTTTCCTAGTCCAGGTAGCCCTGTAAAAGCTTCTCCAGCCATTGCTTGTTTATTAAAGCCCTCATAAACTGGATAATCTCCAGCCATAACTGATGAGCTTGAAAAACCTATTATGGCAGAAGCCACAATTGATTGAATCAATTTAGTACTTTTCATGTATTTCTCCTTGTAAAAATAAATAAAAAAAATTTACATCTAGATACTAAGCATTTAAGCTTAATATATTATAGATGATATATCATATCTAATACTTCTGCAAGTTTAATTGTTTAATTAGATTTCTACTAAGATAGGCTGTTATATAACTATTTAATAGTTAGATTTAGCTTGATAAATATTAAAAAAATTAATTTTTTCTAATTTTAGATTTGTTAAGTTGAGATAAATTATTAATGCCCATTAGCATCATATTTCGCTTAATTTCAGACTCAAAATTTGATAATACAGCCTCTACACCAGGCTGGCCAGCAGAAGCTAATCCATATAGATAAGGCCTTCCCATTGAGCATGCATTTGCTCCAAGAGCTAGAGCTTTTAGTACATCAGTTCCTCGCCTTATTCCCCCATCACAAATTATTTCTATCTTTCCACCAACAGCGTCTACTATATCACTTAATAAGTCAAATGGTGCAGGGCTTGAATCTAGCTGTCTTCCACCATGATTACTTATCATAATAGCACTTGCACCAACTTCTACTGCGCGCTTAGCATCTTCAACAGACATTACTCCCTTGATTGCAAATGGCCCACCCCAGGCTTCAATAGCCTTTTGAGCATCATTCCAGGATAAATTAGTATCAAACTGAGAGTTTAAATAATCAATTACAGATATAGACTCTTTGGTTCCTTTTCTAATTTTTCCCTCTAAGTTAGCTAGCTTAAATCCCTCGTGAGTAAAGTAGTTATATACCCAACGTGGCCTCATACCAAAATTAAACAAGCTAGCCAAAGTAAATTTAGGTGGCATCGTCATTCCTGTTCGCAAATCTCTCTCTCTGTTACCTGCAACTATTGTGTCTATTGTTAAGCACAATGAGGTGAAGTTAGCTTTCTTACATCTCTCAATAAGTTCATAAGTTAGAGAGCGATCTTTGTGAATATATATCTGGAACATTTTAGGAGTACTGGTCAACTGACCAATTTCCTCGATACTTACTGAAGATAGAGTAGAAAGACTGAAATAACTACCATATTTTTCAGCAGCTCGTGAAGTAGCCCTCTCGCCATCATGATGAAATAATCTACTCATACCTGTTGGAGCAAGAAATAAAGGCGAACTGACTTTTTGACCTAAGATATTCGTTGAAAGATCGATATTGGAAACATCAGCCAAGCCATTAGGCACCAAAAAGTAATCATCATATGCCTGTGTATTTCTCTTAAGTGTTACCTCATCATCTGAACCGCCATCGATATAGTGAAACAATGGAGAAGGTATGCGGCTTTTAGCCATATTTCTAAAATCATCTATATTGTTACATTTTTCAATTTTCATAATAATTCTTAATTTTCAACTTCTAGATGGAGAACCTATTGACCATAATTATAATTCAGGCTCCACAAATGATGTTTTTGCGTAATCAACAATATGTTTTTCAAGTAATATTACTGCTTGGTCTATTTCTTTATTAATGAGCATCTCAAGTAATTGTTTATGTTGTTCATATGAAGTTTGTTTATTTATATTCTCTTTTTTAAGATTACGAAGACGTGTCGCCACAATAACTGACTGATGCATATCATAAACTTTGGTTATTGCATTATTTCCACAAGATTTAAAAAAAACATGATGAAAGGTATTATCTAAAATTTGGTATGCTTCTTTATCTGAAGTCTTTAAAAAATCCTTCATAGTATTTAATACTTCTTGAAGGCCTTCAATTAGCTCAGAATGATTCCGTTCAAATCCATACTTAAGAGCCTGAGCCTCCAGCGCAAAACGTAATTCTGAAAGCTCTATATACTCTTGTTTAGATAGGGAAAAAACACTATACCCTTTGTTTTTTTCAGACACTACTAGCCCTTCTGACTCCAGCTTAGAAAGGGCTTCGCGAACGGGTGTTTTACTTATATTAAGAGCTGAAGACATGGCAGCCTCCGTAACTGCTTGGCCCATTTTAAAATCACCTCGAATTATTGCATTTCTTATTGAATCAGTTGCAATATCAGTGAGTGAGCGATGTAGGTTTTTAATCTGTTCCATTTTATGCTAATTATTAAAAAGGTTAATTATAGGCTAAAAAATTTTAAATATTATTTTTTAAACATAATGTATTATATACAATGTATAAATTTTTATAATAATCTAAACATACAAAAAAAAGGAGTTAGAATGAATGATAAGCCCTATATGTGGATACTAGAAGTTAGAGCAGGGTATGAAGAAGAGTACAAGAAAAGACATGATGAAATCTGGCCAGAAATGATTGAGCTCATTCAAGAAGCTGGAATGAGAAATTATTCAATATTTCGTCATGGATTAAATCTTTTTGGATATTTTGAAACTGATGACTTAAATAGAATGATTTCCATCCTAAATAACAGCGAAGTTAATAAAAAGTGGGGTGAGTACATGACTCCAATAATGAAAATTGAAGTCGATACACAAATCAACTTTCCTTTCTTACTTCCGATTGAATTTCACGTAGATTGATGGCTTATAAAATTAATATAGCATCATTTCATTAATCTACTATTCTCCAAAAGATCTTCCAAGAACTTCTTTTTGGTTTTCAAAAATTGATCCAACAGACGGAGGTGGTGGATAAGGCATCTTAATAGGATTACTTTCCACTCTTGCCTCAAGACAAGGGCTTCCTTTAACAATATTACCTTCATAAACCTGATAGATATTTTTTACAAAATCTCCTTCCCCTGCAGTTGGTTTCAAACCTAGATCTAAAATTCCTTTTAGTGGCCATGAATCTGCTGCCGTATATCCAATAAACAACATTCGGCGAGAGATATTTGAGTTATTTTTTTTGGATCCATGAAGAGCCCTGACATGATGAAAACTAATTCCACCCGCCTTAGCAATAAATGTTTTAGCGGTACTTATGTCGTAATGAGAATTTACTGGGTTAACAGCACCAACAAAGTAGCCATTATGATGATGATCATCCAGAGGACCTAAATGAGATCCAGGGACTACCATTAATGGTCCATTTTCTTCTTTACAATCATCCAAAAAGATTGAAACTTCAACAATATCATCATTAGTATGCGGATAGAATGCCCAGTCTTGATGCCACTCAATTGCCTCTCCACCGTTTGCGGCCTTGAAATTTAACTTGGTATGATCTCGTCTTAGGTTATCACCAAGTAATTGAGATACTAGATCTAGAATACAAGAATCTTTTGTAAGTGCTTCATATGCTTTATGGATAAGATGCGGATTCTTGAGTCTTCTTAGTTTTGGATTATCTTTTGAATGATCGTCAGCAAGATCATATGTTTCATCATGCTCAGTAATATTTCTTGCGCCCTCTACAAACTCATCTGTGACTTGCTGAAGTTTTTTTAAGGTTTTAGGTGGAATAACATTCTCTACCACTAAGAATCCATTTTTTTTATACGAATTAATTTGTTTTTCATTTAACATTTTTGACTCCTTTTAAGGTTTCTTCAACTTCCATTAATTGAATAAAATGACGCTCCAAGATCGATTTTGCCACAGGTGAAATCTGAAATTCAAAACGCGTTTGATTTGAGCTGATTATTCCTTTTTGATGTAGAACAGTTTTTGTGCACTTTATGAACATTTCAAGTGATTGCATTTCAAAAACAAAGAAAGGGAGAACCTTATGAAAAATTTCCATAGCCTTTTTTTTGTCTTCATTTAAATGGTATTCATTCCAAATTCTAACTAGTATTGATGTTGCCTCACAGCCTGGAATTGTTCCAGTTCCTCCTGACTCGAGTAACTCAAAAAAACCCACGGCTGCTTGTCCACCAAAAATACCAATATCTTCTTTAGAAAATATTTGTTTTAAGTTGAAGATTGTATTACTTACTGGTGGCTTTTCTGATTTTATATAGGAAATATTTTTAATTTCATCAGTTAGATGCTTCATTAATTCATTATTTAGATCAATGCCAAGATATTCGGGCGCATCTTGTAGCATGACATCAATACCATCAGCGGCTTTCGAAACCCTAGTAAAGTAGTCAACAAGGTCAGCTTTAGTTTGTGTTTTAATTGGACGTGGGGCAAGCATTATTGCTGAAATACCATTTACGGCTGCATGACTTGCTAAATTACATGTATCTTCAGTTGTTGCGGCACCAACACCCGTAATTATGGGAAGACGCCCTGCGACTTCTTTAATTGTAAATTCAGTAACAGCTATTCTCTCATCGTATGTCAGAAAACCCGACTCTCCACCTAGTCCAAGTATTGAAATACCATGAGCACCCATTTGAATTTGATTTTCAATTAAAGAGGAAATATCATCAAAAATAATATTTTTATTTTTATCAAATGGAGTTGGTAACATTGGAATAACACCCTTTAGCATAGTCAATTTATCCTATATTGCAAATGGACGAATAAAGTCTAGCTCTTTTTTATTAAGCTCTATTCCAAAACCTGGAGAATTAGAAAGAACTAGCTTGCCATCTTTAGGCAAAGGCTCATTTTTAAAAAGTGAGCCAAATTGAGGAGTTGCAATATCGCCTTTAGGACTTAACATCAAAAACTCAGCAAAAGGCGTATTTGGAAAAGAAACTTGATGATGAAAAGCATAAACACCACTTCCATGAGGGATTACAGGAATGTCTTTGGCTGCTGCCATATTTGTAATTCTCCTTGCCTCTGTCATCCCTCCACACCACATCATGTCTGGCTGGAGAATGTCAATGCCACAATCTATAAGCTGGGAAAAGCCATATCGCGTATATTCATGTTCACCTGAAGAAATAACAGTTTCAGGCAAGCGCTTTTTCAATTCACTATAACCTTTATAATCATCAGGAATTAGTGGCTCTTCAAGCCAGCGAATGTTATATGGTCTCAAAGCTTTAACTAGCTGAACAACATACTCAACTGATAAAGCCATATAACAATCAATCATAATATCAAAACCATCGCCAACTGAATCTCTAACTCCAGAAATTAGTTCAACATTTTTTTTAAGCCCTTCTGAGCCTGATGATGGTCCATAAGGCAATGGAACCTTAACACCTTGGAAGCCTTGTTTTTTTACACTGGCCGCTGCTGGTGAAGTTGCATAAAGTGATAAGGCTGATCTTAAAGGCCCGCCGAGTAATTCGTATACTGGCTTACCCGCATCTTTACCCATGGCATCCCAAATCGCTAGATCGATTGCACTGATAGCATGTATTGTTATTCCTTTTCGACCATAAGGAATACTAGCGCGCCACATTTGATCCCAAATCAACTCTACATTAGTTACATTTTGACCAATAGCAAATTGTTTGAGATGATGCTCAATAAGCCAACAGCCAGGAGGTCCAGCAGTTGATATTCCAACACCTATCACACCATTTTCTAGTTCAACTTCAACAACAACTGAGCCTAAAACACCAATTCCCCAGCTTGTTCTTGACTCTCTATATTCAGGGTAAATAGCCATAGGATTGGCTACTAAAGTATCTGTTATCCAATGACCTTTTGGTTGAGAAGTATAGTCAGTAGATTTTTTTCCGCTATCAACAGTAAAAGCTCTTATATCTTTAATAATTGACATATTTTCTTATGAAAGGTTTACAACATTTCCATTCCTGGAGCTTTGAAGCATTGCTTCAACAACGCAAACACTTCTATAGCCAACAATACCTGGCGCCATATCTTCAGAATTCGTTCCGGCGCATACATCGACAAGAAAGTTTGCTGGTGTTGAGCCATCATATTCACCATCACCTTCCTTTATTTCTTCTTTGTGAGTCTCACCTGAAAATGTCTCAACTAAAACTCGCTCTCGGCCTGGCTCAAGATCTATCATTAAATTTCCTTGAGAGCCAAATATCTTAATATCAACCTGAAATTTAGCAAATGCAGCTGGCATATTAGACGAACCCGATATTGAACAAGTTGCTCCACTTTCAAGACGCATACTTACTGAATTATAATAATCAACATCAGCTTCAGAGTTTGAAGTGAATGCAAATACCTGTTTTGGCCCCTCATCAACCAACTTAAAGAAAAGGCCTAGAAGGTGCGTTAACTGGCCCCAACCATAGCCACCGGCTTTGGAAGGATCTGCCCATGTAGAATTTAAAGGTGGCAAAAGGGCGTCTTTGGCAAGACTTAAGCCTTTACCTTTCATTAAGTCAGAAGTAGGGCTAGCAAGCTGTATTGCAGCATGCTGAAACTCACCAATCAAGTCAGCTCTCATTAATTTTAGCGCTTTCTCAGCAACAGGCATATAGTTCCACCCATGTGAAACATTTAGATTTAGATTTTTTCTTGCAGCTAAATCTACCAATTCCTTCGCCTCCTTTGAATCAGTCGTAAAAGGTTTTTCAACCAGTACATGACACCCAGCTTCTAGTGCTGCTTTAGTGTGTTCATAATGGAATATATGAGGAGAGCTTATGATAACGCCGTCTAAATCAATTTCACTTAAGAGCTGACGATAATCAGTAACTCCATATGGAATCCCAAATTCATCTTGTACCTTTTTTAGTGCATCAGGATCTGTTGCACATATTCCAACTATTTCAGCCTTAGGATTACTAATAAGTGTAGGTATATGCATAACTGCAGCCCACCAACCAGCACCAATAATTCCAATTCTTTGTTTTTTATTGCTCATAATTTTCTACCGAGAGTTAATTACCTAAATTTTAAAAAAGTTAATAACCAATAACATTTGTAATTTTTAATTAGACATAATATATCATATATTAATTTACTTTTTATTAAAATTTAAGTTATTTATTATAGTGGTTTGTACTTATTCGATTCTTGTGAGAAGTCTCGAAAAGCTTGTAAAAAATAGGAAAGAAGAGCTTAGAGTTAGTTCGTTCTTTGTTACTAAAGAACTTGAAAGAAGTATAAATCTAAATACCATCCCTCGCATATATATTCAGACTTTGATGCCTAGTGGGGAGCTCAAGAGTTAGATCAGCTTGTTTATAGCGGCTCTATGATAGCTTTTGGTTTGCTTTCTTGGTCTTGATTATTTTTCATTGCTCGCCAAGAGACATAAAGACCACTAATAATAATAATAATTAAGCCAATT
>ENA-OSJC01001643-OSJC01001643.1-marine-metagenome-genome-assembly--contig:-NODE-1643-length-17941-cov-9.101881_pt1 | contig 17941 bp, 16 predicted proteins | sample MGYA00237885_ERZ534234 | MGnify/ENA primary metagenome ERZ534234 (study PRJEB26413, sample SAMN06343907) | marine metagenome | isolation source: coastal waters | place: Atlantic Ocean: West Antarctic... | reverse complement strand
CTATTAATTTTTATTTTTTCATCTTCAGAGTTAACCATAACATTTTCAAAAAATTCATCAATAGGATTTTTTAAATCAACCAATGAGTTCAAGGCAGCAATAAAATTTTTTTCTTTTATGGCTTTCATTATTAAAGGGTTTAGTTTGGTTATAGTTTTAAAGAGTTGAATTTCTTCATCCTCCTCTAAAAGTGATTCATCTACGTTTTCAATTAATCCAGTAAACTTTTTAAGTATATTTGAAACTCTTTTGTTTACTGAAGCAAGATCTTTAGATTGTTCTAACTTACTAAATTCTTTAATAGCATCTAATTTACCAATAATATCATTCAGATAATAAGGTCTTGAAGAAATAACAGCATCAACTTCATTTGAAGTAAAATTTTTATCCTTAAGATAATTGGATAATCTTTCATAAATGAAAGTTTTTAAGCTGTCTCCTATATCCGTTACGCAATTATTATTATTCCTAATTCCCACTCTAGATTTTTCGTTGAAAGCTCTTGGCATATGCTTATCAATTAAATTTGAAAAATTAAGTGAAATATTTTTTTCAATTAAGATGCGTATTATCCCAATAGCATTTCTTCTTAAACTAAATGGGTCTTTATCCCCAGTTGGTTGCTCGTTAATTGAAAACAGTCCAATCAGAGTTTCAAATTTCTCCGCTAAAGCAGCATAGTCGCCGAATGTATCTCTTGGTAATGAGTCACCTGAAAATTTTGGCTTGTAATGATCTTCAATTGCCGATGCTATATGTTTAAATTGAGGATCTTCAGATGCATATATTGAACCCATTACACCTTGAAGCTCTGGAAATTCCCCAACCATCAGGCTTAAAAGGTCTGCCTTGGAAGCTAATGCGAAGTCTTTGAAATTAATATCTTGATTAAAACTAAGCTCCTCTGCGATATATTGTAGTATTACTGAGACTCTGCCAGCTCTTTCGGCTTGAGTCCCTAATTTATTATGATAAACAATAGATTCAAGTTTTTTTGAAAGAGATTTAAGTGATTGTTTCTTATCTTGTTCAAAAAAGAATTCTGCATCAGCAAGTCTAGGCCTAATAACTTTTTCATTACCTTGTATTATATTTCTTGAGTCTTTTGGTGTTAGATTTGAAACTATTACGAAGTTATTGGTAAGATTGTTGTTACTGTCAAACAATGGAAAATATTTTTGATTAGCTTTCATACTTAAAATAAGACATTCCTGAGGAATCTTTAGAAATCTTTCTTCAAATGACCCAGTCAGAATATTTGGCATTTCAACTAAAGCAGTAACTTCATTCAATAAGGCTTCATCATCAATAATGTGAAGCTCTTCTTTGAATGACTTAGCAACTAGATTAATTTCTGAATATATCTTTTCTTTTCTTTGGTCATAATTTGCGATAACTCCACCAGTTTCAAATAATATTTTTTCATAATTATCTGCATGATCAATGGTTAATATTTTTTCTTTAGATTCAAATCGATGGCCGAATGATTTATTATTGGCTTCGAAACCAAGTGATGATACTTTTAGTATTTTTTTACCATGAAGTATAAGTAAGTTTTTTATAGGCCTTACAAAATTTACAGAAGTCCAGCCATCTTCTAATTGATAAGACATCATTTTTTTAATTGGAAGTTGATTGATACAATGATTAATTATTTTAGGTAATATATCTTCAAGACTGATACCGGCAATATCTTTTTCAATATATAAAATTTTCTGACCCTTCTCGTCTTCTCTTTTTATTCTTGTTATAGCCTCATTAGTTTCATCGAGAGATTGTAGTTTTTTTGATAAAGCTTGTGTGATCTGACCCTTCTCGTCAAAGCCAATTTTAGCCGGCATAAGCTTGATTAGTTTTTTTTGATTCTCACTCCTCTCTGCAACATTTAATATTTTGACTCCAAGTCTTCGGGGCGTTGAAAAAACTCTCATATCAGAACTCTTGATGAGACTTTGCTCTTCTAATCCTTGTGTAATTAATTGTCCAAATCTTTCCCCTAGCTCTTTAAGTGAATTAGGTGGTAATTCTTCAGTTACAAACTCAATAAGAAGCGTATCTAATGTCATTTTTTTTCTTTTTTAGAATTTAAAGATGAGATAACTTCTGATGCATGCTTTGTGTCTGCGAGGGGAAAACCTAATTTTTTTCTACTTTCTAAATAAGAATTAGCTACTAAGCGTGAAATAACTCTAATTCGACCAATATAATCAGCTCTCTCAGTTACGCTGATTACCCCTCTAGCATCTAGTAAGTTAAATGTATGAGCGGCTTTTAAAACTTGCTCGTAAGCAGGCAGAGCCAAGTTATTTTCAACTAAATAGACTGCCTGTCTCTCATGTGATGAAAAAGCAGTTAGTAGAAACTCTGAATCACTGTGCTCAAAGTTATAGGCACTCTGTTCAATCTCATTTTGAAGAAATACATCCCCATACTTTAAATCTTTAGTCCATTTTATATCGTAAATACTATCAACATCTTGTATATACATTGCTAATCTTTCCAAGCCGTAAGTAATTTCTCCTGTAATAGGCTTGCAGGCAATGCCTCCTACTTGTTGAAAATAAGTAAATTGGGTAACTTCCATTCCATTAAGCCAAATCTCCCACCCCAAACCCCAAGCACCTAAAGTAGGATTCTCCCAGTTATCTTCCACCAATCTGACATCGTTCTTTTTGAGATCAAACCCAAGATTTTCTAGGGATTTCATGTACAAATCGACTATATTTTCGGGAGAGGGTTTTAATGCAACTTGAAATTGATAGTAATGCTGAAGTCTATTCGGATTCTCGCCATAGCGGCCATCTTTTGGTCTTCTGCTAGGTTGTACATAAGCAGCTTTCCATGGCTCTGGCCCAATAGATCTAAGGAAAGTTGCTGTATGCGACGTTCCAGCACCGACTTCCATATCATACGGTTGAATTATGGCGCACCCATTGGAGCTCCAATATTCTTGTAGATTAAAAATAATTTCTTGAAAAGTTAGTTTCATATTATATTTTTTAGTTAATTAGTTTGCATTTTACTATTTTTTTGAAACACATCAAGGAATTAGGCGCTAACAAAATATTTATTTATAGAATAATTTTCTAAATTTTAGAAATATACTGACTCTAATATGAAAAAATAAAATTAGGACACATAAGAAATAAATTATAAAATTATTGAATAACATATATGGCGTTGCTCCAGTATAACCCTGAACATCATACCTGAGTTCACCAGAGGTAAATTGCGGTAATTTCTTTAATACCTTTCCATCTCTGCTAATAAAAGCCGTTACACCAGTGTTAGTAGATCTGATCATCATTCTTTTATTTTCGATTGCTCTTGCTTGGGAGATTTGTAAATGCTGTTCAGCCGCAATAGATTTACCATACCAAGCATCATTACTTATATTAACCAAAACATGGGGCTCGCTAGTATATTTATCAAGTGAAGCAATTTCATTGCCGAAAACGTCTTCGTAGCATATATTTATTGCAAAACCCAAATCTTTAATTTTAAATAAAGCTACTGATTTTTGTTCTCCTTTGCTTAAATTAGTGAAAGGAATATTGAGCCAGTTTTGATAGACATACCCTAAATATTTTTTTAAGGGTATGAATTCACCAAATGGAACAAGGTGATTTTTACGATACGTCACCCTATAGCCTTTCCCAATAAGGAATGCTGAATTATAGTATTTATCCATATCTTCTTCAATTGCACCAAAGATAATATGCCCATTATTACGTGCAGCATGATTTCTTATTTTTTTTATAAAACTTTTTGGTATTGTATTGACCTCAATTGGAATAGAAGTTTCCGGAAGGATAATCAAAGAAGCATCACTATCAAGTATTAGTTTCTGATAATGATTAAGAGATTCGTTAACCATACTACTATTCCATTTTTTATCTTGAGAAATATTGCCTTGAATGAGTGAGGTGCTTAAAGTTTCCCCTATAGGCTTTGACCACTCGATACTTTTGAAATATTGGCCAAATCCCCAAATAAAAATAAGAAAAATTATTAAATATAATTTTTTTGAATTTCTCCTAAATATTTGAAAAATTAAAACAGCTGTAAGCACAACTAGAAAAGAAATTCCGTGAATACCAAGAATTGGTAAATAACCAATTAATGGACTATTTGGAACTTGAGTATAGCCAAGTGAGAGCCATGGAAAACCTGTAAAAATAACACTTCTTAATAATTCAATTAAAGTAAAAAAAGCGGGTATAAAAAAAATATTATTTTTATATTGGCTAAGTAGTGAAAATGGCAAAAAGAAAAGGGCAAGAAATAAACATAAAGACAATGTTGAAACTAATGCTATAAAAGGGGGCATCCCCCCGAATTGTTGTAAGCATATATAAATCCAATAAATACCAATAATAAAAAAACCACTTCCAAATACAAAGCTTTTTATGTTTGCTGATTCATTTTTATTTGTTATATAAAGAAGCCCAATAATTGCTAAGAATATAAGTGGGTAAAAATTAAAAGGCGCGAAAGCAAAGACAGAAAACGCACCCAGAAAAAAAGGTATTAAGTATTTACGGAGAATAACGTTAAAGATCATAAGTGTACTATTTTTGTATTAGCCAAATAGTACTTTAACTTTAATAAAGCTTAACGACTAGCCTAGAAAACGCTATTAGGTCTTTCAACATCATATTTTTTTGCTTCAATAATGGTCGTCTCATCAACATCATTCATAAATACAACAGATTCAACATAGCCATCTACAATATCTAATTCCGTTGTTGGAAAGTATTTACCATTTTCATCAGTATTAATATTATGGTAATACCATGTCCTTGCAATCACATCATTGCTTGATTTCATTTTTAACTCTATTCTTTTTGCCGGCTCACCTAGAATGTTAAGAATTTCATCAGGGGTTAGGATCCCAATTTTCTCTACGAACTTAATATCCATTGTTGGGAGCTCGGTCATAATAGGACTTTCTTTAACTTTTTCACCTTCTTCATGATGATTTGCATAAGATAACGTCCAGTTAGCAAGGAAAAAAATGGTTATTAAATATTTCATATTTACACTCTCAATTGAATTGTTAGCATTATGAGTACCTTTTATGGTGGTTAGTTCAAAAAATCTAACTCTTAGATTTTGGTAAGTCAATATTGATGAGAACAGAATGAATTTGCCGACTATCAGCTCTTAAAATATTAATATCAAAACCATCAAAAGAAACTTTTTCATTTCTTTGGGGAAGGTAGCCAAATTTTTGTGTAATTAACCCACCAATAGTTGTAAATTCTTCATCACTATAATTTGTAGCAAAATAATTATTAAAGTCTGATATTTCAGTACTAGCTTTTACTCTAAATTGTCTTTCTTGATCTTTAATAATATTATCTTCAGTTTCATCATAATCAAATTCATCTTCAATATCACCAACAATTTGTTCTAAGACATCCTCGATTGTTACCATTCCAGCAACACCGCCATACTCATCTACTACAATAGCAATATGATTTCGATTAGTCCTAAAGTCTTTAAGTAAAACATTGAGACGTTTTGATTCTGGAACAAAAATCGCAGGCCTTAAATTATCGCGCACTTCAAATTCTTTACCAGAAGTAAACCTTAATAGATCTTTTGCTAGAAGAATCCCAATAACATTATTAATACTTTCTTCAATTACAGGGAATCGTGAGTGACTTGTTTTAATAACAAAAGGTATAAATTCTTCAATTTTTTTTGAAATATCAATAACGTCCATTTGTGACCTTGGAATCATTATGTCCCTCACATGCATTTCTGAGACATTCAATACCCCCTCTAGCATCATTAAAGCGTCAGAGTCCATCATATTCTTGTCAAATGCAGATTTTAAGATATCTGCGAGTTGCTCTTTATCTTTAGGCTTGAGCAAATAATTCTTTATTTTCTTTATGAGTTCGGTTTTTTTCTTTTTCATATAATAAAATTTTAACTGTTGATGTAGGGATTTTGAAATCCATATTTCTCTAAAACTTGAATTTCCTTTTTTTCCATTTTATCAGCATCTAATTTCTTATCATGACTATAGCCTAAAAGATGCAGATAACCATGAATTAAAAGGTGAGCATAATGAGATTGAATTTTTTTATTTTGATTACTCGCTTCATTTTTAATAACTGGATGACAAAGAATAATATCTCCAATTACAGGATTTTCAGAAAGGACAAAAGATAAGATATTAGTTGGATTTTTTTTATTTCTATAATTATAGTTTAAAGATTCAGATTCTTTTTTATCAACAATTCTGATTGTAATGCTAGAATTTTTTTGAAATATGGAGCTCAACCAAAGCCTACAATCTTTTAGTTTTAATATCTTATTTTTGTGAAGAGTGTCTTGGATACAGATAGAAATATTATCTTTTTGTGTCATTAATTTTTTTTCATGTTGTTGTTTTTTCATATTTTTCGTATGCAATAATTATTTTTTGAACTAGTGGATGCCTTACAACATCTTCTGCTGTAAACTGGGTAAATTCGATTCCCTTAATTCTTTTTAGAATTTTTTGTATTTCAATTAAACCACTTAATTGCCCTTTGGCTAAATCGATTTGGGTTACATCTCCTGTTATCACTGTCTTTGTTCCAAAGCCAATCCTAGTTAAAAACATTTTCATCTGCTCCGGTGTTGTATTTTGCGCCTCATCTAAAATTATAAAGCTTTTATTTAAAGTTCTCCCTCTCATATAGGCAAGGGGAGCCACCTCTAAAATACCTTTATCAAACATTTTTGTAACATTATCATACCCAGCTAAATCATATAAAGCATCATAAAGAGGCCTAAGGTAAGGGTCAACTTTTTGAGCTAAGTCACCTGGGAGGAAGCCTAATCTTTCCCCTGCTTCAACTGCAGGCCTTACTAAAATAATCCTTTTAACTTTCTCACGATTAAGTGCATCAACTGCTGATGCAACAGCTAGATATGTTTTACCTGTTCCAGCAGGCCCAATTCCAAAATTAATATCTTGCTGTTGAATATTTTGTAAATATTCAATCTGTCTAGGAGTTCGACCTTGTATTTCATTTTGTTTTGTTAAAAGCTGTGGGGATTTTTGTTGACCTGGATGATTTATTTTATTTACTTGAACTAAGCTAAGCTGGATGTCTTCAGGATTAATTGGCTTATTTGATTTACTATAAAAATCTTTTATTAGATTATAGCCAAGCTCCGTATTGTTCTTATTTCCATTAAGAATAAAACTTGAGCCTCTTCGACTAATTTCAATTTCGAGGCCAATACTAATTTGCTTTAGATTTTCATCAAAAGGACCACATAAATTTGATAATTTATTGTTATCATCATCAGGCAGCTTTAAGTTTTTTTTAATCAATTAAGGATTATCCCTTGAATATTTTTATCTAAAATTGAATCAATTTTGACTTTAATAAATTGATTCAATAATGATTGATCACCATGAATCTCAACTACTCTATTATTATCTGTTTTGCCCAGAAGTACTCCAGGTTTTCTTTTTGAAACACTGTCGATTAAAATTCTTTGCGTTGTACCTAACATTTTTTTTGTAAAAATTTCACCTTGAGATATATTTTCTGTTTGCAGTTCATGAAGGCGCTCTAATTTATCCTCATGAGGAGTTAAGTCTTCCAAATAAGATGCAGGTGTTCCAGGTCGAGGACTATAAATAAAGCTGTAAGAATAATCAAATTCTAGCTCTTTCATGAGCGATTTTGTTGAGTTAAAATCTTTTAAGGTTTCAGTAGGGAATCCCACAATAAAATCTGATGTAATTGACATATCTGGACATTTTTTTCTTAATTTTCTTATGATAGATTTATATTCTAAGGTCGTATAATTTCTCTTCATTGCGGATAAAACTCTGTCAGAACCTGCCTGAATTGGTAGGTGAATCATTTTAGCTAGCTTATCTATATTGCTAAAACAATCAATCAATGCATCATTCATTTCGTTAGGATGACTTGTGCTAAATCGAATTCTTTTAATTTCATTTATTTCAGATACATATTCTATTAAAGTTGCGAAGTCAGCTATCTCTCCATTATCCATTAAACCTCTATATGCATTTACGTTCTGACCTAGTAAAGTAATTTCACTTACGCCTTTAGTTATAATTTCTTTTAAGATGTCATTTAGAGGCCTTGATACCTCTTCACCTCTTGTATACGGGACGACACAGAAGGAGCAGTACTTACTACAGCCCTCCATTATTGAAACCATTGCAGATGGGCCTAAAGCACTTGATGTAGGAAGGCGGTCAAATTTTTCAATTTCTGGGAATGATATGTCTATTTGAGGCTTTCCTTTTTCCTCTCTTGCTTTAAGAAGGTCAGGAAGCCGGTGCAGTGTTTGAGGGCCAAATACTATATCCACATAAGGAGCTTTTTTAATTATATTAGCGCCTTCTTGACTTGCAACACACCCACCAACTGCAATCCTTAAATCTGGATTGGCTTCTTTTAATTTCCGAATTCTTCCGAGGTCACTATAAACTTTAACCTCCGCCTTTTCTCTAATGGAGCATGTATTTAAAACAATAAGATCTGCGTCTTTTTGCTCTGTTGTCTGAATAAGTTTATTTTTATTTGCCAATACATCATTAATTTTTTCGGAATCATATTCATTCATTTGACAACCAAAAGTTTTTATAAATACTTTTTTTTTCATTGAATTTTTTAAGTTAAAGTTTTAAAAAAGTAATTATAGCTTTATTTGATGATTTTTTAACTGTTACTGTATATAAACAGCTGAATAGAGTAACATTTTGTAATGGAAAGTTTCCCAGTATTTATAAATTTAAAAGAAAAACCTGTAACCGTAATAGGTGGAGGGGATATTGCTTTACGAAAAGTTAAATTATTGGTTAAGGCAGGACCTAAGATAACAGTTATATCAAGAGTGGTTTGTAAAGATTTAAAAGAACTTTTGAAGAAGTATGGTCATAAAGCCATAATAAAAAGCTTTCAGGAAACCGATTTAAAAAAACCTATTTTAATAATTGCTGCTACAAATAGCGCAACAACAAATAAAAAAATTTCAACTTACGCTCAACAGAACAATATACTGATTAATGTGGTTGATCAACCAAAATTATGCACATTTACCATGGGCTCCATTGTCGAAAGAGATTCGTTGGTTATTTCAATATCGAGCGGTGGAAAAGCGCCAGTGCTTGTAAGAAATATAAGGGAAAAAATTGAGACATTGATACCACAATCATATGCTGAACTAGTTAGTTTCTCTGGAGGTTTGAGATCTATTGTTAAAAAGAAAATTCAATCAGGAATGAAGAGAAGAATTTTTTGGGAAGAATATTTTAAAAGTGATTATATTCAAAATTTTATATTAGCTCCTAAAAAATTAAACTCAAGATTGTTCAATAAGATCTTATCGAACATAAAAAATAAAAAAACTGGAGAGGTATATTTGGTTGGTGCAGGTCCTGGGGAGAGAGATTTATTAACAATAAGAGCCCTTCATTTGATGCAGAAATGCGATGTTTGTATTTATGATAATTTGGTCTCAAAAGATATATTAGAATTGGTTAGAAGAGATGCAGACTTAGTATATGCGGGCAAAAAAAAAGATCAACACACTTTGAGCCAGGATAAAATTAACAGCTTATTAATTAAATTTGCCAAGCAAGGCAAAAGAGTTTTACGTTTAAAGGGGGGTGATCCTTTTATTTTTGGTAGGGGTGGAGAAGAGATTGAAAGTTTAATGAAACATAGAATTCCATTTCAAGTTGTTCCTGGAATAACAGCTGCCAGTGGTGTGGCTTCGTATTCTGGAATTCCTTTAACACATAGAGATCATGCTCAAAGCTGCTTATTTTTAACTGGACATCTTAAAGATGGAGTTATTGATTTTGATTGGTCGAAGCTTATTGTTGAGAATCAAACTTTAGTAATTTATATGGGGTTATTAAGCTTAAATGAATTGGTAGACAATTTAATTCAACATGGCATGTTGAAAAAAATGCCAATTGCGATTATTGAAAGCGGAACTACCTCAAAACAAAAGGTGGTAACTGGAGCCCTATCAAATATTAAATCAAAAGTAAGTAGGGCAAAAGTAAAGTCACCAGCTTTAATTATCGTAGGATCAGTCGTTACCCTAAGAGATAAGTTAAATTGGTTTAAATAAATTATTTTACTTTGTCACGCTAGAAGATGGACATAGTCCTTATGCAGTAATAATTGGGATAGTTATTTTTACCTCCAACCCACCTTTGGTGCGATTAATTAATTCTAATTTTCCATCATGAGCTTTTACAATTCTATCGGCAATGGTTAACCCTAGACCACTTCCCCCTTTATTTCCTCTTGCTTCATCCACTCTTTCGAAAGGCTTTAGAAGCTTTGATTTTTGCTCCTCAGGAATACCTGGCCCATTGTCTATAATTGATATTGTGAAGCTTTCTTCAAGTAATGAAGCTTCTAAAATCACTTTTCCTTTTGAGTAGAAAAATGCATTATTTATTAAATTATCAAGGCATCTTTGAAATGCTAGTGGACGAAGGTCTATAAAAAGTTTTTTAGGAATATCCGTTCTAATATTCTTCTTTTTTAGTATAAAAATTTGATCCATGCGGTTATGTTTCATTTGTATTTCTTTTAGTAGTTTTCCTAAATTGACTGGAACTCTTGGCTCATCTTGGAACCCTCTAGCAAAGTCTAAAAATTGGTTTAAGATATCATTAATCTCCATCACATCCTCCTCAAGACTTTCTTTTAGGGATGAGGAATTCGGAGGCAACATTTCAGAAGCAAGCCTTATCCTTGTTAGCGGCGTTCTGATATCGTGAGATACACTCGCTAGAAGGAAGTTTCTTTCCTTGCTAATTTGAGCTAAATTATCTGCCATTTCATTAAATGCTTGGCTAAGCTCACGAAATTCCGTAACACTATCAAGGGGTAGCTTTCTTACTTTATGACCGTTTCTAACTCTATCAGCAGCTTCTATTAGGTTGTTAATAGGGCGACTAATACGCTTAGTTGTAATATATGCTCCAAAGATTGCTAGGATTGCGATTACCAACCCCCAACCAATCCAATGCCAAGGGAATGGCCTATCAATGATTAGTCTTGGAACCACAACCCAGAACATATCTCCATCAATTTCAAAACTCACCCATACACCAGGAATATCATAATGATTAATAGCTACAAAACTTCCTGGAGAAATTTTAGCGGTTATTTTTTTAACAACTAATTTTAAGAATGGATCATCAGGTATGGCTTTTATAGATTCAAAAGGATATGCAACATATATTTTTATATCACCTATATTGTTTATTTCTCTGAATAACTGAATTCTTTTTAAGGGTGCTGCTGCGTATAAAGATGCTTTTGTAAAGTTTACTATTGTAATAATTTCTTGTGCAAGTGCTTCTGCTCTTGGTTCCCTTTCGTAATTATCAAATATTATTAGTGATACTAGTTGGCTAACAATTAAAAGTGTTGCTATAAGAAGTACAAAACGAGATAAAAGTCTTTTTGGTAAGAAATTCAATTATTATTCACCATCAGGGTTGAAAATATAGCCAAATCCCCATTTAGTTTGAAGATATTTTGGATTATTTGGGTTATCTTCGATCAATTTTCTTATTCTTGATATCTGAACGTCTATGCTTCGATCAAAAACATCTAATTCCTTTCCTCTAGATAATTGCATTATTTGATCTCTTGATAAAGGCTGTTTCGGTCTCTCAGTAAAAACCTTTAATAAATCAAACTCCCCCGTTGTAATCGAAATATTTTTACCATTTTTAGATAAATTTCGATTTTGAATATCAAAAATAAAATCACCAAAATTTATTGATTTTGTAGATAATTTTTTTGAAAATGTTTCTTTGCGCCTAATAATGGCATTGATTCTAGCTAATAATTCTCTTGGATTAAACGGTTTGGGAAGGTAGTCATCAGCGCCCATTTCTAAGCCAATTATACGATCTACTTCATCACCTTTTGCAGTAAGCATTATAATTGGAGTTACAACCTGATTGACTCTTAGACGCTGACATATTTGTAATCCTGATTCTTCTGGCATCATTAGATCGAGTATAATTAGATCAGCTTCATATTTTTTTAAAATTTCATCTAACTCTTTACCACTCTTACCAGCGTGCACAATAAAAGAATTATCAGTTAAATATTTAGCCGTTAAATCAAGAATCTTGGGATCATCATCTATTAATGCAAGTACATGTATTTTTTCAGTCATAAATTATAATGAGTCTTGAATGATATTCCACATGTTAACTTGTATAACTTTTATTTAATAGTAACAATATTGTTACAATTATTGTTACTTTTGTAATATTCGATTAACATTTGAATAGCACACTAACTAACCAACCAAATTAAAGTTGAAAAATTACATTTGAATACAATATCCAAAAGTAGCTTATTCTTTTTTATGACATTGCTTGTCACACATCATGTTTTTGCAGATGTTACGTCAAATAAGATAAATTCAGTTGATTCTGAAATTGTATATGAATTAAGTGATTTAGATCAAATTCGAGATGCTTTGGCCGTATACTCGAGAGCTGAGGATAAGAATAATGCTATTTACGAGCAGAAGAGAAGAGCAATGCTTGATAGTGTTGAATTAAGGTTTCTAGCTTGCGATAGTGACGCAGACAATACTTTAGACGTTTTTGAAGCAACTCGATGTCTTCCTCAAGTTGCAAGGATGTTTAGAGATGTTGATATTGACAATGATAACGTTATAACCTTAGATGAGATTGCAATTTTAGCTAAAACCTTCGAAAGAAAAAATAATCAAGAATTAAATGAAAATTCAATAGTTTTAGAGAAAATTAATCAAGATTCTGCAGCATCTTTAGAGAAAAATTCAATTAAGAAGAAACTATAGCTTTTAATTTTTTTATCTTTGAATTAAACTCGTTTTTCTATGATAGAAATAATCTCAGGCTCTAGTTATAGTGAGCTAAAAAAATTAATTAGCCACTTAGATACAAACTCACCATTTTTAGATATAAATTTTTTTATCTCCTTGGAGAAATCAAAATCTATTGGTGAAAACACTGGTTGGGTTTCTTTTCCTATTGTCGCAAAAAAAAATAATGAAATTATTGGATTCATACCTATTTTTTTAAAAGAACATTCGTATGGAGAATATGTTTTTGATCATTCTTGGGCGGACGCCTTTCAACAAAATGGTTTAAATTATTATCCAAAAATGATATCTGCTATCCCTTTTACACCCATCACAGGAACCAGACTATTGGCCAATGATATCGAGGTCAAGAAAGCTATGATTAAGGCAATTGAGAGGATTTTAGTGGAGTATAAGATATCCTCATGCCATATTTTATTTCCTGACAAAAACGACCATGAATTATTTAATGAAATGGGGTGGCTGTCAAGAAAGGGCATTCAATTTAAATGGCATAATAATTCATACCAAACATTTAATGAATTTCTCCAAACTCTTTCGCACAATAAGAGAAAGAAAATAAAACAAGAAAGAAAAAAGATTGATGCAAATGGAATTATTATAGAGCGCAAACAAAGTGCAGATATTAGCAGTGAAGATATAGATTTTTTTTACGAATGTTATTGCGAGACTTATCGACTGCATAACTCTACGCCTTATTTAAAAAAATCTTTTTTTTATGAATTAGTTAAAACTATGCCAAATAAACTGCTGGTGATAATTGCAACAAAAAATGGTATTAAAATAGCCAGCGCTCTAAATATAATTGGCGAGGAAACCCTTTACGGAAGGTATTGGGGGGCATTGGAATTCTTTTCTGGACTTCATTTTGAATTATGTTACTACCAAGGACAAGAATTTTGTATTGAAAATAAAATAAAATATTTCGAAGGTGGTGCCCAAGGTGAACACAAGCTAGCTAGAGGGTTTAAACCTTTCGATACTTATTCTAATCACTATATAGCACAGCCTGATTTTAAAGTTGCAATAAGCAATTTTTTAAATGATGAACTGAATAGAATTAATGAATATAGTAACGAATTAGAGGAAAGAACACCTTACAAAAAAACTTAATTACAAAACTTTATTGAAGAATAAAGCTTACTAGATAAAATAATAAAAGACCTAAAATCAGAACAAGAATAAAGCCAATAATTAAAAAATATTTTACCCCATTATTTTCAATAAACTCATCATCTTTATGAAAATTATTGTTTGATTGAATTCCGCAAAATGCAGATAAAACACTTTTAATAATTCGGAATATTTTCATTTAATTTTATTAAACCGGTTAGTGTTTTAAGAAATGGTGGTGATGGAGAGACTTGAACTCTCGACCTCAGCATTATGAATGCTGCGCTCTAACCAACTGAGCTACATCACCATATGATTTAAATAACGTGGATTATACTTTTTTTCAACTTGTAAAGTCAAAGATATTAAACATTAAATCTAAAATGCATTACATCTCCATCTTTTACTTCATAATCCTTACCTTCAAGCCTCATTTTCCCTGAGTCTTTTGATTTTTGTTCTCCGTTGCACTCAATATAATCATTATATGAAATTACTTCTGCCCGAATAAACCCTTTTTCAAAGTCCGTATGGATAACTCCAGCTGCTTCCGGCGCAGTTGCACCAGTTTTAACTGTCCAAGCTCTAACCTCTTCAATTCCTGCCGTAAAATAAGTTTGGAGTCCGAGTAAATTATAAGTAGAGCGAATAACACGATTTAATCCTGGCTCATTTAAACTCATTTCGGATAAGAATATTTCTTTCTCATCATCATCAAGATCGGATATATCAGATTCAATTTTCGCACTTACAGGCACTACGGGCATCTTACTTTTACATGCATAAGCCATTATCGCGTCTAAATTCTTATTACCTTCGAAACCATTTTCATCAACATTAGCAACGAACATCATTGGTTTAATTGTTATTAAACAAAGTGGCTTAATTAAAGCCAACTCATCAACACTTAGATCTACATGTATTGCTAAATTACCTTCATTAAAAATTACTTCAATTTTTTTATACACACTAAGAATTGCTATTGATTCTTTATCGCCTGATTTAGATTTTTTAGATTCTTTTTGAATTGCTTTATCTAAAGTTTCCATATCAGCAAGTATTAACTCGGTGTTGATTATTTCAATATCTGATAAAGGGTCTACTTTACCGCCAACATGAACAACATTATCATCATTAAAACACCTTACAACATGCATAATTGCATCAGTTTCTCTTATATTAGCCAGGAATTTATTGCCCAAACCTTCACCTTTGGATGCTCCTTCCACAAGGCCTGCAATATCTACAAATTCCACGGTGGCTGGCTGAGTTTTTTTTGGGGAAACTATGTCTTGCAGAGCTTTAATTCTTACGTCAGGAACCTCAACAATACCTATATTTGGCTCAATAGTGCAGAAAGGGTAGTTCTCAGCATCAATCCCAGCTTTTGTTATAGCATTAAATAGTGTGGACTTTCCAACATTTGGTAGGCCAACAATTCCGCATTTCATAAATTAAATCCTAATATATTATTTTGAGTGAAGATTTAGCATTGCTTTTTCAAAATCACCGATTGTTAGTAGTGAAAAAATTTTGTAACTGTTAAAAATTGCATCCTCTATAGCTGTTTTTTCAGATTTTTGGGGTTTATTTAAAACATAGTCATGGACCAAACTCTTCTCCCCTGGATGACCAATACCGAGTCTTAGGCGCCAAAAATTATTTGTCTGAAGTAAGCTAGAGATGCTTTTTATTCCATTATGCCCACCATGTCCACCACCAAGCTTTAGCTTAGTATTTCCTGGATATAAGTCAAGTTCATCATGAATAATAAGTATTTCTTCGGGCTTAATTTTATAATAATGGGATAATGCAGCAACAGATTTACCGCTATCATTCATAAATGTATTTGGTTTTAGAAAAAAGTACTCGCTATCCTCTGAATATTTTCCATGTAGCCCATAGAATTTGGAACTATTTTTTAAAGATAAGCGATGATTTTCAGTAACAAAATCTACCCACCAAAAACCAGCATTGTGACGAGTAGTTTGGTAATTATCACCAGGATTTCCGAGACCAACAAATAACCTTATCCCAGCCATTAGAATCCATATAATCCTAAAATTAAATTTCTGATAAAAAGGTTATTCTTTAGAGTCTTTATTTGACTCATCAGAATTTTCTCCATCTTTACTAGAGCTATCACCTTCAGCACCTTCAGCACCTTCAGCACCTTCAGCACCTTCTTCAATTTCAGGAGCTGCTACAACTTCTTCAACAACAACTTTAGGCCTAGATACAGAGGTTATAATTGGATCATTATCTTCAGATAAATTAGTTAATTCAACACCTTCTGGCACTTTTATTTCTGATAGGTGAATTGAATCCCCAATTGATAGATTAATTAAATCAACCTCAATATAGGTTGGTAAGTCCTTAGGAAGACATGAAATATCTGCTTCAACCATAATGTGTGAAATAATACCACCCTCCAGTTTAACTCCTGGGGCAATTTCTTCATTTAAGAAATGGAATGGTATCGAAACGCTTAGTTTTTTATTCTCATCAATTCTTTGAAGGTCAATATGTTGAATATTATTTCTTACTGGGTGCATTTGGAAGTCTCTAAGCAAGACTGGCTCCTTTTTCCCATCTAAATTTAAAGTAAGAATAGAAGCATGGAAGGCTTCATGTTTGAATTGCATGAATAACTCTTTACTATCTAATTCTATGCTAGTTGATTCATTTTTTCCACCGTATAGGACTCCAGGGACTTTTCCTGAATGTCGAAGACGGCGGCTCGCACCCGTACCTTTCAACTCTCTAATTTTTGCATTTATTTCAATTTTCATTGTTAACTGCTCCTAAATAAAAATAGACCCGCGACCAGGCCTATTAGTTAATTGAATTTCTATTCACCTATTTAAGGCTTTATTCCATAAATAAAGAACTAACTGAATCTTCATGACTAATTCTTCTTATAGTTTCTGCTAATAACTCGGCTACCGATAATTGCCTGATTTTTTTTGTATTTTGCGCATTTTTATGTAGCGTAATTGTATCAGTAATTACAATTTCATCAAGTTCAGAATCATTGATTGACTTTATTGCGTCGCCAGAAAGTATAGGGTGGGTTGCATAAGCAACAACTTTTTTTGCACCTCGTTTTTTTAGAGCAAGAGCGGCTTCGCAAAGAGTATTGGCTGTATCAACAATATCGTCAATTATAATGCATGTTCTATCTTGAACATCACCAATAATATTCATAACTTCTGAGACATTTGGTTTCGGCCTTCTTTTATCGATAATTGCCAAATCTGAGCCTAATATCTTTGCGCAAGCACGAGCTCTAACAACACCACCAACATCTGGTGATACTATTACCATATTCTCGTGATTTTGTTTCACAAGGTCTTTTAATAGAACTGGAGTGGCGTAAATGTTATCGACTGGCATCTCAAAAAACCCTTGTATTTGATCGGAATGAAGGTCCATTGTTAAGAGCCTATCAACTCCAACACTTGTAAGCATGGTTGCTACAACTTTAGCTGTAATTGCAACTCTCGCAGACCTAGGGCGCCTATCTTGCCTTGAATAACCTAAATAGGGTATTGCCGCTGTAATTCTAGCTGCTGAAGACCTTCTTAAAGCATCAACCATCACCATAATTTCCATTAAGTTATCATTGGCAGGATGACTTATTGATTGAAGTATAAAAACATCTTTACCTCGAACGTTCTCTAATAATTCAACCGTTGTTTCTCCATCACTAAAACTTCCAACAGAAGCTTTACCTAATTTAATGCCTAAATGCTTCGCCACTTCTTTTGCAAGTTGTTCATTGGCATTTCCTGAAAAAACCATCAAGCTTTTATTATTCAAAAGTTTGTCCTCTAATATTGGCTGGGGAGGAAGGATTCGAACCTTCGCATGCATGGATCAAAACCATGTGCCTTAACCAGCTTGGCGACTC
>ENA-OSJC01001638-OSJC01001638.1-marine-metagenome-genome-assembly--contig:-NODE-1638-length-17977-cov-4.052458_pt1 | contig 17977 bp, 15 predicted proteins | sample MGYA00237885_ERZ534234 | MGnify/ENA primary metagenome ERZ534234 (study PRJEB26413, sample SAMN06343907) | marine metagenome | isolation source: coastal waters | place: Atlantic Ocean: West Antarctic... | reverse complement strand
TCTTTCTTCAAAAATATTCCCAAGCAGACCAAGAAAAATCGCTGGTGCTTCAAAGTTAGTCTTCATAACAAGCGATGTTTGTTCTATATTTTTCTGATCTTTTAGTTGATTCCCAAGAAGTCCAACTGCGCACAACGCTAAATCAGGCATAGTATTTAAGTCTTTAAAAAAATTCTCAAATGAAGCAAAGTCTAGGATATCTAACTCAAACAAACTTACATTTACATTAAATCTAAAGTTGATATCTGCTCTCATGTCACTTAGATCATCAATCTGCCTGCCTGCCAACTGAATATTGAAGCCCTCTTTTGCAAATTTATAAGCTACTGCTATTGCTACATCTGACTTTGCGCCAATTATTAAAATAGTTTTTTGTGTCATATATTTAAGCGCCTTGATAATTCAGAGGAGATCTCTATTCCATCACCTATCTTTTTAACCTTGTTTTTAAAGTCAGTTACATTGACATTGCTTTTTTTAAATAGCTCAGGTGTAAGCGTTGCGTCTTTCGCTAAATAAAATCTTCCGCCATTTTTTACCACAATATCATTTAGCATTGATACCATTTTAAGGTTGATAACATTAACCTTAAAGTCTAATGCTAGAGTGTAGCCTTCCATTGGAAAAGATAGAAAATTATTACCTTTTCCAAATTTCTTTAAAACCGCTAGAAAAGAACCAGAGCTATTTTTTTGAATTATTTGTAAAATATCTGAATATCCTTGGTGAGATTTACTTGAAGGAAGTATGCACTGAAATTGAAAAAAACCTTTTTTACCATATAACCTATTCCAATTTTTAATAGAATCTAGTGGGTAAAAATAAGTGTCCCAATCGACCTGAGATTTTTTTGACTTCACCATATTTACTAAATAGTAAAATTGATTAAAAATACCGACAGTGATGTTGTTTAAAAGGAAGCTGGGCAGATCAAAGAAAAAAGAAAATATTTGTCTTTTTTTAACTGGAAAAATAACTTTATTTGAATTCAGGTCATCGCTAGACGCATGCTCACCAAGCATCAAAACTGAACGACCAGATTTACCCCCTTTCGCAAGGCAATCAATCCAAGCAACTGAATAAAGAGAATTAGCGTTATTGTCAAATGACTTTAGCGTTTCAGATAAGTTGTTATTCAAAATAGTTTTTTGTGTTATCCAGCCAGACTCAACAGGACGCAATCTCAAGGAGCATTTAGTAATTACTCCTGTCAAACCCATGCCCCCAAGAGTTAGCTCAAATAACTCTTTATTTTCTTCTCTAGAGCATTTCTTAATTATTCCATCTATATCAATTAATTCAAACCAATTTACAAAATGTCCAAATGAACCTTCTATATGATGATTTTTACCATGAACATCTGCAGCAATTGCTCCGCCTAGTGTTATAAATTTAGTGCCCGCTGTTACGAAAGGAAACCAGCCCTTCGGCAAGCAAGTGTCAATAATATCGGCTATTAGAACACCAGATTGTGCAATTAATTCACCAGTTTGGGTATTGAGGCTTATAAATTTATTACATTTTATCATTGATATTGTAAGATTTTTATTAAAAGAAGCATCTCCATAAGATCTCCCATTACCTCTAGCAATAAATGAGCCAGGTTTAGAACTTAAAATATCAACTACTTCCTTAATATTATCAGGATATACGATATTTACTTGAGCTTTTGGATATCTTGCCCAGCCATGTAATGTTTTCATGATAAATTCTTGCAGTACCTATTGTTAAAATTGTTTAATATAAAAGAGATTTCGCATGTTCAGTGATATTGCTAATAAAAATTTACATTACGCTATGATATTATATTTTGCAATACGGTAATAATTTAATTTTTAAACGTAAAGTCCTTATGCAAAAAATAACTTGGTACAATTGGACTGGACACACCGACCATATGTGCAATTAAGTACTTATCAGCAAAGAATAAGGTTTTAAAATTTACTAGCTCCAATAAATGGAGTGAAGCATTAGATATTAGAATGGTCAAAGCAATCATTCCAATATTAACAAGAATAAATTTAGGAAAAGATTTAGCAATATTTCCACTCTGAAATACAAGAGATCTAAACAAAGTAAATGCTACCAACATACCCACCCAATAGGCAAAGAATATGCTTAATGAGTAGGAAAAATACTCTGAAAAAAAATGTCTAGAGGTTATGTTTGATATAGCCGCAGTCCCTCCAGACATTGCAAAAATAAAAAAATTAATTACCTTGTCAAACTTTGCTTTTTGAAGCATGTAAGTGTTTTTTTCCTTTGTATTATATTATCTGCAATGTATTATATATTAATTAAAATCTGGTCTTAAATGAAGCCATTAATTGTTGACTATGACGGCACTTTTATTAAAGTAGATTCTTTAATAGAGAGTTTCTTGATCTTGTTATTCCGAGACCCTGCAAATGCACTTTGGTCATTGAAATATATCAATAATATTCCGAAATTTAAGCAAATTATTCTTAAGTCTAATAAATCAGGGAATTTGTTTCCAATAAATAATTCCGTTTTAGAGTTTTTAGTTGAAGAGAAGAAAAAAAATAGACCAATCTATCTTGTATCTGGAGCTAATGAAGTATTTTTAAAAGACATCCATAAGACAAATAACATTTTTACCTCCATCCACGGCTCATCAAATAGTTTAAATTTAGTTGGAAAAAATAAATTAGACTTTATTCAATCATCCATTAGTAAAGATTTTGACTATATTGGAGACTCTTTTAAAGATTTTCATATTTGGAAGGCATCTGATAAAGCTTACAGTGTTAATTTAAATTTTTTTAAATCAACTCTATCTAAACTATTAATTAAAAAAGAGTTAGTATTTATTGGAAATAAAATGAGTAGAATCTCACTTACTATTAAATTCTTGAGATCACATCAATGGGTCAAAAATCTTCTAATTTTTGTTCCAATTGTCTTGAGTTCAATTACAACTTTGGATAATAATAATATTCTCCCCACTTTATATGGATTTATATTTCTATGCCTAGCAGCATCTGGAGGCTATATTATTAATGATATAGTAGACATCAATTCAGATAGAATTCATCGCACTAAAAAAAATAGACCCATAGCCAGTGGTGCCGTGCAGGCAGTAACAGCTTTTGCTACTTCTATCATTATAATATTTACCTCCCTTTTTCTATCTTTGAAGTTAGTGGGTACTTCATTTTTTATTGGCCTTTCAACATATCTAATAATTAGTATTTTTTATAGTTTATTTCTAAAAAGAATAGCCATTCTTGATATTATTATACTTAGCGGGCTTTTTACCTTAAGAATTTTTTTAGGGATACTAATTCAAGGTAATGAAATATCTTTCTGGCTCCTAGTTTTTTCTATATTTTTCTTTCTATCACTAGCAGCCTTAAAGCGATTTGTAGAAGTTTTAAATACCACCTCAGTTAACAATGCTAGCAATACAATTCCTGGAAGAGGTTATGCTGGTAATGATAAGGACTTCTTATTTATCTTAGGAGTTGTATCTGGGTTGATATCTATATTTCTTCTACTGCTATTTTTTACTTCGCAAAGCGGCTCTGATTCTTTAAATTATCAAATATTCATTCACGCTATTACTTCAATAATAATACTATATTGGCTAATGCGAATGTGGCTCTTTGGCTCGAGAATGATAATGAATGAAGACCCTATTAGTTTTGCAATAAAAGATCCAACCTCAGTTATACTAGGCATTTCAGTGGTGGCACTTCTCTACTATGCATAAAATATTTCTAACGGGAGCTGCGGGTTTAGTTGGTCAAAACTTATGTTTGGAATTAGCTAAAGCTCAAATAGATTTTACTTTAGTGGGTTGTGATAAAAATCTACATAACTTGAATATATCGAAGGAAATTCACTCTTCTAAGAATTTTAGTTTCATTTGTGAGGACCTAGCTGAAAAAAATGCTAACTGGATGGACCAACTTAAAAATTCAGACACTCTAATAATTTGCCATGCACAGATTAGTTCATTAAATAAAAAAGATTTTTTTAGGAATAATGTTCAAGCAACGCAAAATATTTTAGATGTTGCAAGCCTATCAAAAGTTAAAAAAATTATACATATTAGCTCTTCAGTAGTTAACTCCGAAGTTTCAGATGAATATGTTAAAACAAAGACCATGCAAGAAGATCTAGTAGTAAGTTCTAATATTGAGAGTTTAATACTTCGACCAACACTTATGTTTGGAATGCTCGATAGAAAGCACCTTGGTTGGCTTGCTAGATTTTTGAAGTTATCTCCTATCTTTCCTATTCCAGGAGATGGCAAATACGTAAGGCAGCCTTTATATGCTAATGATTTTTGTAGAATAATTATTTCTTCTATTGATACTGATATAAATGGTATTTATGACATCTCAGGCCTTGAGGAGATAGAGTATATTGAGATAATTAAACTAATTAAGTCTTCGGTAGGGTCATATTCTGTTTTAGTTAAAATGCCTGTTTCTTTTTTTAAAAGATTATTGAGGATATATTCTCTTATTGACTCAAACCCCCCATTTACAGCCGATCAAGCAGATGCATTGGTTACACCTGAGACATTCCCAAAAATTGATTGGCCAACAATTTTTCAAGTAAAAAGTACAGACATGAATAAAGCCTTAACAGAAACATTTACTAAAAATAAATATTCTAAAATTAAAATGGAATTCTAACTATGAAAAAAATTGGAATAGTAGGTGCCGGCGTAATGGGTCTATCTACGGCTTATCACTTACTAAAAAAAGGGCATTTTGTTGATATATACGAATCATCAGATAAACCTGGAGGGATGGCTGCTCATTTTGACTTTGACGGACAATCCATAGAAAGGTTTTATCATTTTATTTGTAAAACAGACTTCGATACCTTTGAGCTTATGGAGGAGCTTAATATATCAGATGAATTAAAATGGAAAGAGACTTCTATGGGATATTTTATGAATAATAAAGTTAATAATTGGGGTGACCCAATATCACTTATGCTATTTCCTGGGATAAGTTTGTTGATAAAGATAAGATATGGCTTGCTTGCATTCATATCGACAAAAATTAAGAACTGGGACTCGCTTGAAAATGTAAGTGCTGAAAAATGGCTTAAGAAATGGGTTGGTATTAAGGCCTATGATGCTCTCTGGAAAAACCTAATGGAGCTTAAGTTCCACAAATATAGCAAAGATATTTCTGCTAAATGGCTTTGGACGAGAATAAAAAGAACAGGATCATCTAGAAAGTCACTATTCCAAGAAGAACTTGGCTATATTAATGGTGGCTCTGAAACTCTTGTCATGGCTCTAGTTGAAGAAATAAAGAGGATGGGTGGGAATATTTTTTACAACTCGCCTCCTCAAAAACTATTATCATTGAATGGCAGTGTTAAAGGATTAAAGGTATCTGATCAAGATATTGAATATGACAAGGTTATTTCCACCATTCCAACTCCTTACCTAGAAAGTTTTATTGATTGTTTAAATGTCCAAGAGATGGATTCATACAAATCTATAAAAAATATAGGAGTTGTTTGTGTCCTTTTTAAATTATCTAGAAACGTAACAGAACATTTTTGGTTAAATATAAGCGATGATTCTATTCAAATTCCAGGAATAATAGAGTTTTCTAATTTAAGGGATTTAGAAAATAACATTATATATATTCCTTATTACATGCCTTCAGAGAATATAAAATTTCAAAACTCTGATACAGATTTTATTAAAGAAAGTATGGGGTATATTAAAAAAATAAACCCACAAATATCTGATGCAGATATTATGTCAACATACGTTGGGAGACTTAAGCATGCGCAGCCGATTTGCGAGGTTGGCTTTGAAAACAAACTTCCTGATATTAAAACATCAATAAATGGGCTATTTATTGCTGATACTTGCTTCTACTACCCGGAAGATAGAGGAGTCTCAGAGAGCGTCAAGATGGGAAAAAATCTTTCAAGAATGATTGAGTAGTTTTTATTTTACTATGTAGATAATATAATCTGTATTCTTATATGCCTCTTCAAAATCTAAAGTTGACGATCCTGTTGAGGTAATCATGAAATCAAATTTAAATTTATCTCTTAGAATAAGAACTTGTTTTTTAGATAGATCATTATATTTTGAATAAATCTGGTTGCTGCCTTCTTCAAACCAACCATGGGTTTCATCTATATCTATATTCCAAAAATCTAAAATTTCTTCAGAAAAGTGCTTTGTCTCTATGCTGTTTGCTCGATACATTTCAGCAAAAAATGGGTAAGGTCTGAATGTGGCCCTGTTTGAAATACCATTCATTTGAATATGACGATCTATTGTCATAAATTTTGCTGATGGGTTTGAGCTTTCTTTCATCCAATATAAAAGCTCTAATTTGGGCTTTTCATGCTTGTTAAACCAAATACTTCCAGCGAACCAATTAATAGATTCTAAATAAACTGAACTTAAAAGAATTGAAGAAAGAAGTATGTATTTAGACATATATTTTGTTATTTTTACGTTATGGGTTAAATATTTATAAATAAAAGTAAATGCTAGAAAAAGAATAACAAAAGCAGCTACTATCTTAAATAAAATAAAGTTAGGTAGATTGATATAATTAGTAGGATTAAAAATAAATAGGATCCCTTGATCTAATACAAAAGCTAATGGCGCATCAATACCCAAAAAGCTCGAAGACAAATATAAGGCCAAACAAATATAAATAAATAAAAAAGTTATCAAAGAAATAGAGGCTCTTTTTTTTACAATTAAGTTTTTATCAAAATAAATAAAAAATGGTACAAGTACCCATAAAGCAATAGACTTAAATGCTATACCAAATATCAAAAACATAACTGAAAGTACTTTAAGGGTTAATGGCGAGGACGGACTAAGAATATTAGTGAGTAAGTAGAATGCAAATATTGGAAAAATAAATAATTGAAGGTAGTTGGTGGCTCTCAGGGGATGCAACTGAATATATTGTATGAGTTCATAGATAGGAAAGTTAAGCATAAAAATATCTAGAGTAAGGTACAAACATAATACAAAAACAAGAATATAAAATACCTCTATGAATTCTGAATAAAGATTTTTATTTATCGTAAAAGAATCAGAATTTTTAATAGACTGGATTGAGATATATAACAAAGGGAAGGCTATAAGATAATTAGAGAGTATTGAAATGAATTCTCCATTTTCCCATGCAAAAGTGTGGCCACCAACCCTCCCATTAATTATATGCCATATGTATTCATGCGAGTTACTTTCGCCAGGAGTTCTTACAAAAAATGAAATCAATAAAATTAAAATAGCAATAATAAATAGGAATATGAGGTTTGATATGCCCTCTTTCATATCTAGCTTTCTTTTAGTAATTCTATAAAAGTAAATCGTGGCTAAAATTGGAAGCGTCAGCAAAGCATGCCCTAAATGAACTAATGATAGAATGACCAGCAGAACATTAGCTTTAAAGAAATTATTACGAAGAACTGATCCTAGTATTAAACATACAATTCCATATGCATAAAAGTTCATATCAGGGAATACTTGCAGGGTAGTTCCTGGACCAAATTTAGCTAAATTTATATCAAGAATTACAAATGATATGGTCATTATAGAAATTAATAACGATAATTGATTATCAATTCCAAATGATTTTGCAAAAAAAAGCATACAGCAGCAAAAAAATAATCCACCAAAAATTACAAATATATAACTTGTTAGTTCTGGATTAATACCCAAAACCGTATAAAGAAAATTTTGAATTAAAACCAATGGACTCAAGTAACCCATATTTGTGATAAAACGCATAATATCATCTGAATATTGATCGCTAAACATAATAAGATAGCTACTATAAGGCCCAGAAGTTGAAGAGTCTTGGATCATTAACTGCCTATCAAAATCGCCAATAATCAAAACTGAAGCTGGGAGTAATAGAAGAATTAAATATAGAAAAATAGTGTTTGAATTAGAAGTTCTAAATACAAAATCTATAATACTTCTTAGCATTTATGAATAAATTAAAAAAACTCTTTAACTGATTTTATAACTATTTCAACTTCTTGATTAGATAGCTCAGGATAGATAGGCAAACTTATCATCTCTAGTGCATATTTTTCACTAAGAGGAAAATCGCCATTGCTATAATTTAAATTTTTTGCACATTCTTGTAAGTGAATTGGTATAGGGTAATGAATCTTAGTTTCAACACCTTTTTGAAGAAGAAAACTCATTAAATTGTCTCTAATATTTTGATCTACGCGAATAACAAAGTTGTGATACACAGGCTCCTCATGACTTAAATCTTTAGGTGTATGAACTAAATCAGAGAGTCCGTCTCTATACATATTAGCAATCTCTCTAAACCTATTATTCCATGAATCTAAGTGCTTAAGTTTAATGCTTGCTAACTTTGCTTGTAGTGAGTCCAATCTAGAATTAAATCCCCATAACTCACACTCATCCCTATTTTTTAAACCATGATTTCTTAATTTCTTAACAGTCTCATATAAATCTTTGTTATTTGTAGTGAATACTCCTCCATCACCAATTACTCCTAAATTTTTTAGTGGATGAAGGCTGAAACCAGCGGCATCTCCAAGGCCTCCGACTCTTCTTCCCTTGTATCTCGCTCCAATTGCTTGAGCTGAGTCCTCTAGAACAAATAAATTATATTTCTTAGCAATTGCATTTATTTCATCCATAGGCGCCGGCCTTCCTGTTAAGTGAACTGGTATGATTGCTTTTGTCTTATCTGTTATAGCTTTTTCAAGTTTATTAAAGTCCATATTGTAATCTTCCAAACAGTCTACAAATACTGATTTCGCTTTTGTAGATTCTATAACCCATGCAGATGCTATGAACGAATTAGGACATGTGATTACCTCATCCCCCTCACCGATACCCATAGCCTTAAGAGCTAAAAATAATGCGTCAGAACCATTGGCAACTCCTAATGCATATTCTGTTTCGCAATAATTGGCTATTTCTTTTTCAAAATTATCAAGGTTATCGCCCATGATATATTGTCCAGACATGCCAATTTCATCAAAAGCTTCTGTAAATTCCTTTCTTAAAAATTCATACTGCTTTCCAATTGAAACAAATGGTACTTTCAAAGCTCGCTCTCCAAGATGGTTAAAAACTTAAACAATTTTATCATATTGGTAGGATCAAATAACCTAAACTTGAGATTTAATGTAAGAGGAATTTCTAAAAATTAATAACTTTCCAATTATTTTTGAATATTTGATAGCTATATTTTCAACAGGTATGAGCAATCTAGAAGCTAAAATACACAGCAAGAGCGTTGAGGTAAGATTTATTATCATGGATAAAATGGGATCAAATTTTAGTAACGATAACTGAAGGTATAAATAAGATGACCAAGAGCAAATAATTGGTATTTGAACTAAGTATAAAGGAAAAGAGATTAAACCAAGAAAATGCGATATCTTATTAGAAAAAAAAGTTATTAAGTTTGCTGAATAAGAAACTGAATATACTATCAACGATGCATATAATAATGTTAAATGATCACTGCCTCTGAATAAAGCAGAGGACATCACTGTTACTAAAAAAATAAATGCTATTAGATACTTAAACGAAATTGGATTAATGGCCATATTAATTTTATCCATAGAAAATTTCTTATTTAACTCTGCAAGAAGATAGCCCATCATGAATGCAGCATAAAAAGGTCTTATTATAAATAAAATAGCGGTTACTATCGTTGCTATAAACCATCTGGGATTCTCCGATCTTCTAAAGATAAATAAATATCCGTAAATCAACAATGAACCAATTAGTTCTACTTTCATTGTCCATAGAACGATATTGTAAGAACTTATATCTTTATGATTTGTCCATACATCAAATAATGAAAATTTAAAAAAATTAAATATATTAGCGTCAAAAGTATAAATTGTATGAAGAAGCCCTGAAGTGCCCTCGGGTATAAGGACGTCTAAGTTAAAGAACAGATTAAGCTTAAGCAGTAAGTAAATAACAAAAGTTGTGAAAAGAACCGGTATCATTAATCTAAAGTACCTAGAAGCTGTAGCCAGTGGAATATCCCTTTTTTTAAAATTTAAATGACTTAGGCTTAATGCATAACCTGAAAGTACAAAGAAAATTAGCACTGCCAAATGTCCATCAGTTAAAAATCTTACAATAAAGAATGATACGAAGCCTAGAAAATCATATGAAGAGATGTCGGTTAAAAGTCTTTCTTTATTGAATTCTAAAATAGGAGTTGTAAGAATTGCAACATACATAAGATGGCCTATAAGAACTACAAGCGATGCCCACCCTCTAATGCCATCAAGAAAATTAACTCTTAAAGATTTTTGCATTTCTTAACCAAAAATAAGTGCAATGAAATTCCCGATTGCTTATGAGTTATAAAATAACTTAACATGATGAATCACCTTATCAAGATTATCTTTTGATATGAATTCATGAACTGGTAGTGATATTACAGATTTTCCAGCCTCTTCACACATAGGGAAATCTCCCTGCTTATAACCATACTTTTGCGCGGCTACCTGGAGATGCATTGGAATTGGGTAATGAACCTTCGCATCTATATCTTTAGAAATTAAATACTCCTGAAGTTCATCCCTTCTCTCTGCTTTAAACATATAAAGATGGAAAACTTCTTTTAAATTAGAATCTCTTTTAGGTAAATCAATTTGTGAGATACCTTTTAATTTTTCGTCCAAATAATCGGCATTGCTTATTCGTGAATTAGTAATATGTTCAATTTTACCCAACATATGCTTAACTACTACTGCTTGAATAGTATCGAGTCTTGAGTTGTAACCAAATTCAACACATTCATTTCTTCCAATCAAGCCATGGTTTCTTATAAGTTTTAATCGTTTTGCATGCTCATCTGAATTTGTTGTGATAATCCCGCCGTCACCCCAAACATTTAGATTTTTTAAAGGATGGAAGCTAAAACAACCAAAATTACCTAGACCGCCTGTTGGTCTGTCTTTATAGGTCGCTTTAATAGCATGACAAGCATCTTCCACAACTGCGATACCGTGCTTTTCCGCAATGGCATTTATCTTATCCATATCACAAGGCCTTCCAGACCAGTGAACCGGCATAATAGCTTTTGTTTTTGAAGTTATAGCAGCTTCAATCAAGTTAGGATCAATATTTAGATCATCACCACAATCAACAAAAACTGGCTTAGCTCCAGTTGTTGCAATTGATCCAACCGTTGCGAAGAAGGTGAATGGTGTTGTTATCACCTCATCACCATTATCAACACCTAGAACTTTTAAGCTTAAAAAAAGAGCATCTGTCCCGCTACCTACACCAATCGCGTGCTTTGTTCCACAAAGAGCTGCATATTCTTTTTCTACGTCATCAACAGTGCTTCCTAGAGTGTAATCGCCCTTAATTACAACTTCTTTTATTTTTTGAAGAATATCATCATGGTCTGCAAACTGCTCCACTAGGTAATTGTGATTAATTTCTAATTTGGAGTCTTTATTGTATTGATCCGGATAGAAGTTGCCTGTAAAGTTTTCAATATTTTTATCCATTTTTATTCCTTGTGTTCGTACTCATGACTGAGTTTTGTTATGTCATCTAAATTACTTTTAACCCATTTAATGGTTTGTTTAATGCCTGTCTTTAATGCAATTTCACTATTCCACTTTAATTCAGAATTTGCTTTATTTGAACCCATTAAATACGCAAAATCTTTTCCGGCCCTGTCCTCAGTTACTTTTGTGTGCTTATCAAAGTCTGCATCTAGTTCATCACAAATCATCATAACAATATCTTTGATAGAGAAAAATTCTTCTGGTGAGAAATGGTACACCTCTCCAAGCCTCCCAGTCTCTACCATTTTAAGAATACCGTTAGAAACGTCATCAGCATGAATAAAGGCTCTTACCGACTTTCCACCACCATGAAGGTTCAAAATACTATTATTAAGAACTGAGATTATTGTTTTTGGAATAATCCTATATAATTGCTGATGCGGTCCATAGAAATTTGCAAATCTTCCTATAGAGGCTGGAAAAGAAAGATTTTTATGCAAAGCTAAGATACTTAGATCAGTGGCCATGTGGGAGATTGCATAGGGGGTGCTTGGATTCATTGAGAAAGATTCATCTATTAGACTGTCATTGCTTCCGTAAACCTCAGGGGTTGATATTCTTATATAATTCTTTAGGTAACTCTTACCAATTAAGAATCTATGGATTTTAGCCTTTGAAACAATATTTGTTTGATACCATTGATGAGGATTTTGCCAACTTTCTGCGACCATCCCTTGACCAGCAAAATCAACTATTACATCTGGTTTAAACTCATCAATTACATTAAGCACTTTATCATTATCTTTATTTATATCTAAGTTATGAAAGCAGTAATTATCTTTTTTTGGATTATTTAAAATTGGGAGAAAGATTTTAGAAGTTTCTGGAGATCTATTGATACCAATAACTTGATTACCATTGTTAACACAGTAATTAACAAAAGAAGCTCCAGCAAAGGAATTTGAACCTAAAACAAGATACTTGCTCAAGAGGAGACTTCGTACTCAGCTTTGCCAACAATTGCATCAATTACAGTTGTGACCCATATCATATGAATGCATTCAACTATGTTGTAAGCATCGCTATCAACCCAAAAATTTATATCTCCATAGGATTTAAGGCTATTTGAACTGCTTCTTCCTGAAAAGGTAACAACCTTCAATCCAAGTTCTCTTGCTGTAATGGCAGCATTAACGATACTTGGCGACTCTCCACTTACACTTGTAAGAACCACTACATCATTAGCTTTGTAATATGATTTTATTGCTTCGGACATCCAATTCTCATAACCATAATCATTGCTATAGCATGTGATTAAGTCAGCTTCGTTGAATGTAATTCCTCTTACTTTTGCTTGTTTAGTAAAGTCAACTGCCGCATGAGCTGAAATTGCAGCACTTGCTCCATTTCCTGCAAACAGCATTTTTGCATCTAATGTTTTAACTTTCAGAGCAAGCTCCTTAAAATCATCAAGTGATGCATGTATGTCATCATTGAAAGCTAACTCTTTGTATTTAGTAAAGTATGATTCGTAATTAAATTCCATGCTTAGTCCAGATTGTATAGTTTATGTTTTTCCATCCACTTTAAATTATAGTTTTTATCCAAGTCTTTAAGCTCTCCATCTCTATATAAATCTATCATCTCCTGTATGGCATTCTCAACAGAGCTCGATGGTTTAAACCCTGTAGCAAGAAGCTTGTCTGAATTGATTCTGTATGACCTTGGATCATTAGAGGGCTTGACTACAATTTTAGCATTTGTTTTAAGCGAAACCATATTTGCAATATCTAAAATTGAAATATTTTCAAACCCTGCATTATAAATACCGACATGCTGGGGGTTGTTAATAAAATGTATATACACATTTGTAATATCATCAATATGGATATTTGGTCTAGTCTGGTCTCCACCTAATACAGTTATTTGACCTTTACTTAACGCCTGCATAGTTAGAAGATTAACTGCGACATCCAACCTCATTCTATTTGAGAAACCGCATACAGTTGCAGGTCTTATAATTTGTATATTCATCCTATCTTTATAACTTAAAAGAACTTTTTCTGAGACCATTTTTGTCTTGTTATATTCTGAGATTGGGTCTAACTCTAAGTCCTCTGTAACCTGCTCCTCATCCTTAACGCCATAAACACTTCCTGAAGATGCATAAATAAACTGTTTAACACCACTATTGGCTGCATTCTCAGCAAGAAGCATAGTTGCTAAGCAGCTAACTTCCCAAGTTAATTTTGGGTTCAAATCACCACATGGATCGTTAGCAACAGAAGATAGATGAATGACAACATCAAAACCATGAAGATCAAATTTATTTATGTGCCTAACATCACCCTCGACAACGGTTAGACTCTCATGTTCCAAAATATTATTACCAAACCACATGATATCAAAAGCCGTAACTTCATGACCTTGATTTAGTAGCTTAGGGACTAAAACAGTTCCCTTATATCCACATGCTCCTGTAACAAAAATTTTCATATATTTACAATAATGATTATAAAAAAATATTATATATTAAGAGCTTAAATAAAAGACTAATTATTAACTAAATTATAGACATATTTAGCGATTGGCAATGAGCAGGTTAAACCTGGGCTCTCAATACCTTGAAGAAAGATAAAATTTTCTAGTCCATGGTCTAATTCACTTAAAATAGAAAAGTCTGCAAAACTTTCAGAATTCTGTTGTATTTTAGGTCTGATCCCAACATAGTCTTCGTGTAATTTTTCAGGATTTAGCCCTGGCCAGTACTCAGTAATAGCTTCCACAAATTTTTCTTTCATGCCAGGGTCAAATTTGTAACTAATTTCAGATGTCCTTGATGTATCAGGGCCAAATCTGATAGACCCATCTATGTCAAATCCAGCATGAATACCTAAACCAAACTTAGAAGGAAGAGGGTATATCAAGTGTTGAAAAGGAGATTTACCAGAAAGCTTAAAATAATGACCTTTGGAGTAATTAATATTCTTAACCAAGGATTTAGTATTTATTGGCAGTTTGTTAAAAAACTTATCTGAATGGAGTCCAGTTGCCATAATCACAATCTTGCTTTTGATGGTAAAGTTTTCATCTGAATTACTCAAGAGTGATAAAAAAGAGTTGCTATTTTTACAAACACTAAGAAGCTCTGACTTTAAAGAGGTGACTCCACCAGATTTCAAAAAATCATTTTCTAGTGATGACATGAAGGCATGAACATCCAATACACCTGTCTCTGGAGATAAAAGACCATATAAGCAAGAGACATTTGGCTCTAGATCAATTAATTCAGATTTAGATAGAAGTTGAAGTTGTTGACCGCCTGCCTTTATTGCATTCTCTTGATAGCTGCTAAATATACTCAATGAGTTTTTGTCTGATGAGACTAATATTTTTCCAGTTTTCTTTGCATATATACTTCTATCATTGCAATATTTATAGATAGACTTATTTCCTAAATTACAGAACTTAGCTTTTAGAGACTCTGAGGGATAATAAAATCCAGCATGAATTACACCTGAATTTCTAGCCGAAACTTCCTCGCCTACATAGTTATTTTTATCAATTAATATGGTTTCTATATTATTTTTTGAAATAGCTCTATTATAAAAATAAAGTGGATAGTCAGGAATAAGAGCTATTGCTTTATTATAGTCAGAAATTGCTTCTTCATATTTTTTTAAATCATCTTTTAAAATTGCTCTATTATGAAATGCAGGTGCAAACTGATTGTTTAACTTTATACTTTCATTATAATCTTCAAGTGAACCAGTTGAGTTTCCAGATTGATGTTTGTCTACAGCACTATAGAAATAATCTTCAAAAGTTAATTTATTAGTTTCAGTTGGTATTTCTTGTTCACCAGTGGCCACCTCAACTTCTTTTATTACTACTTTAGGATTCACATAACCAGCGTTATAACCTTTTGTAATAGCAGATAATCTTTTTGATTTAGCTGGATGGGAAGATTGTGTGTCATCAGCATCTGATGAAATCATAGCCATTACTTGGGTAGCTTGAGAAGAGCTTGCACCAAGTTTAGCCATAACAAAACCAGAGAAATAATCTGCCTCTAACTCTTGATCTCGACTTTTTGATTTTGAAACGGGTTTAACAACATCGGTAGAATATAAAACCATATCCATTGTGTGACCATTTATATGATGTCCAACTTCATGAGCGAGTATAGATAAGTTAGACCATGAATTAGTTTTATTAACTATGCTATTCATAAACTCATCATTATAAAAAATATAACGAACTCCCTTATAAGATGTCGCTGAGGCATTATTAACACCACTACATTCATTTAAAATAAATGTTTTTGATGCTCCTATGGAAGAAAGAATTTTATTTAAAGCTATTTCTGCATTATTATTTGATATAAAACTACTGCCTTCAAAAAAATCGCAAATCTTATTAGATTCGTCTAAATCTTCTATATAAGAGCAGACATAACCACCATACGTCTTTTTAACTCCAACAGCTTTTTTTAATGGTTTGGAGTTATTTGTAGATAAAACAGGAATATTTTTTTGCCCATATACATTAGTAATAATTATTAAAAGAAGAAATGTCAAAAGTTTTTTCATTGTTTATTTGATTTACCAACTATTGAATAGTTATTTCTTTCCATAATAAAACATCACAGATTATGTTAAAAAAAACATATAATAGCTTTAATAATTTAGAACTTTCAGTGCTTGACTAGCCGTTTCTTCTTTGTTCCATTTCTTTTTCAAAAGTTTCTTTAAACTTTTCATAATCATAATCTATTTTAAGAACTTCATCTTCTGATATTTTATTGTTTAATTTTTTCAAAATATCTTCTCTTGAAACTTCTCTAGCGACATGAAACGTGTATTTTTTTGTTACAGTGTTTTGTGTAGTTTTTTCACATACAGTTCTAGCACTTGAAGCAACATCCTCCACCACTAACCTAGCCATATTTTCATATCTAGCTTGGTATGTTTGATTGGCACCAAGTTCAACTGTTTTTCTGTAGTTATCTGAAACCGAATTAACGATAGTTAAAATATCTGCTGAAATTTGTGTTTGAGCAAATTCATTAGCCAGTGCTTTTCCAGTTGCTCTATTTATGTGATCATAGGTTGTATTTGCTCTATAAAACTTATCGTCAGATTGAAACTTTTTACCTTCACAAGGGCCTATTAATAGGACAACATCTTTTTGTGTGGTCTTAACTTCTTTGACAACAACTTTTCCGCCGCCACAACTATAAGTTATAGCAACCATAAATAGAGTTAACAGTTTGAATTTTAGCATTGATGATTTTTTCATAATTATTATTTATTTGATTAGAATTTATATTTAAAGTTTAAGGCAAGTGAACTATTTTTATCAGAAACAATATTAAGTTTTATCGGCTTGTTTTGTGCATATTTGGTCGCACCTTCTGTGCTAGTAGCGTCAATAACGTTCCATACCCACAGGGCTGCCGCAGCTCCTAGTGTTAAATTTTTCATTGTAGTAAAATCTCCTGCTTTTTGAACATATTGTTTTTTTAGATCTTGATTGTTAGTTTCAAGAGATCTATTAATATTATAACTGTGTTGGTTATTAGCATATAAAAAACCACCAACAGAACCTGCGGCTCCAACTAAAAATAAGAGACCCTTTGTATTTTTCTTTTTATAAAACTGACCCCAACCAGGAACTAGTAATGATCTAAACCCTGCATCACTCATTCCGTATGTTGTTGAATAGTTGATTTTAGGAATATTGGAACTAGATTGCCCAATAACATATAGTCTCCAAACCTTGTAGTTTGCAAGATTCTTATCATATTCGAAATATTCATCTACCCTAGTAAAAGTAACTTCAAAACCGTCTTGATTGATTTTTGTATTTCTTTTGTAATCTGCACTAAATGTTTGTTGATTGTTATTTTCTATTGTTTGTGTTTCCATGATTGTTTCCGAAGAAACTCTAACACCTTTTTCAGATGCTAAATTATTTATTAATTCTTTAACAGCTTCGTTTTGAGCAGTTATTAAGTCTAATCCTTCACCAATAACAACCTTATAATTATAATTAATTGAATTAGCAGGTAAGTTTCCATTGATCCATGGCAGTTTGCCTGGTAAATTACTTTTTTGAGAAAAAATAAAATTGGTAAATAAAAATAGAGTTATTAATGTTGAAAAAATGTTTTTCATATAAAATTTAGTAAGGTTAGATTTTGTAAAATAAACATATTAATACTGTAAGTTACGACAATATTTTTTTATTATATATAATTGTTAGATTGTGAAAAAACTTAGAGTAGTCATTATTATATCTTTATAGTGAATTGTATTTTGTTTCTACAGTTAGCTGCACAAAAGAAATAAGTGGAATAAACAGTAATAGTATAATTAGTTTTTTTATTATTTTTCTTTTGTCATCTCACTAAGTTATAACAAAAACCAAAAAACTCTCAATAGTAATT
>ENA-OSJC01001636-OSJC01001636.1-marine-metagenome-genome-assembly--contig:-NODE-1636-length-18011-cov-7.331661_pt1 | contig 18011 bp, 17 predicted proteins | sample MGYA00237885_ERZ534234 | MGnify/ENA primary metagenome ERZ534234 (study PRJEB26413, sample SAMN06343907) | marine metagenome | isolation source: coastal waters | place: Atlantic Ocean: West Antarctic... | reverse complement strand
TATAAATATCATCGATAAAAAAGCTTGACGCCACATCATAAAAATCTCTCATTTTAAATGACCACAGCTTTAAACCAGAACTATGAATTGAAGATCTTAGTAAATTTCTTTTCTCCATCTCATCAAAATAATGTTCATTAAGCGAAATTCGTTTCAACACCTCAGATTCACGATACATAACAGACATGTAAAATAACTCGAGGGATATGGAGCCATCTTTCTGTAAAATCGGATGGGTAAATTCTTTTGTATAACGATAAGGAACACCAGCTGCAACCTCTAAATGGTGGATCAGAGTAACGGCTTTAGATGGATGTAAGCCGACATTTATCTGTCGTGCATCTAAATCTAAAAATTTACTCCATGGTGACCCAACCCCATAAGAGTGGCGGGAAACATTGTTTAAGATCTGTGAGTTTTCACCAATCCCTGAAATTGACCAAAATGGATGAAAGCTTCTAACAGACCCGCTGGCTAATCGAATAAATTCAGCAAGAGCACCCATCTCATGAGAAGGTGTTTTTGTAATATCAAATGGAATGTCGGTATTGCAAAGATTCATTGAGGCTGAAGGAGAGAAAATAGTGCCCATAGGACCAATCACGTCCTCTAGAGCGGCAAGAAATGTAGGCAATAGAATATCTTTTTTTATCCTAGTTCTCGCTAACGCACTAATATTCCCAGCTACATAGCATGTCTCGTCTCTTTTTAGACCGAGGCTAGTAAATAATTTGCTCATCTCTGTCTGTAATTCTTCTGGAGCAATCATATGACTCAATCTGTATGGGTGGTTTTTAAAAATTGCTCTGCAGCAAAATATTGATGAGGAGGAATAAAGCGATTACCTGAGACGCCAAATGATCTTCTGTTAGCCCGGCCAGCCAAAAAATCCTTTTGAATTTTTTTTGCTTCTTGAATTTTAAATTCTGTTAAATGTTCTTGAGTGTGTATTTGAAGTAACAGTTTTTGTTCAGGATCCTTCGAGAGTGAAGTCTCGGAATTCAAAGTGCATGCCCAAATATCACCTTCCGGGAACAAACTTATTAAATGCAAGGAAGCTGCCCAAAAAAGATCTATATCATCCATAAATGGAAATGGAGTATGTATGTATGTTTTTTTATGCTCTAAAATTAATCTGGTCATCGGCTCAATTAGGCGCCAAAATGAATCATGGTTTGGATCAGGGAATGGCCACAAGCCTGCATCTAAGCAATAATCAAAATGCCCATAATGAACTTTAGAAAAGCTTTGCTCATGCGCATCACTCTCAAGCATTGATTGCAATGCATTCATTCCGGCTACAGTCTCAATCATTGGCACGATTTCTAATCCATGGCCATTAGTTTTGATGGATTTTGCATCTTCAAGCATTGCCTGAGCTTCCTTGATCTGAGCATACGATTCAACCATGGGAAGAAAAATTCCAGTGACTGGAAATCCTGTACGGCATATATCTAAAACAGCTTGAATATCATCTTCAAAAAATTCTGTTGAGCTCGAATTAACTCTGACATAAATCGGTCGCACAAACTCCTCTCCTGTCCATGATCTGCTATTCACTAATTCAAGAAAATTCTTTCTTGCGCTTATTTTTAAATCTCTGGTCTTATCTATATCAAATGGATCCTGCGCACTATCCTCTAAATCTAAGATTGACATCACTCCCGCATTATTTAATCTTTTAACAAATCTGAGAGTGGCCTTTGGATGTGTTAACGGGAGATATTGAATTAATTTTATATTTTTCAAGATATCTCCTTTGGTGCCTCTAGGAGACCATGACTGATCAGTTGTTGTAGCATCTCATAAAGTTCCCAAATAGGAGTATCTATTTTTTCGGCTATTTCAATTAAATCTATCGATCCATCAGAATAGGCTAGGAGATCTAGCATTGTGCATACTTGAGCAGTAGATTCTTTGGTAGATATCTCTGGGTACAAGCCTCTTTTACCTAATTGAGGTTCTCCAAGGACCATAGCTGTTGGAAAGCAGTTCTTCTCAATGGCCTCGATAGATTTAATTAACGCATTTAGCCCTCCCTGCAATCCAGATTGGGAGATTAAAGAAAGGTCATCCAGAGAGGTATGGTATTCTGGATATTCAGCATATTTACTGCGCATTAAACTAGTAATTGGTAAATCAACGCCTGGAGCGCAATACTGACGCTCATCTCCACCTCTATCTAACCAAGAATAACTTATAAATTTAGAATCAATAGCCTTTAGAATATGATTTCCCACCCTATCTGAAAGGGCATTACCCTGTCTTGAAGGCATAAATGAATAACATCGATCATCGCCAATACATGTAATATTGAAACCAGCAATTACATTTTTTTTAAGATGTTCAATGTGTTGACTGAGGTAAACAATTGATCCAATTGTCTCCGGAATAAAAACGAATCTATATGTATAGTATGGATTATTTAGAGCTTGTGCCCACTTTGCAAGAGCGGTTGCTACAACAGGACCAGATAATTCATTATTTCCCATGGATGGGTGACATATGTAAGTAGACAAAAATACTTCTTTTTTGGTTTGCCCTTTGATAACTAAATCAGCATAGTTCAAGACGCCACTTTTTAACTCAGAATCTATGACAACGCGGTAAGAATCATTTTTAAGAGTCTGCCTTTGATCCTCAGTTATACAAAAACCCCAGCTTAAAGAATAGTACGAGGTGATGTAAGGGATAGCGTTGGGTTGAGATGGAATGGAATGAAGGTGCTGCTGTAATTCATCTAAATTTAAAGTGCGGTCTACAGGCTCAGAGTAGCTAACCACATGAAGATTATTAACTCTAAAATCAATGATTTTCTCTCCAGATGAATCTGCTATGTAGGCATCTTTAATTGTCCACTCAAGAGGTACCTGCCAATCAAAAACAGTCTCACCACTTTTAATGGAATGAATCTTTAGATCTGGAATTAATTTTTGAATATAGCCAAGGGTTTCGCGTACACCGGGACCAGTAATGCTTCTGCAAATTGGAAAAAGGTCTTCAGCCCACTTATACATGTTTGGTTCTTCAAATGGGTTGTTCATAGTATTTAAATAATAACTTTTTTTAAAGTTGCAATTACGCGGTCTTGCTCTTCTATGGTTAGCGTGGGATACATTGGAATGCTCAATGCGTCTCGATGATAGCTTTCAGATTCAGGGCAATATCCTGCTTTAAAACCCATCTGCTCATAAAAGGGCTGCCTGTATACTGGTATGTAATGCAGATTCACTAAAATTCCTAGATCGATGAGCTCATCATGAATTTGAGGTTGAGTTTTTTGAATGCTATCTAGATCCAGTCTAATAATATAGAGGTGATAGCTAGACACTGTATCTGGATGCTGCCAAGGTGTTTGCAATGGTAATGCAGCAAGCTCCTGATTGTATTTATCTGCAATTTCATTTCTTTTGCGCACAATCTCAGTCAACCTTTTTATCTGACTTAACCCCAAAGACGCAGCTATATCAGTCATTCTATAGTTATAGCCTAAGCATACTTGTTGGTAATTCCAAATTTCATTATCCGGCCTCTCACTCATCTCCTCAGGATTAGATGTAACACCATGACTGCGATGCTGGCGCATCTTGTTTGCAAGAACGGCATTATTGGTTAGGGCCATGCCGCCCTCACCAGTAGTGATAATTTTAACTGGATGAAAGCTAAACACAGTAATGTCACTGTATTTGCAGTTCCCAACCGGTAGCTCTTGATAGGTCCCTCCAATGGCATGAGATGCATCTTCAATAATTTTAAAACCATACTGCTCACTTAAATTTTTAATCTCTTGCATTTCACAAGATTGACCGCTGAGATGAACGGGCGCTAGGATTTTAGGTAACGAATTATTTTTCTCTGCTATGACTAATTTATTTTTTAACTGCTCAATACTAATATTGTAGGAATTTGGATCCATATCCACAAAATCTACACTCGCCCCGCAATAAACTGCGCAGTTAGAAGTTGCAACAAAGGTATTGGGGCAGGTCCACAAACAATCTCCAGGACCAAGGTCAAGCGCCATGCAAGCAACATGCAATGCTGATGTAGCACTGTTCACTGCTATTGCATTCTTTGCACCAGTGAATTCGCATACAACCTTCTCAAACTCAGGCACCACAGGACCCTGAGTCAGTAAATCTGATTTTAAAACATCTACAACAGCCGCAATATCTTCCGCTGTTACATCCTGCTTTCCATATTTAATTTTCATTGTTTATTTTAACCTCCATTGAATAATCTAGGGGAAGGACCGGAGCAGTATATTGCTCCATTTCAAATGCTTTATTTAAAATTAGCAAATTTTCTCTGCTCACTATTTCAACGTTCTCTCTATATTTTACAGGGGAACCTGTAAAATTTTCATAATCAATCGAAGGTAAAATACAATCCCTCGGATGATCAGATATTACCTCAAGTGCTATCTTTGATGAACAATCTTCTAGCAATTGAGTATAAGGCTGATAATCATCGTCCTTGCCGTGAAGAGGTTGAGCATAAAAATGACCGAAAGTTCTAGGCTTCGTTAGGTAATCACAGCCAACCAAGATTGCTTTTTTAAAGCCCAGCTCAATGGCCAAACCAATTCCTGCGTGCAAGCCTCCAGCTAAGTAGCTAAAGTCTGAACATAGGTCTAGGTGTTTTGAATCAGCTTGTCTTTTGCCAAAATGATGTAAGTAGTATGTTCGCTGCAATGGGCTGCCAAATATATTTGTAAAACTAGTAAAAAGATTTAAGTGAGGGAATTTTGCAATCTCTTTTTTAAAGAGCCTGCCCATAACATTGCTCTGATACTTTTGTGTGTAGGGATTTTTGAAGTAGCTATAAAAAGACAGAGGCTCAATCAATGCATAGCAACAGGTATCCAGCAGATGGAAGTCTTTATGCAAGACAAGATGGTTGATTGCAATGGTTGGATGATCTGTAAAATGCTTTAAATCCATAGCTTTTAATGAAGCGCCATTTCCAAAGATATAACAGGTCTGGTCTTTAAATTTATCTTTGAATGGAAGATTCTTTTTTAGAATGGGCTTGAGTAATGCATGCAAAAAGTTATTTTTCATCAGATAGAAGTGATGCTAGAGTGTTAGAAAATTTTTGAGTATTTGCAAGCCCACCTTGCCACTTTTCTCTGGATGAAACTGACATCCGATAATATTCTCAGATTGAATGACCGCTGGAATAAAATTATCACCATACAGGCACCCGGCAATTAAGCTCTTTTCGTGCTCAGGTTGAGCCATAAAGGAATGCACGAAGTACAAGGCAGAGTCCTCTGTAATTCCATTTAATAAGGTTTCGTCCCAAGCAACTCCTGCATTTTCTGATCTCACGAGATTGCTCCAACCAATATGGGGAATTTTTAACTTTTGCCCATCTTTTGCCTCAGGTAAAATTGCGGTGACAGTTCCGGGAATCAAACCCAATCCATCCGATACACCAAATTCCTCACTTCTATCAAGCAGCATCTGCATGCCAAGGCATATTCCTAGAAGAGGCGTTCCTTTTACTGCAACCTCCGAAAGCAAAGAAATAAATTCTCTCTTCTCTAGCTCCTGCATGCCATCAGCAAAAGCGCCCACTCCTGGTAACACAAGCCGCTCAGCTCTCAAGATTGTTTCCGGATCTCCAGTAACGGTGACTGAAGCATTGTTATACTCAAGACCTCTTCTTACACTTAAGAGATTACCTACACCGTAATCAATCACGGTAACTGAATTACGACTCATATCGCCTAACCTCTATTCCAGCTTGCTTTGCTTCTGCCCTAATTTCATGAATTGTTGATCTGTCGTAATGCAAGATATCAGCCATTGCAATTGCATCAGCTCCACCGAGTTGAACTGCATCTCGCAGATGCTCTGCGTTACCCATGCCACCGCTTGCTATCACTGGAATATTTACTGCCTGTGTAACCCTTTGAATGAGCTCACAATCAAAACCTTTTCTTGTGCCTTCTGCATCTATTGAGGTTAGTAAAATTTCTCCCGCCCCTTTTGCAACTCCTTCTTCAGCCCAATCAACAACATCTATTCCTGTTTTTTCTCTTCCAGAGTCAGTATAGACCTCCCACAAACCATCTGATTGCTTCTTTGCCTCGATTGATAAAACCATACACTGAGAACCAAACCTTCTAGAAATCTCACTAATTAACTCAGGTCTTTGAACAGCAGCAGTATTGATTGCAACTTTATCTGCTCCAGCTCTTAACAATTCTTTTACATCATCAATATTTCTAATGCCACCACCAACCGTGAGCGGAATAAAAATATTTTCTACAGTTCTAGAAACAATCTCTGGTAATTTACTTCTACCATAAAGACTTGCAACAATATCAATATATATTAATTCATCAGCTCCTTGAGTGTAGTACTTGCTTGCATACTCTTGAGGATCACCGAGCACTCTCAACCCTTCTAGGTGAACCCCTTTTATAAGGTTCGGGCCTTTAATGTCAAGTCTTGCGATTAAGCGTACTTTTTTATAATTCATTTACTCTAGTCAAGTCTCTTCTGATCATGCCAAACCGTGCTTTTTAAATTCCACTCATCTCCATCTTTTTCCCAAAGATGAGGGGATCGAAATTTATCAACTGTCTCATGAAATTGCTCTTCTGTTAGCGAGATATATTCTAAAAATTCTTTGAAATATTTTTTTGGAAATTCTTCATCAAATTTTTTAACTAGCTGAGACCCCTCTTCTCTTGTGATCTTGTTGTTTCTAATTTCCTGAGCAGCGTCATATGTAGCCCTGCCAATGCCAAACTTTACAAGAGTAGTGTAGTAATGAAACATATCAATGCGATCGTCGATGCTGCTATATTTTGAATAAGTGCCTTCAGTTCTCTCGGTATTAGATTGAAAGCCAGTATGTTCTGTTGCGTAATAATAGCATTCTTGTGGGTCCCATTTTAAATAGTAGCCAAGGTAGTGAACCTCAACATCTTTAGACTTGAGATATTCTGCGCTTGGAGGAATATAGGGAGCAAAATCATTTAAGGTAAAATCAGTTTCATCTATTATCTCTCTAATCTTTTTGCCACCCAAAACAATATCTAATGGATCGCTGATAGAGAAAAACTTTGTGTCCATTGTCGGTATATAGTTGTCATCAACGTTATTACCATATTCAGCCTGATTCTCTCCATACATGACCAACTCAACACCAAATTTTGCTGCCAAGGATGGACCAATAATTCTTTGCCCTACAATAAATGGCTGAAATGGGTGCAATAAATTTACAAATGCTTGTTGAGTTAAGTATCTGTGCAAACGACCGTTGGGCGTTAACAACATATTATCTAGACCGCCTTCATGAATCCAATTTTCAAAATTTTTCCAACCAATATCAGTATACTTATGAGGCGCCCATGTAACAGTCAAAGGGTTCATACCATATTTATATTTCATAATATGAGAGGTAAAAGCGCTGTCTTTCCCGCCACTGCCAGGGATAATAATGTCGTAGTTCCCATCGCTTCTTCTATATCTATCACAGAGATCTACTAAAGCAGCTTCTCGTTCCTCCCAGTTTATAGAGTCAGCTTTAGTTTCTTGGTAATGGCAGGCATCACAAATGCCATCATTATCAAAGCCTATAGTTAATTTTTTTTCACCCTTAGTGTGCTTGAATTCAACAGTGGAACTTGGGCGCTGATTAGAAATTACACAGCGTTTACAAAAAATAACCTCTGAGGGTAATCCAAAGAATGCATCTGACATTTTATAACTCCTTAAAAAAATACATTATACGTTTTAAAAAACTCTAGAAAATAGTTTATTTGGCAATAAAAGTGGGAATCTCATCTGAAAATCTAGCTAGGCCTTATAAATTAATCAAGATCCACAAAGAATTTCTGTTTGGGCATTTTCCAAAGCGCTTTATCGCTAAGTATTTCATAGAATTTTTCTGCGCTATTGCCATCACCAAAGATGGTTGTTTGAGCGTACTTCTTCTTATCAACATTTTGAATTGCCTGGGAGAGCTCACTTAAGTCAAAATCAGAGTTCAGAATGCTGGGTAAGGAAACTCTGTTATTTTGTCGAGTACCCAAGTTGATAGTTGGCACACCAAAGTGAGGTGCCTCTCTTACCCCAGCGCTTGAATTGCCTATCATGAAATCAGCACTCTTAAGCAGCTGTAGGAAATGTTCAAATCTCATTGAAGGGAAAACTCTAAAGTTTTTATGATCAATTATACGATCAAATGCATTAAAAATAATCTCAGATCCGTTATCGTTGTTTGGATATATAACAACATAATTTTTATTAGATTGAAGCAAAGCATCAATTAGAACTTGTATATGATTTTTTAGGTCATCTAGCTCTGTTGTAACTGGATGAAATATAACCACTCCATAATTATCATAGTTAATCTCATATCGCTCTTTAACCTCTGTTAACGAGGGTAAGGAGTTTGAGTTCATCACATCTATGTCAGGCGATCCAATAATATGAGTGGCCTCAGATCTCTCTCCAAGCTGAAGTAGTCTCTTTTGAGCTTCACTATTTGCAACAAAATGAGTATGAGATAACTTGGTAACAGCATGACGAATGAGCTCATCTATAGTTCCTGAAACCTCTCCACCTTCTATATGCCCCGTTAAGACATTATTTAATGCGCCCACAGTTGCTCCAGCTAGAGCCTCCACTCTATCCCCATGAACAATAATCATATCTGGATTAATTTCTCGGACATAATCAGATAAGCCTAAAATAGATTTCGCCAACACATGATCCATGCTGTCTGAAACGTTCTGATTAATAAATTTATGGATGTTGGGAAAATTAGCTTTTTCTACTTCTTCGCATGTATAACCGTATTTCGCAAGCATGTGCATACCTGTGACAAAGACATGTAATTCGAAATTACTATCGCTTTGAATAATCTGCATCAAAGACTTTAGCTTACCAAAGTCAGCACGGGTACCCGTAACAAAAACAATTTTTTTTGGATGCTCCATGAATTATTTCTCTAGGTGAGTTTTGCTAAGTTGTTCGCCCTTCTTAATATCTGCAAATGCAATTTTCCCTATTAAACTATCGTAATCTGCTGCTGAAAAATCCCCCTCACCAGGTCTGCGTACCCAAATATTTTGTTCACTCAACGGCTCACCTTTTTTAATATCTTTTATGGCAACCACTGAGGCAAATGCAAAGGCGATAGTTGCTTGCTCTTCTGGGACTGCATGCTTAGCTCCACCTCTTTCCTTGAAAAGAATCTTGGAGCCATGAATTAACTCAGATAATGCGGTGGGATTCATTGAGCAAACGATATCAGGGCCCGGTCTATCTAGCGAGTCTGTGAAATGTCTCTCAAGAATTGAAGCCCCTAATGCAACAGCGCCAAAACAAGCTAAGTTATCGGTTGTATGATCAGAAAGCCCAACAACTGCATCTGGAAATTCAGATTGCAATACATTCATTGCTCCTAGACGAACTAATTCTGGAGGTGTGGGATAGATATTAGTGGTATGCAGAAGCGCGTAGGGAATCTTAAATTCACGCAATATATCAACTGCGGGTCTTATTGACTCAATAGAGTTCATTCCTGTACTTAAAATAATTGGCTTACCAGATTTTGCAATATGTCTAATTAATGGATAGTTATTACATTCTCCGGAACCAATTTTATACGCAGGCACATTGAATCTCTCTAATCGCTCTGCAGCAGCTCTAGAAAATGGAGTGCTTATAAAGATACAATTTTTTGATTGAATATGCTTCATTAAAGAAAACTCTTCATCTTCATCAAGAGCACATCTAGCCATAATTTCATATATTGAAACATCTGCATTGCCAGGAATAACCTGTTTAGCTTCATCAGACATCTCATCCTCTACAATATGAGTTTGATGTTTAATTATTTCAGCGCCAGCCTCAATTGCTGCGTCTGCCATTGATATAGCTACATCTAAACTACCCTCATGATTAATTCCCATCTCAGCTATTACAATTGGAGGGTGGTTATCACCAATCAATCTGTCATTAATTTTTATTTCAGGCATTTTTTGTTCTCAGTAAATTTTCTGCTCTCAGCAAGTCTTCTTGCTCATCAATATCAATACTATCATCTTCAGACATTATAAAAGGGATACTACCATTTGATGGAAAACCTTTTCTCTCAATAAACTCTTGAATCGAAAAAATATAGATTGCTCCATTTGGTATAAATACATCCTGCAGATCTTGTCTTCGAGCATTTGATAGCTTTTCATCAAAGAGGGATTCAAGTCGCCCAGACTCTGAAACAACAAATGATTTAAATGGTGACTTTCTCATATGCGTAACACTTAGTAGAGATTTTTCTTTATTTTGTAGCAACATCTTTATGGCTTGATCTATGTGATGCGAACTTCGCAATGGTGAGGTAGGTTGAAGATAAACAATAAAATGATCTTCATAAGTAATTTGTTTTGAAAGTGAAGTAATAAAATGATTGACTACCTCTATCGCAGAAGAATCATCGGAGGAAAATTCTGCTGGCCTGATCAATGTTTTAACTTTTAATGATTCAGCTAACTTTAAAACTGCTGAATCATCTGACGATACATTAATCTCTGTTAGTAGCGATGAATCCAAGGCAGCTTCAATGGTATGCTGAACTAGAGGCTTATTATCAAGACTAAGCATATTTTTATTTAATAATCCCTTGGAACCTTTTCTAGCAGGTATCAAACCTATAAAATTTAATCTAGCCTTCATATGGAGCTTTGAGTTTTATTTATTACTTCATCATACGATCCTATGCGCAAAATTTTTCCCTGATCTAATTCAATAATATGCGAACAGTTCTCGAGCGTACTTAGCCGATGAGCTACAATTATTAGAGTTAATTCTTTCCCAAGATTTCTAATAGCCTCCATCACAACTTTTTCTGTTTCGTTATCCAGCGCACTTGTAGCCTCATCAAAAACTATAATATTTGCTTTTTTATATAGCGCCCGCGCTATGCCTATGCGTTGTCTTTGACCTCCACTCAACCTCACGCCTCTCTCGCCGACAACCTCGGCATATCCGCTAGGCCTGCTCTCAATAAAATCATCGATCATTGCTTTTTTTGCAGCCTCTTTGACCTGCAGCATATTAATTTTTTCTGGCAAGACCCCAAATGCAATATTCTCAGCAATTGAAGTGTCTGCAAGGAAAATGCTTTGAGGTACATGAGCTACTGTCTGACGCCAAGACCTAATTGAGCTATCGTCAATCTTCATGTTATCAACAATTAATTCTCCATGGGTAGGCTCTAAAAGACCCATCAGGAGATCAAGAGTTGTACTTTTTCCACTACCCGTGCTTCCTATTAAACCAATTCTAGAACCTTTCTTTACCTCAAAGGAAATATTATTCAGGACCCATGGGGTACTTGCGCTATAACGAAAACTTAATTTCTTAACTGAAAATGAATCTTTGATTTCTAGTGGTGGAGACTCGTCCTCATAATAATATTGGGGGAAAGGTTGGTCAAGAAGGTCAACTACATCGTTTAGGGCTGCATGACTTCCAGCTACCACAGACCAGTTACCATATATTTGCTGCATCAGTGGCAACAATCTTTGCGCCCCCAATGCTAACATGCCTAGCAACGGAAGAGCTCCTGTGACTCCGCCTGGTCGATTAGTTAATGCTAATACGAACATCGCAATGAGTACCATACCTAATGACTCCATTGCATATCGAGGTGCCTGATTCATAAATCTATTTTCACCATTTGCTTTCATTAAAAGCAGAATAGCTTTTTTATAGATATTAGTATAAATGCGCTGAGTAGCATCGAGTATTACATCTCGAATTGCACCAAGACCTTCCTGCAAAGCCTTTACAACTTGAGTTTGTTGGGAAGCAATAGAGATGCTGTTCAATTCAAACTTCTTGCTAGTAAAAAATGCTATGCAAGCATACGCAAAACCAAAACTACAACCAGCAACAATAGTAACTAGGGGGTCAACTATGAGCATAGTTATTATTATCGATCCAAATAAAAAAGAAGAGGTGACAATTGCAGTAACCGCTAACAAAACACCTGCAGCTGCAGAAACCTTCTGGGTGATACCACTAATAATTTCACTGCTACTTCTTTCTAAATGAACTCTAAATGGCTGGTACAGAGTTCTTTCATAAACTTCAATACTTAAATCTGCGCCCGTTGCATTAGAAAGTCTAATACTTACCCACAATAACAATAATCTTAATATGCCAGCCACAATTGCAGCCAATCCGAATGTAATGGTCAAAGGTAATATCAGTTCTTCTCCACTATTTATGCCAAAAAGAGTTATAAAATCTGCAAGCCAAGGAGATTCAAAAACTTGATCTGGTTGTGTCAGGATTCCAATAAATGGGAGAACAGCACCAAGACTTACAACCTCTGCAACAGAAGCAATGAGAGTTAATATTAATAAAAAAGAGAATTGTACTTTTCTTCTCTTGCTAATATGAGCCCAAAGACTCTTAAATAAATTGCTTAAAGAATTATGGGAGGGATGATTATTCATTTTGTGTAATCTTGAAATTCCATGCTGAACTGCACATTTCTTCTATCGATCTCTTAGCAGTCCATTGAAAAGCCTTAGTAGAGAGACTCACATCTGCAAAACAACTTGCTACGTCACCAGGTCTTTTTAAGGTAAATTTATATGGGACTTTAATATTATTAATTTCTTCAAAAGCTGTAATTAACTCTAAAACACTGTGCCCCTTTCCAGTACCAACATTAAATATATTGAAGTCCTGGGTTTCTACTTCTAGGTTTGGAGCGTAACTATTTACTAATGTCTGCACCCCAATAAAATTCAAGGCTAGCAAATGAGACTCTGCCAAATCCATAACATGAATATAATCACGGACTCCAGTTCCATCTATGGTGTCATAGTCATCGCCGTAAATATTAATATGTGAAAGCTCTTTGTTTGCTACATTAACAATCAAAGGCATCACATTATTTGGAATACCTTGAGGGCTCTCTCCAATTAAACCACTTTTATGAGCTCCAACTGGATTAAAATACCTCAAGCAAACTATTTTCCAATCTTCTTCTTCTTGAGTAATTTTAGAAAGCTCCTGCTCAATTTGTAGTTTTGTCTCAGCATATGGATTTATGCTTGATAAAGGATGATTTTCATCAATTGGGAGGTATTTTGGAACACCATATACGGTTGCACTGCTGCTAAAAATTAAATTTTTAATTCCAAAAGATCTCATGACAGAAAGTAAGCAAGATGTTCCAACGCAATTATTATTGTAGTATTCAATTGGCTGAAGAATTGACTCTGATACAGACTTCAAGGCGGCTAAATGTATTACTGCGTCAAAATGATTCTCTCTAAAGATTTGCTTTAGTTTAATTTCATCGCCAATGCTGCCTTGATAAAAGGTAATTTTTTTATCTGCAAGATGCTCTAAACTTTCTATTGCTTTTGGGTCGCTGTTAGAAAAATTATCTAGTATGACTACCTCATGGCCATGCTCTAATAACATCAAAGCTATGTGAACGCCGATGTATCCTGCTCCGCCAGGTAGAAAAAAATTCATTTAAGTTGGATTAATTAGATTTATAGCAATAGAGCTAGAAAATATTAATTTACTTTTCTAAAAAGAAAGTACCTAGTTAAAACAAAGAATACTCCGAACATAAAACCTATAAATGTTCCGGCTATGCAGATCATTGAGCGGACAGGTCCAGATTTCTTGTCTGGTACGTAGGCTGAATCAAGGGGTCTTAATAGGTAGTCTATGCGGACATTCGCGAGCATCTCAGTTTCAAGTTGAGACTGAATTAAGGCATTAATTGAGTTTCTGATATTAGCAACCTTGTATATGCTAAGTTGCTCGTTTAGATAGACTTTAGATCTTTTCGCTTCAGTAATGTCTCTATATCTTTCAATGTTATTCAACTCATTTATTATTAGTTCTAAGAAAGATTTAGCAAAATATGGAGATTGATGCCGGATACTAATCGCCAAAAACTCAGTGTCAATATCGATAAATACGTTAACCATTGAGAGATATTTTTTATAGACCTCAATATCAGATGGTAAATTACCAAGCCATTTTTGGTTTGCACCGTCATACATATCCTCAGCAAACACCATAGACTGTGTAATTGGGTCATATTCTTTAAGGGCCATTAATGCAGGCAGAACATCTGGAAAAGTTGAAATATGTTTTGCAAAATCTCTAGATCTAATTACTTGCTTTGCAAGGTTTGCTTTCTCGCTCAGGGCATCACCTTTGCCGGTAACCCCAGCTAATGCTGCTATTTTTCCAAATTGAGAGTTTGAGCTACCACCACCACTAGAGCCTGCAACTTTTAAAACTACATCTGATAGGTATATGTTGGGCAGAGATAACGAATAGAAAACTGAGCTTACTGCAAAAATTGACGTAAAAACTACTAATACAATCTTCTTTTTCCATAATATTGAAAATAGTTCACCAAGACTTATCTCATCATTGCTGATTAAACTATTCTCTTGTAAATTGTCTGACATTTGCAAAGCTCCTAATTAGTATTGTTTATATGAGATAGCGAATAATATATTCTATCATTAAGATTTATCATTGGTGCCCAGAGCCGGACTTGAACCGGCACGAAGTTGCCTTCGAGGGATTTTAAGTCCCTTGTGTCTACCAATTCCACCACCTGGGCAAAACATATAGTATAAAACCTCTATGGAGGCTGAAGCCGGAATCGAACCGGCGTGAACGGCTTTGCAGGCCGCTGCATAACCACTCTGCCATCCAGCCACTGCAGAATTATAACAAAGCATTTTAGTTTTTAGTGAAAGAATGAAACTTAATTAAATTATAGTTTTCTCTTCAGCTTTTAAGGCCTCAATTTCATTTTTTAAAGCCTGATATTCTTGCTCTTTTCTTTCAATAAAGCTGTGTGTAATTTTTAATTTTTCTCTTATTCCCGAGGGAGTTAAAATATATGCATAATTTTTTTTACTTTCCGCATTTTTAAAATTTTCAAATTTCAGGAAGCCGACTTCAATCATTTGATTTACAACATAATTTACCTTGCCGAGACTAAATTTTGTCTGATCTGCAATGCTTCTTTGATTTGAGATATTAGATTTACTAATTACATCTAAGACTTTAAATTTAGTTTCAATATCTATCTTCATGGATCAAGGGGGTTTTCTTTTTTGGGTTAAAGGAAAAGGTAGTAATAATAGCTACCGCAGAACACATGTACCTATTTGTTCAACGTTGTACTGTTCAATGTTGTACATTCTCACTAGATTTACTTACATAGTCAAGTATTATTTTTGGAGATGGCATCTGAGTCTAAATGAGTGGTGTGAGCTCGATTTAACAAAGAGTATAGGATTTCCACTCTTTGATCTGAAAGATTGCGAGTAATCACTGCTTTTAAGTCTTTCAAGGGGCCGCTATTAATTACTATAAATTCTCCTATTTGAAATGATTCTCTTTTTGGATTTCTAATAGAGTCTCTCTCAACCTCCCTGATAGATTTAATTACCTTATTATCAAGAATGGGATACTCATTTCCAAAACGAACCACCCGAATCACCCCTCGGGTATACTCAACGGATTTGAGCTCTAAAGCTGGATTAGGTTTTAGAAATGCATAGCCTGGGAACATTGCATGCTTTTTAATTAATGCTTTATTCTGCACTAGTAAGCTTGATTGCAAGACTGGAAAATAGCACTCATAGCCTTGATTCAATAAATTTTCTTTGGCTCTCTCTTCTTCTTTGGGTTTTATATTTATAGCCAACCAACCTTTATACAGTGATGACATTGCAGATTAAGTAATTTCTTTTTTCTCTAACTCAAGTGAATTTACAGTGTATTGAAGACCAGTCATCAAGCTTATTAGTAATGCTGTGAAAAGAAAGAAATCAGAAATGAAAATTAAAAATGCATTATCAAGAAGTAATGCAATTAAGTACATAGATACTGTAAACATCTGTATAGCTGTTTTTATTTTAGCCAAGAACGTAACCTTGGTTCTATCGGAATGAGATAAGCGAGCATTAAGTTCCCTCATACCATTGACCCATATGTCTCTAGCAATCATTGTCGCGCCAACAAAGGCAATAAATATGCTATTAAGCTCAATTGTTAATGCGAACAAGAGGAAGATAATAGTTATTTTATCGGAGATGGGATCCAAAATTTCTCCTAAAACAGACACAGCATTAAATTTTCTTGCTAAATATCCATCAAAATAATCTGTGAGGGAGGAAACTAGAAATAGAAGTAGTGCCCACCCAAATGATTGAAAAAAAATGATTAAAATAAATATTAAAGGTGCAAAAACTATTCTACTTATAGTTAAAAAAGTAATAAATTTTTCCATATCTTATTTTAATCCCTCTTGAATGCGGGTGCACAGTTTTTTATTCACACCTTGGATTAATAGTAAATCATTAGAAGAGGCATTTTTTATATTTTTGAGGCTTTTAAATTTATTCATTAATCGTTTCTGCATAATAGGACCAAGTCCATCGATATTGCTTAATGTTGAATATTTTGTTTTCTTGTTTTTTTTATCCCTAGAATTTTTTAAAGCAAAGCGATGTGACTCATCTCTAACTTGCTGCAATAATCTAAATCCGGCACTATCTTTATTCATTTCTATGATTCCGTTCTGAGAAAGAATAGTCTCTGAGGCTCTAATTCTTTTTGAGCCCTTGACTATGCTCAATATGATAGGAGGCTGAATATCCATTTCGATAAAGATATTTAAGACAGCATTTAGTTGTAACTTGCCTCCATCTATCAAGATTAAATTTGGCAGAGAATTAGTATCTCTTTTGAGGATTCTTCGTTTAAGAGTGTGTGCTAAAGAGCCAGTGTCATTTCCAGATAACTCAGTTGGTATATTGAATGACCTATAGCGCTCTTTATTAGGACCCTCTTCGTTAAATCTCACGCATGAGGCAACTGCGTAAGTGCCTGATAGATGGCTAATATCGAAGCCCTCGATAGATAAATTGATATTTTTAATTCCTAATCTCTTTTTAAGATCTAGAATTGAATGAAGGTATCTATCAGATGCTTGCGTTTTATTTGTAATAATTTGATTGGCATTTAAAATCGACAATTTAGAAAGTTGCTTTGCTCCAGCTGGGATCTTGGCAGAAATTGGAATAACTTGATTAAATTTAATTTTCATAGCCTCGGAAATAAGATCTAAACTATCAGGCTCAAAGGTCAACAAAATTTTCTCAGGGAGAGAAAAGGCATTTTGATAATAAGAAAAAATTAGGCCTTGAAGAAGCTGATCTATTTCATTGGAATGATCATCCTTAAAATAATATGTTTTTGTTCCTCGAATCTTGCCATCGCGGACAGAGAGAATGCAAATGCCAGTTTTACCATGTTGAAAGATGCAAGAAAAGAAATCAACACTGCAAAGATTACTATTAATTGATTGCTCTTGTTGCAAAAGATCAAGACTAGTTATTCTTTTTTTTAACTCATTTGCCTTTTCAAAATCTTGCTGATCAGAGAACTTTTCCATCTGAGAGAGCATCAGCTTTTTAGCTTTTTTACCAGAATAAGATAGGTACTGTTGAGCGGAAGAGATGTCCTCACTGTAGTTATTTTCATTAATAGTACCAACACAAGGAGCTGAGCATCTTTGCATTTGATGTTCTATGCATGGTCTAGATCTATTGCTAAAGGTGCTATTACTGCAATTTCGAACTTTAAAAATTTTTTGTATGTCCTTGATTGAGGATTTAACTGCATAGGCACTAATAAATGGACCAAAAAAATCTTTTGAAACTGAATGCTTGGATCGCCTCATGCTGATACTGGGAAATTGATGATTCATAGAAAAATAGATGTATGGGTATGTTTTGTCATCTCGAAGTAAAATATTAAAACGGGGTAAGTTTTCCTTGATCAAGGATTGCTCAAGCAATAGAGCCTCTGCCTCAGTTTGAGTTGAAAAAGTTTCAATTCTATCTGTAAGTTGCTTAATTTGATGAGTTTTTCTGTCCTTGATGGATTGTCCAAAATATGAAGAGACTC
>ENA-OSJC01001635-OSJC01001635.1-marine-metagenome-genome-assembly--contig:-NODE-1635-length-18030-cov-4.166212_pt1 | contig 18030 bp, 24 predicted proteins | sample MGYA00237885_ERZ534234 | MGnify/ENA primary metagenome ERZ534234 (study PRJEB26413, sample SAMN06343907) | marine metagenome | isolation source: coastal waters | place: Atlantic Ocean: West Antarctic... | reverse complement strand
AGCACTATTCTGGATAATCCAAGTTTTATTAACTGTATTCGGTGCCAGAGTTACTGTATTAGTTGCAGTGATTGATCCTGCAAGAGTAAGGGAGTAGGCTCTGGCTGCATCGGCTGTACCATCTGCCATTGTAATCGTGTGGGAAGTTCCGGTAATGGTCTCTGAACCACTGCCCCATGCTTCTCCAATGAGCTCTAAATTTGTGTTTGTTGATGTGCCCCAGGTTCCTGATTCGTCCCCTGTAGCAATTTCTTTTAATCTTAGATCATTTACATAGGTTGCCATTATATGCCTCTATTTATTTAATTAATTATAGTCTTTATACATCTATGCCGCAACATCTGTCCAATCCGGGGACTGAGATTCATCTATTTCCGACCAACTTGGACTTTGTGAATCATCAATTACGGCCCATTCAGCGTCTTGCCCTGGAATAACCTTACTCCAAACCAATAATTGGCTAATATGCCCGGTTCCTGCAAGCCCTGTAACCGCAATAGTCACATGAGTTGTGGCTGTTATGTCACCCAAACTGCTTGTCATAGCACCCAAAGTGACGGATATAACATTATTAGTCGTTAGAGTTATTGCTCCTAACGATGTTGTCCCTGCTAATCCCGTAGGATAAACATTGGCATCACAGGTAACTGTTTCATCGCCCTGGGAAACGGTCGATGCTGCTCCGCTAACTCCTGTAACGGCGGTACCATTGGCAATAACTGTACCAACTGCACCTGTTGCCGCTAAACCTGTTTCTGTGACATTAGCATCACCACTAACCGTTTCAGTACCTAAAGCAGTGGTTCCTGCTAGTCCTGTAACCGAAAGATTAGCAACACCGGTAATCGTAAGCGAACTTATCGCACCAGTAGCTGCCACTCCTGTTTCTGCAACATTTGCATCACAAGTGATGGTTAAAGAACTTACAGCACCGGTTCCCGCTAAGCCGGTTAGCTCAACAGGGACAGGATTACCCCAAGTGCCAGAATTCCATGTACTCCGACCCCAGCCAGTGATAGCAGCCATTAGCTGCCCTTACGCTATTCTAATAACAGCGTTACTTGCGTCTGCGGTTGGGAAAGATATGGTAAAGCTACCAGCGGTGCTGGTTTTATCGCCACCGAAATCAAAAACTGCAACTGCTGGATCACCAGTAGCTGTGTCGTTGAAAATCATGCAGCCTCTTGCAGTAATTGTGCAAGTACCAAACGTCAAATCAGCAAAATCAGTAAACGCAGTGGTTCCCGATGTAGTCGGGTCGATTCTGGTTAAACTTCCACCTTTAGCGGTGTAGTTTGTTCCTGATGCCTCTTGGCTAGTGGAATAAGCTGTGGTAGCAGCACTCATAGTAGCTGAACTGGTATACAGGGCTAACATGAAGGTATCGCCTCCAGAAAGTAAAAAATCGTGTTTTGCTTCTAAGAGTTCTTTCTTAAAAGAAGTACACATTGCCTGTGTTATAGCCATTATAGCCTCCTAATAATTTCCGCAAGGTCCTTATGGCCTTGCTGTTCTAATTTATTACCTATTGTACACATATGGTTTTTTATCGCCTCTTGCATATAATAAGTAATTACCGTATGACACGTTTTTTTGAAGGCATGGGCTTGTGCTCTAATTGGATCCGGCGCTGTGTCGCTCACCGAAACCAGTTTATTAGTAGCCATTTCAGCGACTTCTTCTACTGTATGGCCTCTACCATGTGTTGTCTTTACTCCAAGGTTTCCTATGGAGATTGTAAATGAATCAGTTTCCATCAATATTTCTCTGGTTCTGGTGGACCAATGTCTTCTCTTCCTGAAACACCTGAAGGCATTTTTTCCTCCAGTACCTCAGAAAGTTTTCCAACAACTAATTCACCTGTTTCTAAATATACCACAGGAGAATCATCTAGCCTATGGTATCCATATAATTTTTCCTCTATTGGAACATTAGTATCCAACAAAGAAGAAGAAGGTGCAATGGACACGTCAATGTTTTTCTGCATACATTTCGATAACCAAAACTCACAACAAGCTCTTCCCATTTCACCAAAATGAACATTAGTCTTATAGGTAAAATCAACTCCAAACATGTTTATTGTCCCCACCTCTTGATATAACGCAAAGGCAATTGCATAAGCAATTGAGTTATTAAAATACGCACACCCGGTTGCTTTTATAACCTCTTGCAAAGGATAAAGCTCAATAGCCGGGACTCGATTATCTTTCTCACAAGAATATATAGGAATCTCTAGTCTAGGAAGTGTTCTTCTCATTACTTGAGTTTGTGGTCCAGCATCAAAGGTGTCAAAAAATCTACTTGCTGGGTCCATGATAAAAGCTCGGTCTGCTTTTACAACCGCACACATCGAGCCTATGGCCCAAACTTCATCATACTCCTGACTGTGGCTAAGGGACAAATGATAGTCGAGTTGGCTTTTGCCCATGGCGACGATGGCAATTTTCTTGCCCTTCAGTTTGTTGTCAAGCATTTATTGCTGTTGTCCAGGAGTAACAAAGACCCTTGGTCTATCAAAACGGTTTTCGTCTCTTGTAGCTCTTCCTTCCATTAACGCCGTTGTTCTAGCAAGATTTTCTTGGAAGCGTTGTTCAAACATACTGGTCTCAGTAAGCTCCTGCTTCATAAAAATACTGGCTTCTACTAAAGAACCGTATAATAGCAAATCTGGAGTGTTGCTTGAGATCCAAGTCGTGCCGCTGTCACCTGCTGCGGTTAATGAGGCGGGTTGATACAGATAATGTAGCTCAAAAGTCAAATTAGCATTCGGTGTTGGTGTTAAAATAAAGGTGTCATCATCAAACTGACCATAAAACTTAGGAACTCCGGTTGTTGCAGCAGCTCGTGTGTAATTGCGCATAAAACTAGGGTGTTTTAACAATAAATAAGTGTACTCACTGTCGCTGTTTAAAACAGCTAAACTTAAAGGAGCCACGAAATCTGAAGGCGATGAAAGGTAGGGGTTCCCGGATGCGGCAGTTCCAGTAACGTTTTTACGAAACACATTAAGTTCAATCGTATTAAATATACGGTTTTCCGCCTGTTTAATAAAGGTATCAAGCGTGTTTGTAAAGGTGGTCTCAGAATTATCCATATAATTCTGAACCGCTGTTTTTAGTCCGCTGTAGGTAAAGCTCATGTTGTCGGCCCTGCGGTTACTGTAGAACCACCGCCGGTAATATCACCGGTAGTAGCGGTTCCTGTTGAAGTAAATTTATATTCGTTGCTGTCCACAACTGTTATTGTATACCCATCAGAGCTTTCAAGCACCGTTGTTGTTATTCCATCAAAAGCCTCGGTGCTACGAAAACGAACGGTATCACCCGTGGTCCTAACATGTTTAAACTCGGTTACACGAACCACTGCGTTCGCTCCAGAGCTTTCTGCTTTAAAAGGGTTTAAGGGTAAAAGCGCTTGTGCCGGACCTACTGAAACAAAGGGTCCTGCACCTCTTGCCCCACTTGTGCCGGTTCCAGCAACGGCTGAAAAAGTATAGGTGTCATCATCCACTTTTGTAATTGAATAGGCATCTGGATCAGTCAATGTTGCGACAGTAAACCCGTCAAACACTTCTGCTCCTCTAAAACGTACTTTGTCCCCGGTACTTCGACCATGGTCATCTTCAAAGACCTTAATAACCGCACTCCCTGCTGTTGAAAGAAAAGGGTTATTGGTCAACAAAGCCTCTGCAACGGGTTCTATTCTAGCGGGACGGGGGTTGAGCAGGGCTTCTGGGTCTGCTGCAAAATGAGGGGGACTTAATTGAGGTTGTTTTGGACTCCATTGATCGGGCCCAACTAATAAGCCGTCCCAGGTCATTTTCATGTCCCTTAAACGGTAACGGAACCCTGATATATCACATATACCCCATGCTTTTTTACCCGCTGCAAAAGCCATTAGATAATGGTCCTAGCCGGTAAAAAACGAGAGCTTACAGTATCAATGTTTTCAGAAGCAGCTCGTTGCCATTCCTCGTCATATATTTGTTTGAGCATCTGCACGCGATCTGGAACCCTTTTAATGGCTATATAATAAGCCAGTCCTGCTGCCATCGCGGGAAGAAACTCAAAAGTTATCTCTAAAGTATTGGTATAAATACCTGCGTCCTGTATGCGTGTTAGAGCATAATAACGAAAAACGTCCGTAGAGTTTTCCGGCGCCGGATACAAATACAGTTTCGGGGTTATGCTTTTTTCCACATAGAACTGAGTTGATCTTGATTTAGTGCTTTTGTTCGGAAGATAATGATAATCACTCCTACTGATCCTATTAACCTGATAATCAGTTGAGGTGCTTCCAGAAGTACGACGGATAACCGCAGACAAAACATTAACTAGGTCTGTGTCAAGATCATAACTGGTGGTGCCTTCGGTCAGCGCTTCTGTTCTTTCAACAATAAGCCAGAGATTTAAGCCTCGGTTTGCCCATTCAGCAAACATAAGATTAAGGGACCGCCTAGCTGTTTCCAGATCGTAGCCGGTCCTTAATTCTAGTCCACAACGTTCAAACGATTCTTCGATCAACTCGTCGACGTTTAGATCGAACGTAGTTGTTCCTGACGTGGCCATTAGTTATTTGGCGCTTCGTAATACTTCAAAAACTCGCACCAAACCGTGTATTCATTGCCTGCGTCCGATGTTGAAGGAATTACGAAAAGAACGTCTCCCGAATAGCCTGACGCTTCCGTATTAACTAAGCCCCCAATGGTGCTAAAATCAAACGTGTTGTCATAAGCCAGGGTCAAAAAAGTAACGTCCGTTGTTGCGTCCCAATCAAGTGATGCCGGTGCATCAGGGGCACCGCTCACGGTGTACCATATTCTATTTAAAGCCACATGCGTACATGTTTCTTTATTCGCCGACTGGTTCAAAGCTGAAACGTCAACTAAAGTGGTACTGCTGGCACTTCCGTCTGAAAGAACAGAACAATAAACTATCAGTTTTTTGCCGTAGTCATATTGAGTAGTGGGTCCTGTGACTGTATTAGCCATAATCTACCCCCTATTAAGCGTCAGCAAATGGTGTTACTAAAGTTCCTGAACCAAGTAGCTGTGCTGCAACATGGTATTTAGCGCTTGCCATTGCAGTAATAACTACAATGCTTCCTACTAAACCGCCTTTAGTTGTGCCGTTTTGTGTAAAGGTATCGTTAGACGACGCAGAAATAAAAGTCTTCCCTGCTGCACTGTCATCAATACCGGTATAAGCGCCACCGACATATTTGTCAGTGCCATCGGTTGTGATGTCCATGTCCGTTGCTGCCGTTACGACAATAAAAGTGAATTGAGCTCCTAGATTACATAACTGGTTTGGATCCCCTTTGTCCGTAGGTTCTGTAACAACAATGCTGGGAAGTGTAAACACCCCGTCCGCATCATTGCACAATAATACCTTACCGGCATGAGAAGCCACCGTTATGGTCGTGTTAGCTGTTAAACTAACAACTGAGCTATAGCCTGCTCCAATAAATCCAGCGAGGGATCTTACAGGTCCTGAAAAGGTTGATTTTGCCATAATTTTTTCTCCTGAAAAAATAAGTCCTATTGTCTTGGCTTGTCTGCTAGGTCAGTCGATAGGACAAGTTAACCCTAGGTACACTAAACATATTACTTGGAAAAAATACAAAAAGAAAGAAAAAAGGGGCCGAAGCCCCTTTCTCTGTAATACTGAGTAAGAAAGTGTATTACGACTTCCAATTTAGCTTATTGCTTATGCTCCGGGGCTGCCAAAGACTGCTCGGGGGTCAGACCACCCAAACGAATATCTTTCGCGAGCCTTGTATCGTACATTACCAGTATCAAAATCCGCTTCCATTGAAGTCTTGATTGGTGAACGGTTAAACATTTTGAACCCGTTCGGACAATCAGTCTTAATGAACCACGCATCTGTATCAGTAAGATAATGATTTACGGTATAGCCTTCTGGGACCATGCCCATATTGCGTATAGCGTTAATATCATTATCAGAAGTACCCACACGTCCTTGAGTTTCCATTAAACGATCAGCGGTGAATTGAAGCTCTTTAGGAAGAATTAGTCTCATTCCTTGGAGAGCAACTTTTAGTCCCCGCTCATCAGTAAAGGCCGCAATGTCGATTAATGCTTGTTCTAATGAAGTTTCATTAAGGTCAGCAGACGTTGAAAGCTCGTTACGCAAATTAGCGCCACCCACAGTTGGATGGTCTGTTGCGCAAAGTTCTTTCGTGTCGCCGCCTGGATAACTTGAATTGAACGCCCTATTAAGGACAGAGGCTGCTTTTACTTGCTTGGTGTTCGACATACTTCTAGCGAGCGCACGAGTGTATCTTGCTGACAATTTGTCATAAAGATTATCCTCGATAGCTTCTTCAGTAATGCTGAATGCCAATGCAATCGTTTCATGGGTATATCTAGACGTAAAGGCTTCTTGTGCTTGATCGAATGCCACTCCGGCTCCTTCTGATTTAACAGGTGCTGTATCGAAACCAGTGAGCATAACCTCTTCTTCAAAAGCCCGGTCACTAGACTCAGTATCATAAATTGCTTCATGTTCTTGGTCATAGCGACTGTACTCTAGTCCAAAGAGAGCATTTAAGCCAGGTAGCAATTCTTTTACGAGTTGCGCTCTACTTATAGCCATTATTTACTCCTTATGTTCCAGCTACAGGACCTCTATAAGCGTGCTCATTGATTATTACAACCAAATTTGCATTATTCGCTGTGAGATCCCCGTTAGTATCATCTTGAACCGCACCCATAATCTTAAGCTGTAAAGCTTGGGTGGTGTTTATTGTGCTTGAATCAAGCTCTCGAGTGCTTACGCCCGTTGTTGTACTACCGCCAATACCGTCTGTGTCTGCATTTCTGCCTACACAAGTTACTGCTGAGGCACCATCTGCTTGTATTACAAACATTTGGTTAGGGTCGTCATAGATATATGCTTCTATGGCGCCACTTCCGAGTGCAGTCGTATCCGCTGGGTAATAATTCTTAAAGGTCGGAGTGCCGTCAGATGCAACATAGTAGCAATGTGAAAATACGCCAACAATGTTAGCAGAACTAGCTGCTGCCCTGTTGATATAACCACCTGCGAATATAACGATATCACCTTGAAAGATGCTTGTATCATATCCAGCGGGTGCAATATTGTATTTGTTTGCTTCTTGTACAGCCGAACCAACATTAAGACCTTTGTACGGACGAAGCCCGAAGGCTTTATCTACGTTAGCCATTTATTTAGTCTCCTAAATAACGATGAATTATTAATATTACCGATAAAAGATTAGTTGTCGTCAACTGCTCTCTTACCGCCCAAAGTTACACGAGTTTGTCGATTTGGTTTTGAAACCGACATGGAGGGATGCGAGCCGTCTCTAAAGTAGTCGTTATCAACAGCGTCCATTTGTCCTTCAGTTCTTGAATCGAAATGGTGTTGCCGTTCTTTTACGGTTTCTTCAGGTATACGAGCTAATATCAGCCCTCCTACCCCAATACATCCTGCGTGTTTGCCGTCTTCAATGGTGGGAGCTTCAAAGTCCGGATATTCGTCTGCTCTCACAGGTTCGTATCCTTCACGGAGTCTTGCTGACATGTTTTTTGTGTCAGATTGTCCGCGGACCTCTGTTCTTACCCATCTATGTCGATAACCTTCAGGGGCTGGGGGTGCATCCAGTGCGGATGGTGGAGACCAAGGTCTACGCCGAGATTTTTTTTCTCGGGTATCGGTCTCGCGTGAAGCTCGAGTTGTTTCTTTTACGTCTGTTGTGGTTTTATCCATTTTTTACTCCTTCACGTATTTTGCGTACTCTTCTAGTGGCACACCTAATTTTTTGGCGATTGCAACCTGTGATGGTGTGAGTCTCACAGTGGTCTTACCGCGCCCTTTTTTCGCGCTGCGTGTTGCAGATGCGACCGTTTGAGCGGGACGGTTGTCTTGTAAATTAGAGCCTCCATTAAACTTATGTGGAAACTCATCTCTCATTCGTTTATCTATCTCATCATAGTACTGATCTTCGCTTGCGTCAAACCCTTCTTCTTCAGTGAGCTGTCGATGAATTACAAAACTGGTCATGGTCATAGCTGTATCACTACCAAACCAATTATTTTTTTCTGCCCATGCTTCCGCTTTTGGATCAGGTGGCGTAGGGGCTGTAGGGACAGAGGCCGTATTTACAGGGGCATTAATTAGCCCTTTTCTAGTGGCTTCGGATATAGCTCGGCTCTGTTTTCTTTGTATGTTCATAGTCTTAAGGTTTTGGGCCTCAACGGCTAATCGTGCTAGTTTTTGTTGTGCCTCAACTTGGTTTTCAACATCATCCATTTCAGTTGCTGCTTTAAGCGCTGCTTTTGCGGCTTCTGTTTCTGTGGTGATCCTGTTGGCAAACTCCACAATATAATTTCCATCCAGCGCAGAATTTCTTGTTCTTAGTTTCGTGTTCTCTGTTTTTACGTTTTGCGCATACTCTGTAGCGGCTTTCTCTCTTCGTTCAGCCTCTCTTAGTTTCCCGGTTAGTTTGTTAATCCGAGTTTTAACGCTTTTACTGTAGCTTTCAAGCTCATCGGGTTTTTCTTGCTCTACCTCTATGACCTTTACTTGGGGTATTTGTTCTTCCTTAACCGTTTCTTGTTCGACTTCGGTTATTATGGCTCCTTCTTGTGGTAGTTCGACGTCGACGGCAGGGCCGGAAACATCCAGGTCCACCATTTTTTCTTCATCTGTTTGTGTTAGTTCTTGTGCTGGCATGATTTAATCCTCATGTTAATAATTATGCAGAATTGCTTCTGGGTCGGTTACTTTCGCAATGATTTCGTCATCGTTCAATATTTTGACTTCTCCGCCTTCTATTTCAAAGCGAGAGCCAGCATATCGTCCGAACAAAACCCAATCCCCGGCTTCACACCAAGGACCTGTTGGAAATTTGTTTTCGTCTTGATAAGCGAGTTCACCTATTTTTAACACATAACCGAGGACCGTGGCTATTTGTTGCCGTTCTACGGTTTTCTCTGTTAGATATATGCCTCCCTCTGTGCGGGCTTGGCCGCGATAGGGAAGAATAAGGATACGCCAACCGGTTGGTTCAGGAAGCTGGTTTAATAGATCAGAAGATAGTTTTTCCGGATTTAGTTTTTCTTCATCCGTTTTCTTGTTGCCAACTTTTTCATAGGCTTTTTGTAAAGGGGCCTTATTGGCCTCTTCCTGCGCCCATTTCTGTTCAAGGGCGGAATTTGCGTCACTCACAGGTTTAGTCTCCTTGTTTATCTAGTAACGTGTTTATCTCGGTCTTCACATAAGCCAAGGCTTCTGTTTGTCCGGTCAAGTGTCGATAATGCTCCCAGTTCTTAACTTCACCGTTAAGCATCATCATTTTTACTCGTTCTTGTTTCTCTTCAACTATTTTTAATAGTTTATAAGCAAAATCTATGGTGTCAATAATTTTATCTCCTGTCTAGCCTATTCCGGAAGGATATAAATCCACCCCTAGTGTTGTGGGTATATCAAAATTGTATTGTGCAGGGTCTCCAAGGTTTAGTGTCCCTAATCCTGTTGGCGTTTCTGCGCCCGTTGTTGATCCACCACTATAAGGAGTGGTTCCGGCAAACTGTCCGTACATTAGTTGATAAGGGTTTACGTCTCCATAAGGGTTTGTTGGAAAATTCCCAGGAGTATAGGGTTGTGTAAAATTCATGCCTGTGTCTACAGGATCGTCAGGGGGTGTTGTTTGGCCGCCACCAGCCCCTTGCAGAGCTGAGGCTATTGCAGAGTTAATTGATCCGCCTTCACCTAAAGCAGCGTCCAATGCCGCTTGTACTGAAGAGTCAACGCCTTCTTGTCCTAAGTATCCAGCGCCTTCTAATTGGCTTGTAAGGGCATCAATCCTACTCCCTGATTCCCCTAGTAAAGAATTGATTTGATCCACTGTCATATAACCTGAGTCCAATAGCGCTTGAATATCTTCCTGAGACATTCCCTCTATGCCTGTCTCTCCTGTTTGAGAGGCGGCGATTGCAGCATCTATTAACTGCTGAATAGTGGCTTCGTCTAAGGCTCCGCCTGTGGCGTCGGCAATCAGCGCTTGTATTTCTTCTGCGGTCAATCCATTAGCCAGACCCTCAGTAATCATAGCCTGTATTTCAGCTTCGGTTAGTCCGCCCAAAGATTCAAGAGACGCCTGTGCCTCAGCTATCAGAGTTTGTATTTCTTCTGGGGTTAGAGTTCCGCCTGTGGCGTCATCAATCATGGTTTGTATGTCTTCCGGGCTCATTCCATTAGCCAGACCCTCAGTAATCATGGTCTGTATCTGTTCTTGGGTTAGTCCGCCCAAAGATTCAAGAGACGCTTGTGCATCCGTGATCATAGTCTGTATATCTTCTGGGGTTAGGGTTCCGCCTGTGGCATCATTAATCATAGTCTGTATGTCTTCCGGACTCATTCCATTAGCCAGACCCTCAGTAATCATCTGTTGTATTTGAGATTCGGTTAGTCCACCTAGAGCCTCAAGAGACGCCTGTGAGTCTGCGATCATCCGTTGTATTTCGGCCGGGTCCATAGGACCGCCATATTCCTCAATCATTTTTAGTACGGCTTCCGCGCTCATGCCGTTAGCAAGTCCGTCATCAATCATCTGTTGAACCACGTCTGCCGTCATATACTGACTCAGGTCCGTGGTAGGCATGAAATCCTCTCCCCATACTTCCATGGCGTCGCGTAGTTGATCATCTATATTAAAACCCTGCATGGCCGCTGCTATAGCTGCGTTCATATCTCCTGTTTGAGCGTAGCCGCTTAAATCGGGTCCCGCTTGTCCGGCAAGCGCTGCTTCAATAGCTTTCTCTATGTCTCCCTGTTCAGCATAGCCGCTTAAATCGGGTCCTGTTTGTCCGGCAAGCGCCGCTTCAATAGCTGCGTCTACATCTGCTGTTTGAGCGTAGCCGCTTAAATCGGGCTGTTCTCCCATAAGGGATTGAAAATAAGGGGATTCCCCCATTTGCTCCGTGACTTGTTTTAAATATTCTTCTTTTAAGGTACCGTCTGGGTTTAAAAACGTTTCCGTTGGAGTAGTTGGAGTAGTTGAATCCGGTTGTCCTTGTGGTATGCCCTCTAAAGTGTCTGGATCCCTTAATCCTTTATCTATTTGTTGTGCCCAAAGCGAGTCTTGTATTGATAGCTTACCGTCTTTATTAATATCATAATCTTCTCTGTAAGGACTATCGCCTTGAACAAGGTATTGGGCAATTTGTTCCCCTAAAGATATTTTTGGGGTTGTCTGCTTGTCTTTATCCTCTTTAGGCGGATCATATAACGGATCGTCAAAAGGATTATTTTTGTCTCCTGGTGGCATTATTTTCCTTTAGGTTGGTTCATTTTTTCACGGGAGATAGAGGCTCTGAGCGCTGCGATGTCTTCCTGACTTCGCATCTTCTCTTCGTCGGTTTCTTCCCGTACTTCCATCTTTTCTCGCTCAAGAGCTAATTTGTCTTCAGCGATACGTTTATCGTCTTCGTTCTCTTGTGATCTTATCATAAGTTCTTTTTGTTTCAATTCCAAGACACCCTCGTTATCTTGAGGAAGGTTCATTACTTCATTAACCCTTGGCATAAGTTCTTCGAGTAGATTAGCTTCCGTTTGGGCTTTAATTTGTTCTCTTACAGGGTTAGGCGGCATAGGTTGTGGTGGCATCCCGCCTTGTTGAGCCATCATTTGTTGTTGCTGCATCATCTGTTGCTCTTGCATCAGTTGTTGCTGTAATTGCGGGTCTTGTTGCGCCATTTGTTGTAACTGTTGTTCGGCTATCTCCTCTGCTTTAAAAGCAACGTGTTGAAGAATATCTGTTAGTAAAGAGGTGGCTACAGGAGGATTCATAGACGCCATCGGGTTTTCTAAAAACGTGATGTGCGATTCAATGTGGGCATCATGGTCCTGATCCGGGAACGCCTGCAAAGGGGCACCCATCAAAGCTGCTGCATTTTCCAGTGCCGGACTTGTCGGTTGTGGTGGCGGTGGATCAGGTAAGAGTAGCGTTTCAATGTTCTGTGAACCAAGGGCCGTGTACATTCGACGATAGGCTTCTTTAATATTGTGTATGTCCGGGTTGCTTTGCACCAGTTGCAGTTCTTGTTGTGCCAAAGAAATTCGTTGGGCAAAAGAGAAAAAGTTTGGATCAGAGACCGGAATAACATCAATACGACCATCAAAGTCTTGTTGCTTGATCATCTGGTCTCCACCAACAACCTGATAAGGATACTCTGGTGGAAGGAACTCTGAGAACACTCTGGCTAATATTCTAAATTCTGTTTTTTGGGCATAGTGCAATCGTTTGTGGACCGCGGACATGACCTTGGTCCCCTGTTCAAGAAGTGCCAAAGTGGTACCAACAGCCGCCTGTTCATTGCCCTCACCCACCTGCATGTCGGTCACAGCAGCAAAGCGTTGTCCGGCTTCAACACAAAAACCCATTAATTGAAATAAAGTAGCGCTTGGTTCCTTATAAGGTAGCGGCATCAGTGCATCTTTTAAAGCTCCGCCGGGTGCGTCTACGTCTCTAAATTCTCCGGGCTGTAATGGTGTTTCGTCATCTCTTATTCTTATGCCTCTGGCTTTAAAACCAGCGGGGAGATTGGCCAGGGTTCCTGCGTCTATGAGTTGTCTGAGGGCCGCTGTTGCGGTTCTGGAGAGTCCCCCGATCATGTGAATTAAACCAAAGCCGTAGAAACCCAGTCCTGGGAGAAACTTGTAGTGTACAAAATAAGGGATTTTCTTTTTTTGTGCGTCGTCTTCATAATAGTTACGTCGAATGGATAAAACCTGACTTGAGGTTCTATCAATAGTAATGATGAACGGTAGATGTAACCCGTCAGGGTCTTCAAAGCCGACCAGTTCCATGGCCACATGAAACTCCAGAAGTTCATACATCATGTCATTGCCCGAACCGCTAATGCCTTCTAGTTCTTCTACCTTATCTTGGGTAGTTGTTTGGGTGGTGATGTAGGTTGGAGTAATTTCAATGTCTCTATAAAATCCGGACAATTGTTGATTGCGGATTTCGTTGTAGGTCATCTTTACAATGTGGGTGATTCTTGTGCAGGTTCCCAAATCGCTGGCCGCGTACGGCACCACTAAATCTTCGACCGGAACAAAACGGCTCACGGCCCGTTGAAGACTGGTGTCATAATAAACTTTCTTAAACGCTGATCCGGCAAGCGGTAAATAGAACAACAATTGATCCATTTCCGGCGTGTATTCTTCCATGACCGTTGTAATCTCGTAGTTCATAAACTCACGCACACGATCAGCTTGAGCTTCTATTTCAGGAGTCGCTAGACCGAGGACCTCGGTTTTTACCGGTCCTTGAGCGGGTAGTAGTTCTTTAAAGGCTTGGGCTTGAAATTGAGTAACGGATTCTGCTAATAATGGGTGGGTTACGCCACTTGCACCAGGGAACGGTCGATCACGGTCTTCGTATCTAAACCCGAGAAGATCCAGTCCTTTAACATAAGCGTCTTCCCATTCGTCCCGACTCATGCGGTCTTCTTCAAAATCACCGAGCAACTGGGCAGCGACTGCTCCAAGTTCGGATTCATCCATGTAATCAGCCAGGTTGGCGTTAAAAGGAATGGTGTCCTCGACGTTCATTTCATCGGGCATATAGTCAAGAACGGCACTGCCGTCTTGACCAAAATTAACCTCTACATCGCCGTTTTCCGGGACGGGGGAGTCAATTTCAACCTCTTGTCCTGCTTCAATATCTAAATCAATCAGGTCTGTGACCCGATCAATGTTAGTCGGTTTATTAATTTCCTCGAACGCCATTTAGTTTTTTAAAAAACGCCCGTAAACTTAATGCCTCTTTCAGCCGCTCCGCCGCCTCTGGACTTACCTTTTCCGGCACCGGGCTGTGGCCCTTTGGTGGTTTTCATTTCTTTGGTTTTTGCATAAGGAACAAAGCCTTGGTCTTTTATATCTAGGCCTTTAATGATTTTAGGTGCTTTCGCCATTTTTTCTCTCCAGATTTATACTATATCAGTTTATAGAACTTTCAGGGTCTTCGCAAATTAGCTTTGTAATTTGGGATGAGTCCTCCCAGTCCTTTTTTGGGTATTTGTTTATAGGGCCGTGGACGACGGACCAGGGAACCTCTCTGTCGGAGAAAGGCACCTAATAGTTCTTTGTCTGTTTTTTCCTGCTCTGTTGCCATTAGTAATATTCTTTTCTAGGGGGCGTATAATCGCTGTCCATTAGCTCATCTGATTCTAGCGCGATAAACCCACCTTGTCGATAACGCATCAGCGCTTGGGTGGTGCTGTCCACCAAGTCATCGTGGTCGCCAAAGGGAAAAGCGGCACATTCCTCAATCAGTTCGTCCGCCCAACGTTTGTCCGGGGCCCAGACCATACCGGCTTCCAAAAGCGGAGAGATGGCATTGACCCGGGCAATCTTGTCCTGACCCCTGTTCGGCGAATAATTGAGCACCGGAATACCAGTTTGCCGGAGTTCGTGAGTGAGCGGTAGGCCACTGGCTTTGGCCTCAACAATGACAATATCGGGTTCCCAATACTCGTATTGTTCAAAGGCTTCATTTTTAAGTTCCGGAAAGTTCCAACGCCCTTTACGCACATCCAGCAGCAGTAAATTAGGTTCGCCACCCTCATCAGGGTAGAACACGCACCAGGTAGTAATCGCTGAAAAGTCCGCGGTTTCCTTTTTGGAGAACGCGGTGTCGTAGCTTTGAATCACGAACTGCATGTTGGGCACCCGTTCTTCCTCCCAAATCTTCCACCACTCGCGTTTTAGGATCGCGCCTGCCTCCGAGGTCGGGTCCTGCATCCACTGGGCTTCCCATTTGGACACCGGGAGCGAGGCTTTGACCCCTTCTAATTCCGGCAAGGTCCAATATTCGGGCCATAACGCCTCGCCACTGGGCATAATCGCTGGAAATTCCACCACTTCCCATTGGTCGGCGTGTTCTTCTCCCTGTTTGCTGAGCAATCTGCCGGTTAAATCTTTAGTGCTCCAGCGCGTCATCACGATAATAATAGCCCCACCGGGCTGTAATCGTTGCCGTGGTCCTGAAGAATAGTATTCCCAGGCATTATCCAGAGCCGTGGGTGATAATGCGTCTTGTTCCGAGTGAATGTCGTCAAGCACCAGAATATCCGCTCCCCGACCGGTCACCGCACCACCAATACCCGAATAAAAGGCTTCACCGCCGGCGTTGGTTTCCCAGCGTCCGGCTGATTTTGAGTCGGCTTTAAGGGCGACGCCCGGAAAAACCCCTTGATATTCCTCGGAATCAATCAAGTCCCTGACTCGTCGTCCAAAACGAAAGGCTAATTCCGCGGTGTGGGTGATTTGCATGATCTTGAGCTTCGGATTACGGCCCAAGGCCCATGACGGAAAATAGGTAGAAGCAAACTCAGATTTAGTGTGTCTGGGTGGCATGTTAATAATTAGCCGTTTTAGCTCTCCACGAGCCACTTGTTCGAGTTTTTCGGCAAAAATCTGGTGGTGTCGCCCTTCAATAAAATCGGGCCACATGTGGTTAATATAGGTTAAAAAGCTCTTTTGCCCTTCACGTTGCAAGGTCTTGGTCTGCAGCGCCACTTGCAATCCCAGTAGCTCTTTTGCGGCATCCGGATAAAGCTCGGACAGCTTTCCGGTGTCTATTTTAGTCGCGGATTTCACGGTCTTCTCGGGGCATTAGGTCTCTCCTTAATGCAAGTGTTTGATTTTACCATATTTTTTAGTATATAACATTTTTCCGGGGACCAGGGACCCCTAGAAAAAAATATAAAATTTTTTGAGGAAGGGACTCCTAACAAAAAAATGCGAAATTTTTTCACTAGAGAATTTCTGTCTCGATCCTTCTCTTATAGTCAGAACTCAGGCGCGAGCGGTGAGCGGCAAGGAAAAGGTTTGAGCACGGAAAAGCTGGATGAATGTTGCGCAATAGGATCCCCATAAGAAAAGCCCTCACACCTGAGTAGATGTGAGGGCTTGTAGGGGTTGAGGCTTAGCTATTTAACAGGTCTATTAGCTCTTCATCAGGGTGTGCCTCGTGTTGCCCGTCGTTATGATTACCACAAAGCGGGACATCATAAGGCGAGCTACCATGCTCTAAGGCTCTGTGTATTGTGGTTGCTCTTGCATCACAATAGGCACAGGAAGGCACTGGGCCCCCATCCACTAACCCTAAACTGGGCCAGATTATAGTTGTTCTGGTTCCTCTCATTTTCATTCTCCTAATTGTTAATTGAACCCTCAGTATACCATGTATCCCATACATGCGTCAAACTGTGACGCACCCCTGTATGTGTACGCGTATCATGCTCAGGCGACGTGCAGGTAACATGCAGGAGCGGCGAGCACAAGAAAAGCCCCCACACCTGGATAGATGTGAGGGCTGTTAGGGGTTAGTTTATTGGTTTAGCATTCGTTCAAGTTTTTGCCTAACATGCCACAAGCAGGCTTGTTCAGCTCCCATCATATCAATTTGAGCTTGGCTGAGTTTTCCACGTTTTCCATGGTCATATGTCCCATGATTATACTCCCAGGTAGTTTCTTCAATCGTACTACTTCTCGCTTTAACAAGGGCGAGTAGTTCTTTAGTTTCATGGGTGTAAAGTATTGGTTCTAGGTTTAGTTCTAATTGGTTCATAATAGTCTCCTATTTAATTGTTAATTGAACCCTAAGTATACCATGTATCCCATAAGAAGACAACTGTCCTACCCCCCGAGAACGATTAACAATTAGGAGAACTTGGGGGGCAGGCCCTACACTCGGACGAGCATAGGGATTAGATAGAAGATGCTAAAGATAACGACAGCAATAAGGAACCGGGCTACATTGGCCACACTTACTATTTAAACATTATCACTTCTAAGTGCTTGTCCAAATGATCTTTGTTAAAACCTCGCTTTTCAGCCTCGTTAAGAAGTGCGTTTTTTAATTCTCTGTTCTCTAACTCTTCTTTAGCTTGTTTTAGTCGCTTGTTTTCTTCCTTAGAATTTAAGAGGGGCAGGCGCGATAATGCACTGACAATTCTCCTTAGTTCCCAGTTTGCTCTGTGTTTCATAATGTACTCCTAATAGTTAATTGAACCCCCAGCATATATGACAGGTCCCATAAAGTCAAGTCATACGTCAAACTGTGACGCACCCCCTGGGCCTGGGGGTATCATGCAGGGGTAACAAGTATCATGCAGGGGCGGCGAGCGACAGCGGACGAGAGCATAAAAAAAGACCGCCCCCGATCGAGGGCGGTCTTGCGTGGATCCGCAGGTAGGCTTAGCCTTTGAAGAAGGTGCCTGGCTCTAGGATTGTGATCGAAATGTCGCCATTATCGACATGCTGTTGCATGCGTGCAGGAAGTACCTCTGTGTTGTAGCAGTCTTCGCAGGCGCGTCCTCTGGTAACAGGGTAGGCGTTGTGTCCTTGGTTCCAGTACACTTCTCCCTGATCGTTGCGTTCTGTTTTAATGTCACCTTTACAAAGGTCACATTTAACAGTCTCAAGTGGTAGTTCTAATTGGTTCATAATTTTCTCCTATTTATTTATTGAACACATTTAGTTTACCTTTATATAAGACACATGTCAACTGTTGCCATAAGAGAGCCTGGTTGATCCTCACGATCACTTTTAACTTGTTTATCATGCCAGGGTAACAAGTATCATGCAGGGGCGGCGAGCAAAAGGGCCAAAAACAGACGAAAAAAGACCGCGCACCCCGTGAAGGATGCGCGGTGGCCCTGGTGGCTAGTAAGGCACCTGCTGATATTTTCTCGTCAAACTGTGCTTGAAGTAATCAACCCGTTTTTCAGGGTCTGAGTACATATACATCCAAGGACTGTTCTTTGAAAAGTGCTGTTGTTTCCATGCATTATCAAAAGCCTTTTTGACTTGTCTCATGTAAAATTCTTCCATTGTTGTTCTCCTAATTAATTGAACCCTCAGTATACCATGTGTCCCATATGGTGTCAACTCCTTGATTTTTGGTCCTTTTTTGCTGTTTTTGGTCCTTCTATCATGCCAGGGTAACAAGTATCATGCAAAGGCGGCG
>ENA-OSJC01001634-OSJC01001634.1-marine-metagenome-genome-assembly--contig:-NODE-1634-length-18036-cov-14.143605_pt1 | contig 18036 bp, 10 predicted proteins | sample MGYA00237885_ERZ534234 | MGnify/ENA primary metagenome ERZ534234 (study PRJEB26413, sample SAMN06343907) | marine metagenome | isolation source: coastal waters | place: Atlantic Ocean: West Antarctic... | reverse complement strand
AAAAATAAAAACCTCCAACTTGATCACAGCTATATATGCGAGGCCGTGTCAGGAATAACACTGACTGTGAGTGAAGTGCTGAGGGAGGAAGATTCGTAAAGTAAAAAACATTACATTAACAAGCGTACGCCTGTTTTGTTCGAGGTTTATCTACACAAATATATTAAATTAATTTTTTTGAGAGGAGCGATAGATAATGGGTTCTATGATTTTTTGGTTAGTTTTTGCATTAATCTTAACACTGATTATTTTCAAGTCATTTAAGATTGTGTCTCAGGGCTCTGTTAGGTTGGTTGAGCGATTAGGGAAATATAACAGAACGCTGAGACCAGGAATAAACTTTATTATACCTTTCTTAGATACGATTAAAGTTCCCAATATCACGACTTATGATAAAGATCCCGCAAATCCTGAAGCATCAAAAACACGGCTTCGATATATAGTTTCTTCGGCTGGCGATATTCCTACAGTAGAAATAATAATGGACCCCCCCGCTATTGACGCTATTTCAAAAGATAATGCTCTTGTTTACCCCGATGCTATTGCATATTTCCGAATAGTAGATCCTGTTAAAGCTGCTTATGAAGTTGAAAATTTAGGTTTAGCTGTATACAAGTTATTGGAGACTACGCTGCGGCAGGAAATAGGAACACTTACCGCCGATGAGGTTATTGTAGGTAGGGAGTTAATTGGTTCGTCGATCAAGGCTGCCCTAGAAGAAGCTTCAGCCGCATGGGGAACCTCTATAACGCGCGTCGAATTGGAGGAAATTAGGTTTGATGAGGATGTAACAAAAGCGCTCAGCGATCAACGGGCTGCAGAACTTCAAGGCCGAGCTTTGGTCGCTAAAAATGAGCGTGAACGTGAGGCGACAATAATAGAGGCCGAAGGAGAAAAGCAGAAAGTTATACTGCAAGCCGAAGCTGAATTCGAGCAAGAAAGACTCCAAGCCGAAGCTGATTTCTTAAGAGCATCCAGAGCTCTAGAGGGTCAGGCCAAAGGAACTGAAGCTCTTGCTCTTGCTCTTTCCAAAAACCCAAATGCGGTAGTAGCTCTGGAAGCACTTAAAGCACAGATAGAAGTAGCCACGGCAATAGGGAAATCGAATAACACTCTAATTATTCCCGAAGAAACAGCTGGGCTGTTTGGAGCAATTAATTCGATCAAGCAAGTATTAAATTTTGACCTTGATAATTCCAAAAAGGATTCGTAATTGTGACCGAGAGTTATGAAGTAGTTCGGCCCGAACCAAAGCGTTCAGGGCCAGCGCTACCCTTGATATTCGGCTTATTTTTAATCATTGCAGTGATCTTTTACTTTTCCAAGGATCAGGATATAACGTCAAACTCGATCATAAAGCAGGTTGAAATGACAAGTCTTGAACTTAGTGACCAGAATCCAGATTCACTTCAGGAACAGTTACTTGACGAGCTAATAGTCGAGCACCAAAGCATCATTAAAGAGCTTGAGAAGGCGCATAATGAAGCTTTAGAGGTAAGTTCAGAGACCACATTGCGCTTAGAGGGGGAAGTTAGTGACTTAATTGATGAAGTTCAAACTTTGAAAAACGAATTAGAAGTCAAACGTAGCGTGACGGAGATGATGGCAGAACAAATTACTGCATTAATGAGTAAAATTCCCTCGCAAACCCCAAATGAAAAATCTCCGGCTAAACCAAGAAAAGCGCAAGTTGTATATGAAGCGAGGACTGAACCTGAGGTTGAAATTGAGACTGCTGTTACACTCACCGATTATAAGTTGGTAAGCTCGTCTCCCCCGAAGTTTCCACGACGTGCATTAAAGCGAGGCCGATCAGGGTCTGCAATTATAAAATATACAATTACTGAATCAGGCTCGGTTACGAATCTAGAGATTATTGATGAACGTCCCAGAGGTTATGGGTTTGGCGAATCATCTTTGCTTGCTGCAGAGAGTCTAAAATATATTCCTAGCACCAAAAATGGCTCTCCTGTTGCAAGTTATGGAGTCACCAAAAAATATGTATTTAATATGGAATGAATCTAGGTTAATGTTAGTCTGGGACCGGATACTGAGTCCTAGGACTAGAATTTGGCGAAACAATGCGGGTAGCCGTTTTATAAAACTAAAGTGTCTTTTAATCACTGTTTTAATGTCGTTTCCGATATTTGCAGAGGTGAACTCTTGGGAATGTAGCAAATTTGAAGGGGCTGAAATTATAGCTAGTGACGGCACTCCCTTAGGGAAATTAGGTCCCAGATGGGAATCAGATTCAATATTCAATGATTCATCTGAACATTCAACCTCATGGTCATCAAACAGTATCTTTAATTCATCAAGTGACTACGGAAATACTTATTCTAGCGACAGTGTGTTTAACGATTCAGCCTCGACTCCTCCTAGAATTATATCTGAAGAAGGGGAAGAGATAGGTAAGCTCTCGGTAGGTCCAAGCTGGGATACCACAAGGTACGACCCTAACGATATAAAATTTACCTGTGACTGGGATTAAATAAACCTGAGTGGGTAACGATCTGCATAAGTAAAATCTCCCTCAAAATTTGTATAAACACCGTTAGAATAATAAAGACCATAAAAACAAATCGTTCTGGCATCATGCTCATTGCTACTGATAGGCATAGGTGGACAACCCAAATAATGCAAGACTCCATTGACTATATTGCTGACAACATAGGCGATACAACTTCTCATCGCGCTAAAGAAAATCTAAGCGCGCTATTTTATTGGGGATTGCGGAAAGGCCATATAAAAAGCAACCCAGTTTCAGCGGTCGAATTAAACTCATTGAAGCCCAAACAACGCTTACCGACTAGGCTGCTTTTGGCAAGCCTCACAGGGTTTGCTATAGATCGCTCTAAGCGCAAACCTCATACCAAAAGATCATGCCCTAGTTCAATATGGAAAAGCCTTGAAATAGCCTATTTAAATCGACTGCGAGGGATAGAAGTTAGACACTTAACTGATGCTCATGTGCTTGACGAAGGGTTGTTGTGTCAGCGCGTCAAAGGGTCTAACACTAATATAACTTTGTGGGATGACCGATTAAAGTTTGTGGTGAAGCAGTGTATTGCTGATCGTGATGCGCTATGGGCAAAAAAGAAGCGCCCCTACCCTATGCGCCCAGAACAGCGTTTTCTCGTCGTAAACAACTCAGGTGAGCCGCTCACTGGTGATGGCTGGCAAAGTATATGGCGAAGTTTTTTAACAAGCGCAATTGAAGACTCCTTAATGACAGAAGAAGAGTGGTTCGGCTTGCATGATATAAAGCGCAGAGGCACAACAGATACCGAAGGAACGGCAGAAGATAAGTTAGAAGCAACAGGCCATAAATCAAGGCAGATGCTAGAGATTTATGACAAGTCAATTGCCAGGGTAAAAACCCCAAAATAGGGGTCGAATGTCGGATTGAATGTCGGATTTCAGTGATAGGTTAGTAACCACTATCGCCGCAAGGTACAGTAAAAATGGTGGGCCGTCCGCGACTCGAACGCGGGACCAATTGGTTAAAAGCCAATTGCAGTTAGTATATAAATCAATGGCTTAAGATTATTTTAGGTGTAAATATACTGAAATGATCGGTATATGATCGGTATTCGTATCTGAATGGCTGTAAAACCAACTCGATCTAGTGGCAACCACTACTCTATCTCGTTGCCAGTATGACGTTTAGTCATCCTCTTTAACCTTGTCTGGGATTATAAATTTATTAACCACAGTCTTATAAGAAAGCGAAGTGTAATCTTTGATGTAGCCTCTAAATAAACCGGCAACGTAAGGATTTGGGAAAGGGATTATCTCTCTCAACTCAAGAACTTCTATAGAGACTATTACCTGCTGAGTAATAGGCTTGAGTACCAAATAATTCTGATATTCAGACGTTTCGTAGAACGATGCCAATATTTCTGACTTGCTCAAATCATGCGCGGGAATCCTCGAACAAGCCACAGCTACAAAACTAATTAGGGCTAATCGGAATAGTCCCCTCTGGAATTGTCGTATTGCCATCATTTTCAAAATCATCGCCTTCTAAAGTCTCTACTTTAATGATGTTTTTTGATGTGAATCCAGTGGGTTGGGCTACATCTAAGTTATAACTAGGCTGATTAACATTGCTTGCAGCATTAATGCCACCAAATCTGAACATTGGGTCAAGATATATCTTTCCACCTGAAATGTCAGACCCATCTACAGTAAAAGTTTGAGCGCCCTCAGTATCAGGATAAGTTGCACAAAACTCGCCAGCGTCACACACATACCCATCATCATCATTGTTAGATGAAACCAAAAAGTAATACTCGCCGTCAACAATATCATTTGCAACAAATGCTAAGGTACCATCCATTGCCAGACTTCCACTTGCGGCTAGAGAATCCTCAGAATTATATAGACCTACAAATACCTTACCCAAATTTGCTCTTGAACGAGTACCACCCACTTGATAGTAAAGACTGATACTGATTTGCGATGAGTTGGAGAGATTAAAATAAAGCCTATTCTGGAAAGCCCCATCGGGAATCGCTGACCTATCAATATAGATCGTATAGGTCCCAGCTCCGTTTGAATCTACGCTAGAACCATAAGAAAGACCTGTCGCATCATCAGCTGAAAGTGACGACACACTCAGACTGGCGTTACCGACCTTATTTAATGTGATAGAAATTTGCGTAGTGGAATCCCCAAAATTAAGATATGTCGCATCGGCGGAGAAAAAAGTAGTAGTTGTATCGCCTGCATTACTAAGCGTATTTTCAACAGCTTTAGCCATGTTGAGCCGGCCATAGCCAAATGATGTGTCGTAGCCTGAAGCTCCAATATCATCGGTAAGATAACCAGCTTGAAGGTACGTGTTAACCGTCGAGGGGGACATATTGGTATCAATAGCATACAAAAGAGCTATGGCACCGGCAACTTGAGGTGATGCCATTGAAGTTCCAGGTAGCCCGATTTTTTGAGTGTTGTTACCCCAAGCCGGAACATAGTCAGCCGTACCATCTGCATCACTGTCGATTTCACTGCCCCCAGGAGCTGCGACATCAACCATGTTGTTGTACTGGGAATAAGAGGTTCTTTGATCCAGCGAGTCGGTAGCGCCGACCGATACAACATTAGTACACGATGCTGGATAGTTGTAGGCTCCCGGGGTCTCGTTACCATCGTTGCCCGAGGCAGCAACAACGGTTATATCTTGCGCAGCAACGTCTGCAAATATACTACAATCCCAAGCACTACTTCCTCCTAGACTTAGATTAATAACTTTCACTGGAATTGTCGTTGGCGCGATCGTGCCAGAGCTATTACTTAAGCCAGCAGCATATAAAATGGCCTCTTTAATATCATATCTACTGGCTAATGGTTTACCTTCTTCTGGTGTTTCTGGGAAAACTCTCAAGGGAAGTACTTTTACAGCCATACCATTGAATCCAGCGCCATCATTTTTCATACCTATTGTCGTTCCAACATGCACCCCATGACTAACAAGCGTAGCATCAGAAGCATCAGGGTCGGTAGGATCGTTATCAATACCATCACCATCACCATTAGATGTACTAGAAACAAAATCATATCCGCCAGAAATAAAATCAGTCGAATTCCATGCAGCAGAATTCACACTTGGAGAACCAGTATCAATTACCGCAACTGCAACATCTTTGACCTCTTGACCTACGGCGTTTAAAGCGGCTTCTAAATTAATCTGCCTTAGATTCCATTGATAGTTATACAGAGGATCGGCCGAGAAGTTGGCCATTCTCTCGACGTTATAATTTAGCTCATAATTGGCCATGGGATTAATTTCTTCTAGCCGCTGTATTGCCTTCCAATGGCTGAGGTAAATCTTTTGCTTATCAGACATTTTTAAAACAGGAATTAGATCAGAGTCTAATTGCTTTTTAAATTTATTGATTAAGAATTCTGAGCCGATTTTTCTAAGTGCAGGCGTGTGGTCCAGAACAGTCTTAGGCAATTTAAGGTCACTAACCCGCTTTTTAATTTCAGGGGTACTCAAACGGGCAATGTGCTCTGCTCGCAATGACTTATTCAGCCTGGGCGTGAACGGTATATAGGACAAAATTTCGTTGGGAGCAAAATCACCATGCCCCGTGCTCGCCTGAGATGATGTGAGTCTTTGACCGACCGTTAGCAAATAAGGAGATGAACCGGCAACAGGGTACACCTGTATTACGTAGGTTCCCCCGTTAGGTAAATTAATGGTTTCATTCCCTTCTGTCGAACCAGAAACGTATGAAAAGTCGCGCTCCGATCCATCTGAGTTGTAGATATATATGTCCAAGTCGCTAGTGCCAGAGACATAATCCACAACGTCAAGGTTTACATACATATTGGAGGATGTACTCACAATAAAGAGGTCATAGATATCTCCAGTATGACCTGTGTAACCCGACACGACCGTTGGATTCAATATAGATTGAGCCCCGGACAAATTATTGTTTGAATTGTCATTGGCAATGTAATCAGTATTTGGAATATCGCCATCCATTACGAAATATTTGCTCGCATACGCAGTCCCGTATACCTCAAATTCGGTTTCATTAATACTTATTACTATCGCTTGAGTTGTTGAAAGTGATCCGTCACTCACAGCAGCAGTTACGGAATAAGATGATTGCGTTTCATAATCAGGGCCAGTGTTAAACGTTAAAACGCCAGTACTCGAATCTATGGTTATCAAAGAAGCATCAGTACCAGTAATCGAGTAAGTCAAAGTATCATTTTCAACATCAGTTGCCGTGACTGTTCCTATACTGGTTTGTTTTTCATTCGCACTAAAGGTTGCTGAGGAGGTGAAGGAAGATGCCTCATTTACATCAGTTACGCTAATTGCAATACTTTGTGTCGTTGAGTTAGTTCCATCAGAAGCTGTCGCCGTGACTGAGTAAGAAGACTTCGTTTCATAATCAGGCGCCGAGTTGAATGCTAGAGCCCCAGAACTTGAGTTAATGCTCATTGATGAGGCGTCAGTTCCTGATATCGAATAACTTAATACATTACCGTCCGCATCAGTGGCGACAACTGTACCGATCGTGGTTTGATTCTCGTTAGCACTCAAACTTGCAGATGATGTAAATGCCGGGGAATTATCATTTAGGTTAGTGACCGATACCGTAATTGATTGCGTCGCTGAATTCGTGCCATCAGTCGCTGTCACTGTGGCTGTATAGGATGTTTTAGTCTCATAGTCGGGTGCTGATGCAAAGGTTAGGACCCCTGCTGAGGTAATCGATAACTCGGAGCCAGAGATAGTAAAGGTAATAGATGAGTTGTCAGTATCGACATCTGTAGCAACCACTGTTCCAATCGCTGTTTGATTCTCAGCAGCACTAAAGGTTGCCGATGAGCTGAATGCCGGTGCCACATCATCAACGTCACCAACATTGACAATAACGCTCTCTGTAGCTGAGTTAGTGCCATCAGTTGCCGTTACGGTCGCGGTATAGGACGACTTTGTTTCATAGTCAGGCGCCAAGGCAAAGCTAAGGACACCGTCGGAAGTGATAAGAAGTTCAGACCCAGAAACACTAAAACTAACGGCTTCCCCTTCAGGATCGGTAGCTACAACGGAACCAATTGACGTTTGATTTTCATCTGCCGTATAGTTTAAAGCGCCCATGGTGGGCGCCTCATCAATATCGGAAACACTCACGATAATGTCTTGTGGTGTTAAATTAGTTCCATCAGTCGCCGTAATAACAGCGGTATATGTCGATTTCGTCTCATAGTCAGGGGCAGTAGCAAAGGACAAAACACCATCGGAGGTTATCTCTAGGTCAAATCCAGAGACGCTAAAACTGATTGATGCACTATTAGCATCAGTCGCTGTGGCCGTGCCAATAGTTGTTTGGTTCTCAGCAGCAGTATAGTTAGCAGAGGACGTAATAACCGGAGGCTCAGTGTCCAATGAAGTTAATACCGCCATATGCGCTTCTATCTCAGCAGCACTCAACCTATTAGCATCAGCGGCTACAACGCCCTTAACTAAAGTATCACCTGTTAGACCGAATAAATATCTAAGAACAATCAGGCCATCGGTTAACGCATCGATATTTCCGTTATCGTCAATGTCGAGTCGGTTACCCAAACCTGTAATTCGTGATTCAATATCTGTAGCGTCAGTATAAATGGCATCACTAGCGACAGAACCAGAAATTAGAGAAGTTCCTGTTAATCCAAACATACTTCGAAGGACTAGCAACCCATCTGTAAGAGCATCAAATTGCTCATTACCATCGATATCGACATTCGATCCAGAGGCGCCAGTTAACAGAATTTGACTAGACTCAGATTCGCTTTCCCCAAAGGTAGAAAACGCTAAGAGCAGAGACAAACCCAAAATGATAAAAAACTTCTTCACTAAATCAACCTAATTAAAAACTGGCTACTACTAGAATAAAAATGACCTAGTCTAAGATATCACATATTTGTATTATGTAACTAAAATTGAATAAGGTTGATTTACTTACTCCGAATTTATTGACGAGTACGCGCCAAACAAAGACCCTCGCAGATTTGAGTCGATACCCGAAATTACCCACAAACATGAGCCATCGTAAATAAGGCTCTGTGGTAGGTGTTTTGGTAGGTGGATATGCGGTTAATGACTCTCAGTGAGTGTTGAGAAAAACAAGAAGTGAGGTTCTATGCACCTTTCAACCGTCACTGGGAATCAGTGGGAGTCAATGCGACGGGTTCAATCCCCGTCGTCCACCCCATTAATATTTATTAAAATCAATGTCGTGCATCGGTATTAGACTATAAGTATGGTTCTAGGCCAGTCTTGCTGTAAATGTGATCTCGACTTAGGCGCAAACCACTTCGATCTAAAGTCACAATCTAATTCTCTAACTACAGAGCAGGCATCAAAGTTTTAAGATGAGCCTCAATATCTACCGCACTTGTTCTAGTCGCGTCAGATGCCACCACCCCAGTAATCAAGGTGTCCCCTTCCAAGCCAAAGAGATATCTCAGCGTCAATAAACCATCTGTAAGAGCGTCTATCGTGCCGTTACCATCTATATCTGCGAGATCACCTAACATTGCTATGTGAGCCTCAATATCGACTGAAGAGGTATATGTGGCATTCGACGCCACAGTTCCAGAAACAAGAGCATCGCCCGTCAAGCCAAACATGCCTCTCAATAACAATAAGCCATCCGTTAAAGCGTCATATCTACCATTAACATCGAGATCTATTGATCCAGATGGAGCTGTTCCTGCCAAAAACTCGTCTAGAGCGCCAACACCATCGTTATCTTGATCACTAGCGGCATCTGATGCATCATTTGGATCAAGTCCATAGCGACGCTCCCATGCATCGGGCATGCCATCACCATCTGAATCAAATGCATACAGGCTATTATTGGGATAAACATCTGAATTATCCCCCGCCCCATCAGAATCACTATCTGTCGTTTCAGTTGAATCCAACGGAAAAGAATCCACATTATTAGCAACACCATCACTGTCGCTATCGTTGCTCGGATCTAGCGGTAATGCATCATCCGCATCACTAACGCCATCTCCATCATCATCTGCATCGGCATTGTTACCGATACCATCGCCGTCGGTGTCTGTGTCTTCAGTCCCGTCAAAAGGAAAGGCATCCAGCCCGCCTTGACTGGAAACGCCATCGCCATCAGGATCAAACATCAAACTTGCGACCACAGTAGACTGCCAATAAGAAGTATATCCCCAGCATTGGACACCATTATCATCAAGCGCACATGTGTGTGTTCGACCTGCTGCTACAGCCACCGGATTCACCAGACCGGCGGGCACAGTAGACTGCCCATAATCGTTCCATCCCCAGCACTGGACACCGTTGTCATCAATCGCACAACTATGATAGTAACCCGCTGCCACAGCCACTGGATTCTCCAGACCGGTGGGCACAGTAGCCTGCCCATAATTATTATCTCCCCAGCACTGGAGACCATTGTCATCAAGCACACAGGTATGATAATAACCTGCTGCCACAGCTACCGGATTCGCCAGACCGGTGGGCACAGTAGACTGCCCATAATTACCCCTTCCCCAACACTGGAGACCATTGTCATCAAGCGCGCAGGTATGTGCATCGCCTGCTGCCACAGTTATCGGATTCACGAGACCGGCGGGCACAGTAGACTGCTCATAATTATTATCTCCCCAACACTGGAGACCATTGTCATCAAGCGCGCAAGTGTGGAAATAACCTGCTGCCACAGCTACCGGATTCACAAGACCGGGCGCAGTAGACTGCCCATAAACATCCCTTCCCCAGCACTGAACACCATTATTTTTAAGAGCACAGGTGTGAAAATGACCTGCTGCCACAGCCACCGGATTCACCAGACCAGTGGGCACAGTAGACTGTCCGTAAACATCCCTTCCCCAGCACTGGACACCATTGTCATCAAGAGCACAGGTGTGTTGACTGCCTACGGCGATTTGGTAATCTTGAAGACCATCGCCATCTGAATTAACGGCAAAGCTGAAGCCAGATATTAAAATGAGTATTAAGTAGATGCATAGTTTTAGTTTGATACTCATTCGCTAAATGCCCTTTTAAAGCCTCTAAATGTGGTAAATATATAAAGGTTTACTCTTTGAGTAAAAAGGGACCTCTATAAATATGCTGCTCTCGATACTAATTGAGTATACAAGAGCGCTTTAAATAATCAATTTAGCTCATCCTAAAGTACTGCTCTGCAACCTGTAGGAGGCGGTAGTTAAACGACACCGACGGCTTCAAATCTACTGATCCCCAAATCCTCAGTTGTATTATCGGATTTACTATTCATTATTTGCATCCCCTTATTAATCAAACTACAACGATTGTGACTGAATGCTATAGAGTTGCATATGCGCATCCTATGGAGGAGAATGAAAGCGTTTCAGTCTTCAAGGCTAACAGTGTATGAAATTTATGAAGGTGTTGTCGTTTTTTAGCTTGCCGGTTATTTTGATGCTCACTGCCTGTAATGGGGGCGAAAGTAGCGGCAACTCTCTTTCACTGCCAGTTACCCAGGCCCCACCACCTAACACTGCTCCGGTTGCCGGAATATCATTAAGCTCTGAGGCATTTGTCGCCAGTACTGAAGTCTCTTTCACCGGTATAGAAAGTCGCGATGCTGAAGATGATGCACTTACCTATTTGTGGAGTTTAGAAAAGCCGGACTTTTCTCTTGCCGAACTCGATAATACAACTGGTGAAGTAATTTCATTTAGACCCGATGCGATCGGTGAATATACTTTAACCCTTACTGTTACTGATGCCGAAAATGAATCAACTTCAATTGCAAAGTCTTATACGCCTAGCTTACCTATACCCGAGCCTTTGCCTTCGTTTGCTGCTGCACAACCTCCAGTTGGAGTAATCACCGACAAGGTGGATGCGGTACGTTTTTTAAAACAATCGACCTTTGGCCCGACAGTTGACTCAGTTGATGATCTTTTAGCTAAAGGTGGAGAAGCGTGGTTTAACGAACAACTGACCCTTCCTTTTACGTCATGGACTGATCTTAGAAGAACCTCTTGGATTGAAGAATTTGATCCGTTGGATTCTGACCAAAATGGTCGGATGTGGTTAGAAGTGTTGTTTTCTGAAACCGCACAAAACAGTCCTGACCAATTAAGACACCGAATGGCTTATATATTGAGTCAACTATTTGTTGTATCTCAACAATCTGATGTAGCCCATAGAGAAATAGCCTTTACCGATTATTGGGATACTCTTGGGAAAAATGCGTTTGGAAACTTCAGGAACCTGTTGGAGGATGTGACCTTACATACAACAATGGGTCATTATCTAAATATGATAGGTAATCAAAAAGCAGATCCTGAAAAAAACATTCGCCCAGATGAAAACTTCGCAAGAGAAGTCATGCAACTTTTTACCATTGGCTTGAGGGAGTTAAACCAAGATGGCTCGGTCCAAGTAAATTCGAAGGGAGAAGCTATTGAAACATATGACCAAGAAACAATAACTCAGTATGCAGCCGCACTAACTGGCTGGTATTACGATACAACTGGTTTTGAAACAAATCCAGAGGACGAATTTTCTTGTAGCATAGCCTGTTTCCCAATGGATATTTCTACAAAGCCTATGGCAGCTTTTGATTATATCCATCAAAAGACCGAAAAACGACTTCTCCGCGGACACTATATACCGCCTGGACAACGAGCAGAAGAAGATGTGCAAATAGTAATCGACAGCTTATTTAATCATCCTAACGTAGCACCTTTTTTCTCCATGCACCTCATTAGGCAAATGGTAACTAGCAACCCCTCATCAGCTTATATTAGTCGTGTAAGCGCAGTATTTAATAATAATGGGCAAGGGGTTCGTGGTGATTTGGGTGCAACGGTAAAAGCTGTGTTATTTGATCCTGAAGCAAGACGTCCTGAAATAGCAGAAATACCCCTATATGGGAAAGTCAAAGAACCCGCGTTAGTAATAACACACCTTAACCGCCTCTTTAATGTAGGAATTCTTTCAGAAATACCACTAACGGTAAGCGCCGATAAATTATGGGGAACACATCGATGGATGAGAGTGGCAGGTGCGCCGTCACAGCAAGTGCTTGATTCTGAAAGTGTGTTTAACTTCTTCAGGCCAGACTTTGCGCCTAATGGCGAAATTTCTGATATGGGATTTGTTGCGCCGGAACTACAAATTACAACAGAAGCCAGCATTGTGAATGATGTAGAGATGTTCCGTTGGCTGACTACAAAGGAATTATGGTCATGTGATATTAATAATGGCCGAGATCCAGATCAATTTACAATAACTTATGACTTCACTGATTTAGATGAAATTTGGGAGCTTGAGGGCTATCCAGCTGTCGTAGATTTTTTAAATTTGTATATGACAGGAAATAGAATGGATTCAGAATACAAATCTCACGTGTTATCGTTTTCTGAAAAGCAAGAATACCGCCAAGTATTTGATGGGGAAGACCCAACCTGGAGTGATTGTTATACTGACAGAACGGAGCGACATAACTTTTTAATCGACCTCATTTATGTCATTGCAACAACCCCTGAATTTCGGGTGCAAAGGTAGGAGGAAAATGATGGATAGAAGACATTTTTTACAGTCAGGACTTTCAGCTCTTGGTGCGTGCGCATCTCACTCGTCATTTTCCTTTGGATTAGATGTAAGTTCAAATTTCGTAAATGTGGCAAAGTCAGTTAGCGATTACAAAACTCTGGTCTGCATAAACCTTCAAGGTGGTGCTGATTCTGTTTCCCTTTTTGTGCCCACTAGTAATGCGGAATACAATCAGTACCAAAAAATCCGACAAAACTTAAGCTACGAGCAAAGTTCGATTAACCCATTGGTATCTAACAATGAAAATCTAGACGGACTTGGCCTGCCTAATTTCATTAGTTCTTTTAGTAGTTTGTTCAATGACAAAAAACTATCTATAGTTTCGAATGTTGGCCCTCTTCGAGAGCCGACGACACTATCAATGATTCAAGCGAACAAAGCTGTACTCCCTCCCTTTATGAATTCGCACTCAGACCATGAAAACCTTTGGCAAACTGGCTTTGTCGATGTAAATGAGCGAACTGGATGGGGGGGTCGACTTATAGAAGCATTCAATAATGAAGGAACATTAATACCAAACAATATCTCTCTAAAGCAAAGTCGAAAATTTGTCAGAGGGAACAGTTTAGATCCATTTGTAGTTAATGCTGGTGAAATTCAAAATCTCACCCATTATGTTGATTGGGAAACAAATAGCGACAAACCGCTGCGCGACATGTTCAATAAATTGACTAACAAAAACGATTCTAGTCTTGATAAAAGCTATACAAAGGTGGTGAATTCAGCAATGAATAGTAATCAAGCTTTGAAAAGAGGGTTACAAACCGCATCCGAAACCGTAGTTTCTTATCCTTTGACAACAGGAAATGTAGTGGTAAATAGTGAAGCTGAAAGCTTCAATTCGCAACTTAAACGTGCAGCAGAATTAATTGAGATCGCTCCATTTCTTGGGCATCAACGGCAAGTTATTTTTATTCAACTTGGCATGTTTGATACGCATGATAACCAAGCAGCAATTTTCCCAGACCTAATGAAGCTCCTATCTGACGGCATGAAGTCTTTTCAAGCAGATCTTGAGGCTCGTGGTGTAGATGATCGAGTCGTTACCGCTACGCAGTCTGAATTTGGTCGCACTCTTACAATTAATTCTAATGGCACGGACCATGGTTGGGGTGGGCATCAGTTTGTCATGGGTACACCCGTCCAAGGTGGCCAGGTTATTGGCAACCTGCCAGAGTTTGCAATAGGCTCTTCGGACACTTATCAATCTGCATTCATACCACAATATTCAGTGGAACAATATGGTGCCAATTTAGCAAAGTGGTTCGGTATTTTAGATTCAGAAATGTTAGATATCTTTCCAACCTACAATCGCTTTGATAATGTTGATTTCGGCCTTTTTGTTTAACATATTGATCAATGGCTTAGCTGGCCTCAACTTCGATAATTAGCCCTATTCGATCCTATCTGAATCAATTGCTTAGTGGTTTGTGTCGGTGGCAAAACACCCTGATCTAGTACCAACTTAAAGTGCTGGCATTAACGTCTTCAAGTGCGCCTCAATATCAGCAGCAGATGTTCTTGTGGCATCAGAGGCCACTACTCCAGCAATTAAGGTGTCCCCTTCTAAGCCAAATAAGTACCTCAAAGTCAGCAAACCGTCTGTGAGTGCATCTATTGTGCCATTGCCATCGATATCTGCAAGAACACCCAACGTTGCTATACGTGACTCAATATCTGCCGATTCGGTGAAAGCCGCATCAGAGGCTATCGTGCCCGTTACCAGCGCACTGCCGTCTAATCCAAACATTCCTCTAAGTAACAAAAGACCGTCGGTCAGAGCGTCATACTGGCCGTTTCCATCGATATCTAGCGACCCGGACGGGATTGTCCCCGCCAAGAACTCATCTATCGCCGAAACACCGTCATTATCTCTATCACTTGTCGCATCTGAAGCATCATTTGGGTCAAGACCATACTTGGTTTCCCATGAATCTGGCATACCATCACTATCAGAATCTTTGGAGTAAAGACCATTTTCTGGATATGAGTCAACATTATTAGCTATCCCATCGCCATCTGAATCATTGGTTGGGTCTATAGGTGAGCTATCATTAAGATCAGCCACTCCATCATTATCATCATCGATATCAGCTGACATACCCATATCAATACATGCCTGGTCACAATCATTAGGTGCTCCATCACTATCGGTATCAATTAAAGAACCAATTGAAATGAGAGGATGGGCATCATTAATGTCAGGTATAGAGTCGTTATCTCTGTCAGCTAACAACATGTTTTTGCCGTAATAGATCTCTATCGCATCGGCTCTAGGGCATGTGACGATGACATCTAAATTCCCGTCGGCGTTTAAATCGGGCGTGTAGATGCGATTACAGTTGTTTTCACTCATAAAGCTACTAAATGCTTTGGTCGACAGTGACCAACCAGGATTGAGATTCCGATGCAGAGCTATTACGTTGTAAGCACTATCCGGCTTAAGCGTCGAAACGATATCTAGCCTTGAGTCACCATCTAAATCCCTGAACTGAAAATTTTGATCATGAGTTGCGCCAGTATCTTCTGGTTGGTACTGACTTAGAGTTAATTTGTCAGTCACCGAATCTCTAGAGTAAATTGATATAAGAAATCTTGAGTTTGTTACATGGAACTGGTTATTTTCAAGTGTCACTAACTCAGCTTCAGCATCCCCTAACAAGTCCACCGATTCTGACTCCCAATAATGCGCTGCATTCATATCTACAATTCGACCAGTCTCCGGATCCTCCGGTATAGGTGCTATCGTGTTTTCATCAAGTCGAAACCCCATATCTACTTCTACAGGGCTCGTTGTGTCAAATTGACCTCCCACTTGATAAAAAGCTGCATGAGCATAACGGTTGGAGACAAAAGGTTCATCAACGATGGCATGAGGTTCCACTTCGATATTCATTAAAATATCTAAATCATTATCTTGGTCAAGATCAACTAAAGCCCCGTTGTAGACAGAAATACTTGTATATTTGGGATAGGTAGCCGGATCAAATCCTGCAGGATGGCGAGCTATACAGGTTTCATCGCAGGCAATAACTAATGGCCTAGGCCAAGAATGACCCGCGCCAGTGCCAAATAAAAAAAACTCGGGCACTTGATCACCATCGATATCACCATAAGTTGCAAACTCTGCTGTCATATCGACTAAATTCAGCTCCGATTGATTTTCTATGGCTGATGTTTCCTTAACTAACCCTGCTTTGCTGCCTAAATATAAATTGGTTCCACTTATTGGTGGGTCATCAGCTGGATATGCTTGGCCTTTATGTGATGCTCCAGCAACCAGGAGGTCGTCGAAGCCATCATTATTGATATCCGCTACCACTGTATCGCGTCCACCTAGAGAATTATTATCTACCTCTGCCGCTTCTGGGGCTTTACTATCTTCAGACCCATAGACTGCGATAACACTCGAGGGGTGACTGCAAAGTGCCGATGATCTATTCGTAAAGTTTTCGTCAACCGTAAATAGGAGGTCTTGGTAACCATCTCCATTAAAATCGCCAAATTCGTGACTTTCCATAGATAACTGATGCGGGCATCCTTCAATACGGTTATATGGCAAGCGCGAAATGAGCTTAAATGGTGCTAAATCAAATAATGAGCGTGCAGAGAGTGCGTCTACGTTCCATGGCTCCTCTAGACTATCAACAAGATCATTGGGTTCTCTAAGTAAGGATAAGTTTAAACCGTCTCTTGTGGCGAGCTCTAAAGATGTAGCGAATTTTGACTTATCGACACCAAAAAGCTGCTCGAATGCCTCATCCCAACTTGAGCTCAAACTATACTGTTCATAAAAGTCGATAAAGACGGCCTTCATCCCATGGTCATGAACTAGCTGCATAATCCCGGAGATGCTGATATCTTTATAATTAGCCTCTGTCACATCTAAAGGCGCTTGATCTATAACCCGCCCTGCGATCTCAGATGTAATTCTGCTATGGAATTCGCCAAAGGGCTCTCCTAGGAACATACTCGCCACTAATGTTTTTGTTAGATATTCTTCTTGCCCATCAGTCCACCATTTAGGGATAGGCTTAGCTGACCGAACTTGGCGGCTCAAAAATTGCTTAAAAAAGGCGCGAAAAGCAAGTATTGATAGGTTGTTGTTATTGGCATCAGATTCATCCAAAAATATGACTTGTTTAATTGTATTATCTACAGAAAGTTCTAGAGATCGGTATCCCGTGTTTTCGTCACTAAAGGGTTCAAGGTTCGAAATAAGATTGAGAATCTCGGTAGATGAACAGTCATCCGCCTGAAGCTCACATGCAGCAATTGATGCGACATCAGTAATCGACTCCGTTCTTTTTACGACCGTCAGGTATGTCTGTGTATTGCCCAAGACAGACTCCAAGCTAGCAAAGCGGCGGTTATATATCACCATCTGCTTATCACTAATACTATTTTGATGGAGCTCCACCGCACCATTCAGGAAAGGTTTTAGTCGCTGGTCGTCAGCCGACCCGGAATTTGGTAAGGCAACCAGCAATACCAAAAATATTGTTGCTATTAAATTAATATACCAACACTTTAAGCTCATACTAACCTCCTAAACGCCTGACTTTAAAACTACGACCCTTAAGTTTGCCTTTACTAAGTTTATTAAACGCAGTGTTGCCATGTTCTCGGGCGACAGCAACATAGGCCCACTGATCACCCACCTGTAGTCTACCTGTTTCTGTGCTTGGAATACCATCAATACCAGTTAAGGCACCTACGATATCCCCTGCCCTATGCTTCTGCTTTTTGCCTCCACCGATTTGATAGTCCCTACTTCGTTGTTAATGAAAATGGTGGATTTTTTAAGGACACGCGCAAGTTTAATCGAGCATTGAAAAAAGCGCATGAAAGAAAACAACTATCCTCTCTCATAGCTTTCCATTCAGTCCGTTAGTGGACCGAGATGAAAAAGGCGCAGAAAACAGCAT
>ENA-OSJC01001633-OSJC01001633.1-marine-metagenome-genome-assembly--contig:-NODE-1633-length-18039-cov-3.479178_pt1 | contig 18039 bp, 17 predicted proteins | sample MGYA00237885_ERZ534234 | MGnify/ENA primary metagenome ERZ534234 (study PRJEB26413, sample SAMN06343907) | marine metagenome | isolation source: coastal waters | place: Atlantic Ocean: West Antarctic... | reverse complement strand
GTTCTTTTTATGACCTTGCCGGGGCTCTCTCTTTTTTATGCAGGATTGGTCAGAAGTAAGAACGCTATTTCAGTTTTAATGCAGTGTTTTGCTATCGCTTGCATGGTTTCTGTAGCTTGGGTTGTTTATGGTTACAGTTTGGCTTTTACAGGCGATGGCGACTTCATAGGTGGTACTAGTGCTTTCTTTTTAAATGGCATTGGCAGAGGTACTTTATCGGCTTATGCTACAACCATACCAGATTCATTGTTTGTAATATTCCAAATGACTTTTGCAATAATTACTCCAGCTCTTGTGGTTGGTGCGTTTGCTGAAAGAATGAAATTTGGTGCTATGTGCCTTTTTTCCTTGTTATGGTTTACCGCGGTCTACCTGCCTGCTTGTCATATGATATGGGGCGGTGGTCTTCTCTCGGATATGGGTGTTATAGATTTTGCTGGAGGATTAGTGGTTCATTTGACTTGTGGAGTTGGTGCCCTTGTTATTGCCTTGGTGCTTGGTCCAAGGAAAGGTTTTCCTCTAACCCCGATGCCTCCTCATAACAGAACAATGGTAGTTACTGGAGCAGCTATGTTATGGGTTGGATGGTTTGGCTTTAATGCAGGAAGTGCATGGACGGCTGATGGCCTTGCAGGCATGGCAATGCTTGTAACTCATATCAGTGCTGCAACAGGCGCTCTAACCTGGATGGGAATTGAGTGGTTTAAGCAAGGTAAACCTACGGTTATAGGCATTGCAACCGGAATGGTAGCTGGTCTGGCTACAATCACACCTGCTGCAGGAGTGGTAGGGCCTGAAGGCGCTCTACTGATTGGTTTTATGGCAGGAATTGTTTGCTTTTATGCAACACAAGCAATAAAAGGCGTATTTGGTATAGATGATTCTTTAGATGTATTTCCTGTTCACGGGGTTGGCGGGATGTTAGGAATTATTATGCTCAGCTTTGTTGGCGTTGAAGGGGGTTTTCTAGGCTCAAGTGCTGGAGGAGATTTCACATCAATGGATCAATTTTTTATACAGCTTAAAGGAATAGCAATTATCGGATTGTGGACAGCAATTGCTTCTTGTGTGATCTTGAAAGTTGTCAGTCAAATTACTGATCTCAGAGTGAGCGATGAAGATGAATACATAGGTTTGGATATTTCTGAACACGAAGAAAGAAGTTACGATTTAACTTAAATCTAGACATAAAAAACTGGCTGCAGATAATATTTGTAGCCGGTTTTCTTTTTTCTAGGTAACGTTATTCTTTATCACAAGAATTAAAAATGAAAGTACAGCCTTTGGTTTCAATTATGGGTCCTACAGGAATAGGGAAGACCGACCTAGCATTTAATTTATTTGAGAAAATAGATTTAGAAATCATCAGTGTAGATTCTGTTCAAGTCTACAAGCACCTTGATGTGGGAAGTGGCAAACCATCCAAAGCACTTTTAAGAAAGTACCCTCATAAATTAGTTAATATTATTGAACCAACAGAATCTTACTCCGTTGCACGTTTCAACGCAGATGCCATGAATGAAATACTTCTGGCTTCTAAACAAAAAAAATTACCCTTGTTGGTTGGAGGGACAATGCTTTATTTTCAATCTCTGTTTAAAGGAATTTCTGTGATGCCTAAAACAGATTTAACCGCTAGACAAAAGTTACAAGAAATAGGAGAAAAAGAAGGCTGGGACAGTTTGCATGTCAGATTAAAAGAAGTGGACCCCATTTCTGGTGCAAGAATACATCCTAATGACTCTCAGAGAATTCTAAGAGCTTTGGAAGTTTTTGAGTCTTCAAATAAAACGTTGACGGAGTGGCATAAGGAAAATAAGAAACAAGCTGATCACAATCTCCGTGACTTTAAAATTTATCAGTTTGCCATAGAGATAGGAGACAAAGAGATTCATAAACAAAGGGTTGCAGACAGGTTTAACTCAATGATTGAAGAAGGTTTTCTTGAGGAAGTTCAGGGAATTTTAAATTTAAAAGAGATGAGTGCTGATCTGTCTTCTTTAAGAAGTGTTGGTTATAGACAAATATGTGAGCACTTAGATGGTAAAATTAGTTTTGATGAAATGATTATCAAAGGAGTGACTGCTACCAGGCAGCTAGTTAAAAGACAGATGACTTGGTTGCGAAGCTGGGAAAATGTTGTTTGGCTAAAAAACGATCCAAGAAAAATGACTTCAACTATTTTAGACAAGGTATTAAATGACATATAGCACCACAGAAGAGCAACAAAAAGCCATACTAGTTCATATTGAATTTTATGATTTTAATAAAATCCACTCTCCTCTGAATGCTGCTAACGAATTTAAAGAACTATCCAAGTCATCCGGAGCCATTATTGTTGCAGATGTTGTCGGAAAGCTGGATCGACCTAATGCAAGTTTATTTTTAAAGAAAGGTAAAGCCGAAGAGGTAAGGGATTTGGTAAAGGAGCTGTGTGCCGGACTAGTAATCATCAATCACGAACTTTCACCATCTCAAGAAAGGAATTTAGAAACCTTCTTTGGGGCAAGGGTTTTAGATAGGACGGGTTTAATTTTACATATCTTTGCCACAAGAGCCTCTAGTCATGTCGGCAAACTACAAGTTGAACTGGCACAGCTTACCCATTTATCAACCAGGTTGGTTAGAGGGTGGAGTCACTTAGAAAGACAAAAGGGTGGTATCGGTCTTCGTGGGCCAGGGGAAACACAACTAGAAACTGATAGGAGGCTGGTAGGACAAAGAATTAAAACCATTAAGAAGCGTCTTGATAAAACACATAAACAAAAAGAGGTTAATAGGTATTCCAGAAAGAAGAGCAGAAATAAATTAGCCGCCATGGTCGGCTATACGAATGCAGGCAAGACAACTTTATTTAATGCATTAACAGATAATACTCAATATGCTGCCGATAAACCTTTTGCTACTTTAGATTCTGTCACTAGAAAGAATTCAATTCCAGAGCTAGGGCCAATTTTGTTTTCTGACACAGTTGGTTTTATTTCGGATCTGCCAACTCAGTTAATTGAGTCATTTAAGGCCACATTGGATGAATTAAGGTCTGCAGATTTATTGATTCATGTAGTAGATATTTCAGATAAGGATTTCCGTTTTAAAATTGAACAAGTTATTAATTTGTTGGCGGATCTAAATTTGCAGCACATTCCCATCCTCAGGGTTAACAATAAAAGTGATAAGGCAGAAATTACAGACTACAGAAGTCTTTCAAAAGTTGATGCAGGCGATGTTTGGGTATCTGCAGAGAAAGGCGAAGGTTTGGAAGAGTTAATAGACTCCATAAATATTTTTTTGAGAGGAGGGTTGTTTGAAGGCAAGGTGACTCTCCATCCTTCTCTTGGAGAGTTGAGATCAGAACTTTATTCTTCCGGAAGTGTAATTCAAGAAACAACTAACAACTTAGGTCTGATACAATTGTCTATAAGAATAGGAACAGAAGAAATTTCTGAATTCGAAAAGATAGAAGGTTTTGAAGTTTTAGATAAAGAAGAACTAAAAATAAAGGAAGCAATATAAAATGTCTTGGAATGGTAATGATGAAAAAGACCCTTGGGGTAGAAAAGATGGTCCGCCTGATATAGATGAGGCAATTAAACAGTTTAAAGCCAAGATAAATTCTCTTTTAGGGGGCGGTTCTGGTAAAAAAGGCGGCGGCGGATTCAGTAAGAAAAGTATTTTCTCTTTTGTAGGGGTATTGCTTCTTTTATGGTCGGGCCTGGGAATTTATCAAGTTGAACAAGCCGAGAGATCGGTTGTGCTCAGGCTTGGTGTGTTTAATGAAATAAAAGGTCCTGGACTTCATTGGAATCCTCCAATCATAGATAAATGGCAAGTTGTTGATGTTGTAAGAGTTAAGCAACATGGTCACACGGCCTTGATGTTAACCAAAGATGAAAACATAGTTGATGTGACTGTGTCAGTGCAATATCAGATAGAAGATCCAAAAAAATATGTCTTAGATATACGCGATGCTGATTCAAGTCTAGCTCAGGCTACCGAAAGTGCATTAAGGCATGTCGTAGGAAGTGCAATTATGGATGACGCCTTAACTACAGGCAGGCAGGTTATCGCGCAAGATGTAAGAGTTAGGCTTCAAAATTACTTGAATAAGTATCAGACAGGTCTTCAAGTTTTGATTGTCAATATAGAAGATTCTTCTCCTCCAAATCAAGTTCAAGCTGCTTTTGATGATGTAATCAAAGCAAGAGAAGATGAGGTGAGGGCAAGAAATGAAGCCGAGACTTATGCTAACGGATTGGTTCCTGAAGCAAGAGGAGAAGCACAAAGAATGTTGCAAGACGCCCAGGCATACAGAGAACAAGTGATTGCTGAGGCAGAAGGAGATGCTGCAAGGTTTAACCTTCTTCTGACGGAGTATAAGAAAGCTCCCGATGTAACAAGAAATAGACTGTATCTTGATTCCTTACAAGCTGTAATGTCTAACAGCACTAAGGTTATGATAGATGTTGACGGAGGAAATAATATTCTTTATTTACCGTTGGATAAGATTGCTGAAGCTTCAAGAGGCTCAGATACTGTTAATTTATCTAATACGTCGAGTTCATCAATCAGAGACCTGACCGATGAAGTTATCGAAGAGATTAGACGTAGAAATAGACAGGAGAATAACTAATGAAGACTTTAAATATTTTGTTTTCAGCAATCTTGGTGTTGTTGGTAATAGTGATTTCTCAGTCGATCTATGTGATTAGTGAAACTGAAAGAGCTGTAAAACTCCGTTTTGGAGAAATAGTTGAATTCGATTTACAACCCGGATTGCATTTTAAGCTACCTATTGTAAATACTATTCGTAAGTTTGATGCAAGAATACTGACTTTGGATGCTGCACCTCAGAGTTATCTAACTTCTGAAAAGAAAGCTCTAACTGTAGACTCTTTCGTCAAGTGGAGAGTTGATGATGTGGCAAGATATTTTACAACCACGGGTGGAGACGAAGAAAGGCTTAGACGGTTGTTGATTCAAAGAGTTGATGCAGGTTTAAGGAATGAGTTTGGAAGTCGTACCGTCAAAGAAGTGGTATCAGGCCAACGTGATGAATTGATGGACAAATTGGCTAGCCAGCTCAATATAATTGCTAAAAATGAGCTAGGTATTGAGGTAATAGATTTAAGAGTAAAGAAAATTGATTTACCTCCAGAAGTTAGTGAGTCTGTTTATAACCGTATGAGAACGGAACGACAGAGGCTTGCAAAAGAATTAAGAGCTCAAGGAAATGAAGTTGCGGAGCGCATAAGGGCTACTGCGGATAAAGACAAAACAATAATCCTTGCAGATGCCTACAGAGAAGCTGAGGAAACGAAAGGTAATGGAGATGCGACTGCGACTTCAACGTATTCAAATGCCTATTCTAAAGATCCTGAGTTCTATGATTTTACAAGAAGCTTAAAAGCTTACCAGGCAACTTTTAATAGCAAGTCTGATATATTACTGATTAATCCTGATAGCGATTTTTTTAAGTACTTAGGTAATTCAAAACAGAAATAAGAGTTTATCAATGGCTTCAAAAATTCGCTGGAGTCTTCCAGAGGGCGTTGATGAAATATTGGCTCCCAAGGCACTACAAGTTGAGAAACTAAGGCGACGGCTCATAGATCTCTACGTGTCTTCCGGTTATGAATTCATCATTCCTCCATTGCTAGAACTATCAGAAACGCTAGGCGGAATGGCTCATGACGAATTGCAAGAATATGCTTTTACATTTAAAGATGACCTGACAGGTAAGAATTTATCGATACGTCCCGATATATCCGAACAAGCTTCGCGGATTGATGCTTACAGAATAGAATCAAAAGGTGTTGTAAAACTTTGCTATGTGGGTGATGTGGTAAAACGTAAGGTCTCTAAGGTACTAAGATCCAGAGCAACCATACAAGCAGGGGCAGAAATTTTTGGTGATCCTTCCATAGACGCTGACGTTGAAAGTATCAATTTAATGATAGAAAGTTTGCAATCTTTAGGAATAAAAAAATTAACTGTTAGTTTGGGGCATGCCGGATTGGTTTCTCTTGCCCTTGAGCAATTTCCCCATTTTAGTAATGAAAAATTAAAAGAATTAGAATCTGCTTTATCGCGTAAGTCTGTTTCAGATATCGAATCTATTTTGTTAGATGAAGAAGATAAAAATAGGTGCAATGCACTTGTTGCTTTGAGCAAACTATACGGAGGTACCGAAGTTATTCAAAAGGCCAGAGGGGATCTAGGAAACTTAGGAGGGGATGCCATTCAATTCTTGGATTATTTTGATGAGTTGATCTCAAAACTGAACATAAATGATGAAGTTAAACTTCATATTGATCTGGGAGAAATTCAGGGATTTAGATATCATAACGGTATTGTTTTCTCGGCTTACACGGAGAGTGTTGGATACAGTTTGTCCAAAGGTGGTCGTTACGATGGTCTGAGGAAAGTCGATTCAGAACCTCGTCCGGCTGTTGGATTTGATCTTGATCTTTTAGCGGTTGCAAGTTTTACTCAATTAGATTTCACATAAAATGACAAATACAATTTCTTTGTTAGGTTTGCAGTGGGGTGATGAAGGAAAAGGAAAAGTAGTTGACCATCTCGCAAAAGATTTGGATGCCGCTATTCGTTATCAAGGCGGTCATAATGCAGGCCATACATTAATTGTAGATGGCAAAGAAATAGTTTTTCATCTTCTGCCATCGGCAATATGTCATAGAAACATTAAGTGTTATTTGGGAAGGGGGGTGGTTGTCAGCCTTGAAGCACTCTTTAAAGAAATAGAAGAAGCTGCAGATGTAATAGGAAATATTGAAGATAGATTGGTGGTTAGTTCTGCGTGCAGTCTAATTCAACCTTATCACATCAAGTTAGATCAATTGCGCGAACAATCCCTTACATCGACAAAAATAGGCACCACAGGAAGAGGCATTGGAACGGCATACGAAGACCGTGTAGGAAGAAGGTCTATTAGGGTTTCGGATCTCTACAATCCCTTAAGGCTGTCTTCTAAGCTTGATGAAGCTTTAGAGCTTTACAATTCTATATTTAAACATTCTTTCAATGCTGCTGAATTAGATAAGAATCAATTGATGGATGAAAACCTTACCTATGCAGAAAAATTAAAGCCTTACGTAGGAAATGTAATCCAAGAAGTGAGGGATCTGCAAGATGGCAATAAAAAGATCTTATTTGAAGGAGCGCAAGGTGCTCTGTTGGATGTTAGCCTAGGCACTTACCCTTTTGTAACTTCCAGTAATTCTTCGGTTGGTGGTATTGCCTCCGGAGTAGGAATTAGCCCCATGGACTTAGACTACTCGCTGGGTATTGCAAAAGCTTATACCACAAGAGTCGGGGAAGGCCCTTTCCCAACAGAGTTATTTGACGACATGGGTAAGTATTTAGCAGAAAAAGGAGGAGAGGTTGGAGCAACAACCGGAAGAGCCAGGCGATGCGGGTGGTTGGATGCGGTATTGCTTTCGCACACAGTGAGACTCAATGGAATAGATGGACTCTGCATCACGAAGATTGACGTTCTCGACGGCCTTGAGACAATCAAAATCTGCACAGACTATTCCTCTGATCTTTCAATGGATGAAATGATTGAAACCATGATTTTGGAAGAAGCGAAGCCTGTTTACACGGAAGTTCCAGGGTGGAAAGAGCCAACCGCAGGGGTTCAGTCTTTTGAAAGATTGAATGATCAGGCGCAGTCGTTCATTAGAAAGATAGAAGAAATATGTAAAGTTCCTGTTATTATGATTTCAACTGGTCCCAAAAGCGAGGACACTATAATAAGAGATTATCCCCTGTAATATGAAACACTTCCTTCTCATTAGTTTATTTGCTCCCTTTATTTTATTTTGTGAAAATTTTAATTATGAGATAGGCAGCGAGTTGGAATCTCGAAGAAGCGCATCTATTACCCTGTTGCATTATCGTTCCGATGCCATAAAGCTGGGCATAGCAAGAGATTTTAGTTTTTCTTCAATGGAATTTATGAGGTTTGGCACCGTGGATGTCAGGGATATATATAAATCCAGAAGAGGTGATGTTATCCGCCTAAAGGAAAGTATTCAAAAAGGAAAAATTTATAAAGTTGAGCTTTTGAACAACAAGGTAAAAAGAAAAAATTACTTTGTTCTCACGGAAGATCTCAAAAGACTGTCTTTAGTACCTCAAGAATCTTCTTGATAAATAATGAGTTATAAACTCACTAAATATTTTTTATACGGACCTTTATTTTTAATTCTCCCTATTCTGTTTCTTTCATTGGGAGTTTATTTTTATTGGTTTGGAACTTATGAGGGCGCGGGTGAAGTTCTACAAGAACAACGCGTTTCTTCTACGATCTACTTGCAAGAAGGAGATGAAAAGACAGAGTCTGTTAAACAAATATTGTTTGGCGATCTGCACGTTCATACCACTTTCTCCTTAGACGCCTTCACAGGCAACCTCCCGATCATAGGTGGTGAAGGAGCACATCCCGTTGCGGACGCTTGTAACTTTGCACGATTTTGTTCAAATCTAGATTTTTTTGCAGTCACGGATCATGCGGAATGGCTAACCAAAAGAGAATGGGATGACACCATAACTTCAATGCAGAATTGCTCAATCAGTTCGGAAGGTTTTGATAACCCTCCAATTATTCCTTTGCTGGGTTGGGAGTGGACGCAAAAGAGTCTGGATAAGATGAATCATTTTGGACACAAGAATGTAATTTTAAGAAATCTAGACAAGGCAGATATACCCACAAGACCCATAGGAGCTGAGGGAAGATTTTTTGAAGGTTTTTTAAAAACCCCCATATCGTCTATTCTCATAGCCACTTTGAATGATTTTAAAAACAGACAAAATTACTTCAATTGGGGGTACAGGAAGCTCGTAACCAACTCCTTGGAATACTGTTCTTCTGATAAACCAGTCAGGGACCTCCCTTCAGATTGTATTGAAAGAGCAGCAACTCCCGAAATTCTGTTTAATAAGCTGGACGATTGGAATGTTGATTCACTAGTCATTCCGCACGGAACCGCTTGGGGAAATAGCGCCCCTCCGCTTGCTTCTTGGGTAACCCAATTAAACGAAGCCAACCATAATCCTAAATATCAAAAATTGATTGAACTTTTCTCAGGTCACGGGAATTCTGAAGAATACAGATCCTGGAAAACCTTAAATTTAAATGCAGATGATGACCTTTCTTGCCCACAGCCTTCGCAAGGGTTTATACCTGAGTGTCATCAAGCGGGTGAAATTATAAGGGAGAGATGCAGAGTGTCTGCTGGATCTTCAGACGAGTGTGACAAGAGAGCAAGAGAAGCTCGTGATAATTACGTTCAATCCAATCCATTTGGATTTTTAACAGTACCAGGTTCACAACCCAAGGAATGGATGAATGCCGGTCAATGTTTGGATTGTTATTTACCGGCGTTTAATTACAGACCTAAAATGTCAGCCCAATATGCTTTGGCCATAAGAGATTTTTCCAACGGAGAGTCAAAAGGCTACCGATTCGGTTTTATTGGTTCAAGCGATAACCATCAATCAAGGCCTGGAACAGGATACAAGGAAGCACTTAGAGGTTTAAATACAGATTCAAAGTATAGCTCTAAAAATAAGGCGTTCCTTCGGTTTCTTAATTCATCAGAAGAACCTCAATTACCAAAAACGAAAGAACTCAATTTAAAAAAATTATCTGAAAGGATCAATAGCCCCAGGCAGGTTGAGAGAATTTCTTCTTATTTATATACCGGAGGTTTGGTCGCGGCTCACGCCAAAGAAAGAACACGCGCTTCTTTATGGGAGTCTTTAGATAACAGAGAGGTGTATGCCACCAGTGGAGACAGAATACTTTTATGGTTTGATGTGATTAACCATTCTTCAAATGAAACGAAACCGATGGGTTCTCTGATTCAAATGCAAAACAATCCCATTTTCCAGGTAAAAGCCCTCGGTGCACAAATTCAAAATCCTGGCTGTAATTTTGAGACAAATCAAGCGATTGACGAAGTCATGGAAAGGATTTGCAAAGGGGAATGTTTCAATCCAGGGGACCAAAGAAAAAATATCTCATCAATAGATATCGTAAGAATCAGACCTCAGTCTTATGAAGGTGAGCCCTTAGATGCTTTGATTGAAGACCCTTGGAGAAGTTTTTCTTGTGAACCATCACAAGAAGGCTGTGTGGTGGAGTTCGGGGACGACCAATTCTTAGGAGGAAATCGTGAGGTTATTTATTATGCCAGGGCCATACAAGAGTCATCTATGGCGATTAATGCTGGCGGCGTTTCTTGTGATTTAGATGATTCTAAAAAATGCGTGAAAGTGAACTTGTGCGGGGATGAAGACGGACAGGGAGAGGGAGATTGTTTGGGAGAGACAAGAGAAAGAGCTTGGTCATCACCTATCTTTATTAATGCTTCTACGGACCTTCTTTAGATATTTTGTCCAACAAGGCATTCACATACTTGTAACCTTCAGCAGCACCATACTTCTTTGCCAATCGCACACTTTCATTTATAACAATGGGTTTGTCCAAATCATTGTTTAGAAATTCATACACGCCGAGCCTTAATATATTTCTTTCTATGGGGTCAAGACTTGATACGTTTCGATCCATATTCTTTTCTAATAATTCGTCTAGTTTGGGTTGTGATTTAACAATTCCTTCTAGTAAGATTTTAAAGGTAGAGTAATTCTTGTGAGTAAAGCTGTCTTTTAGAACTTCTACCAGATCTCTTCCTCCAACTTCTATCTCGTAAAGGCTTTGGAGAACCTTGTCTCGTGTTCTTGTTGGAGAGGTGGAGGTTTTTTTTGTCATTCAGATATTCCTGATAGCATTTCAATCATTTGCATGGCGCTGCGAGCAAATTCTGCTCCTTTGTTGTCTCTGTTTTTATCAGACCTTTGCAGAGCTTGTTCTTCTGTGTTGGTGGTCAGAACCCCAAAGATTATGGGTTTTTCTTTTTCTAAAGAGACGTTAAGAATGCCTTGTATGCAACTTGCAGCAATAAAATCAAAGTGTGGAGTGTCTCCTTTAATAACAGCGCCCAGGGTGATAATGGCATCTATATTTTTTGAAGCCAGCGCTTTAGCTGCCAAAGGAATCTCAAAAGCTCCAGGCACCTCAACTGTTGTTATATTGTTTTTACTAACCCCTAAAGAAATTAATTCTTTTCGTGTATTTTCTAAGAGGCTGCCAACAATATGTTCGTTCCAGCTTGTGTAGACAATTCCATAACTGGCATCAATAGATTTTGTCGAAGGAGAAAAAACGCCTATGCCTTTCATTTCTAATTAATGAATTCCGTAATTTTCAGATCAAAACCTGTCAAAGGGTATTTAACAGACGCGCCAAGCAATCTTATTTTATTAACACCCAAATCTTTCAGAATTTGAGCCCCAACTCCAATAATTCTGTTGTCAGTTGTTTCGGTGTTGCTCTGCTTTGTTTCTCCTTTGAGAAAGTTGATATTATTTAAAATGTCATTAGGCGTTTCTTTTTTGGCAAGAAGCAAAAGAACACCTTCTCCTTCTTCATGTATTTTTTTCATCGCGTCGGAAAAAGACCAACGACTTCCAAATTCATTAATTTCCATAATGTCATGGAGCGTGTTGGTTTGTTGAACTCTTACAAGAACTTCTGAGTCTTTTATTAGATCACCTTTTACCAGCGCAAGATGTACATCGCCGTTTATGGTATCCCTGTAGGCTAAAAGTTTAAAATCGCCTTGTGCAGTTTTAACTTCGGTAGTATTTTCAAGTGTTATGCTTTTTTCGCTGATATTTCGATAATGTATTAAATCAGCAATAGTGCCTATTTTAAGATTATGCTTTTGTGCAAAGATCTCAAGGTCCGCTCTTCGTGCCATTGTGCCATCATCATTCATCACTTCGACGATCACTGCCGAAGCTTGAAAACCCGCCATTTTAGCTAAGTCCGTTCCGGCCTCTGTGTGACCTGCGCGAGTTAGAACGCCGCCATTTTTTGCTTTGATTGGGAACACATGGCCAGGCTGAACAATGTCTTGATGCGTTGCTCCTTTTTTAGCAGCGGCCATTATCGTAGCGGCTCTGTCACCTGCTGATATTCCTGTCGTCACTCCCGTGGCGGCTTCAATAGATCCTGTGAAGGCAGTTCCCAGCTCAGTTCCATTGTGCTTAACCATTTGCTCTAATCCCAAGTCTTCACATTTTTGCTGATCTATCGCAAGACAAATCAGACCTCTGGCATGTGTTGCCATGAAATTTACTGTCTCAGCCGTTACGCGTTCAGCCGCTATGATTAAGTCTCCTTCATTTTCACGGTCTTCATCATCCATCAGGATAACCATTTTTCCATCAGCAATGTCTGCAACGATCTCTTGGATATTATTTAATTTCATTCTTTAGTATTTTGGGAGAACAGAAAGCTTGAGATCATCTCCTATGGCTTCTATTTCTTGTATATCTAACTCAATTGTACCTAGATTTTTTATAGAACCCTCTAATTTTGCAAAATTTAATTTGTTTGCTCCTAGTATCTTAGGTGCCATGTAAAAGATAAATTTATCTATTAGCTTTTCTTGCAACATTCCATCAATAAGTCGAGGCCCTGACTCCAACATAAGGTTATTCACTTCACGAGCACCAAGGTATTGTGCCACGGCAGTCAAATTGATTCCGGATTGATTCATGGGTACATTAACAATTTCAACTTCATTTTTGTTGAGATCTCGATCTTTATTGTTAGAAAAAATAATTGTTTTGTATCCATCGTTTAGAATTTTTTCATTGCCTTGCATTTGAAGTTTGCTATCAACTACACATCGCAAGGGCTGTTTACCAAGTTCAAGAAAATCTTTGCTTGCTGATCTGGCTGTAAGGCTGGGGTTATCAGAAAGAACCGTGCCAACGCCCGTTAGAATCGCATCAGAAGATGCCCTGATGTGATGGGAATCTTTTCTAGACGCTTCAGAAGTTATCCATTTGCTCTCACCCGTATTAAGGGCAACGCCTCCGTCTAAAGAACAGGCAATCTTGCAGGTAATAAAAGGTCTGCCCTGGTTGGTTCTTGTGAAAAAACCTGTGTTCAACTTTATGGCTTCTTCATTCATGAGACCAACCTCTACTTCAATATTTGCTGTTCTTAAAGACTCCAATCCTTCTTGAGATGTGTCTTCTTGAGCAATGAATATTTTTTTCACTCCTGCTTCAATCAGTGCTTTAGAGCAAGGGGGCGTTCTTCCGGTTGTGCTGCAAGGTTCAAGGGTAACGTAAACTTCGCTTCCAGCTAATAAGGCTGTCGCGTTGGATCCGTGTTTATTTTTTACATCTTCTATTGCATTCACTTCCGCATGATTGTGACCGGTCATTTTGTGCCAACCTTCGCCTATGGTCTGACCGTTTTTTACAATGACGCAGCCAACCATAGGATTGGGGCTGACAGTGAAGATACCTTTTTTTGCTAAGAGAAGAGCTCGTTGCATGTGCTCTTTAGGAAGAGTCATTTTAATCGCTGGTCAGTCTTTCTACTTCTTCACTAAACTCTGTGATGTCTTCAAATCTTCTGTATACAGAAGCAAACCTAATGAAAGCAACTTCATCAATTTTTCTAAGGTTCTGCATGACAACTTCGCCAATCATTCGAGAAGGAATTTCTCTCTCTCCGGATGAACGAATATCTTTCTTAATATCTTCAACAAGAGTTTCTATTTCTTCTTCCCCAACAGGTCTTTTTTCTAGCGCTCGGTATAAACCCTCCCGAAGCTTCTGTTCGTTGAAAGGTTCACGAGTGTTATTTTTTTGTTTTATTACTTTAGGCATGAGAAGTTCTGCTGATTCAAAAGTGGTAAATCTTTCTCCGCATTCAGGGCATTCTCTTCTTCGTCTGATCTGCAATCCTTCAGCAATCAATCGGGAATCGATTACTTTCGTGTCTGAAAAACTACAATAAGGACAATGCATATAATTTTATTTATTGGTAAACAGGAAATTTAGTACATAAGAGCTTAACTTTTTTCTGTACGTCTTGGATAACTTTTTCATCATTTATGTTTTCTATGACATCACATATCCAATCGGCGACTTCTATTACTTCGGGCTCTTTAAAGCCTCGGGTCGTTGCGGCAGGGGTTCCTATCCTTAGGCCGCTTGTCACAAAAGGAGATTGCGGATCATTTGGAACGGCATTCTTATTTACAGTGATGTGAGCTTTTCCAAGCGCAGCGTCCGCTTCTTTTCCTGTGATGCCTTTATCTATTAAGTCTACAAGAAACATGTGATTCTCGGTGCCGTTTGAAACAATTTTTATCCCTCTGTCCATAAAGGTTTTTGCCATGGCTTTGGCGTTTAACTTGACTTGGGCTTGGTAGTCTCTAAATTCAGGTTCAAGTGCTTCTTTAAAGCAAATTGCTTTGGCCGCAATCACATGCATCAAAGGACCGCCTTGTGTTCCCGGAAAGATCGCAGAATTTAATTTTTTATGAATTTCTTCGTTATCTTTTGCCAGTATCAAACCACCACGAGGCCCTCGTAAAGTTTTATGAGTTGTTGTGGTTACAACATCAGCGTGCGGAATGGGTGAAGGGTAAAGATCGGCTGCAACCAATCCCGAGACGTGTGCCATGTCCACAAGTAAGTATGCGCCAACTTCATCTGCTATTTCTCTAAACTTAGCCCAGTCAACTATTCCAGAATAGGCAGAAAATCCAGCCACAATCATCTTCGGCTTGTGTTCTCTAGCCAGAGATTCAACTTCAGCATAATTTAGTTCTCCTGTTAGAGGGTCTAATCCGTACTGATAAGACTGATAGGTTTTACCTGAGAAATTAACTTTTGCACCGTGAGTTAAGTGTCCACCGTGATCCAGGCTCATTCCAAGAATAACGTCCCCTGCATCACAAAGTGCAAGGTAAACAGCTGAATTCGCACTGGCTCCGGAGTGAGGTTGAACGTTGGCATAAGCTGCACCGTATAGTTCTTTAGCTCTTTCAATGGCTAGCGATTCAGCAATATCAACGTATTCGCATCCACCGTAGTAACGCTTTCCCGGGTAACCTTCGGCGTATTTATTTGTCAGAACTGATCCTTGGGCTTCCAAGACTCTTTTTGAAGTATAATTTTCAGAGGCTATTAATTCTATATGGTCTTCTTGTCGCTGCACTTCATTGTCAATGGCACTCCATAAATCGGGGTCAAAATCTTTTATAGATAGATTGTTTTTAAGCATGATTTTATAAGATGTTTTGGTTTGGAAGTTATTTCATTATTATACAGAAGGGCGCCTAATTTCTCAGTCGTTTTTATGCTTTCGAATTTATTATGGGACTTTTTCTTCCTGGATTTATCTCCAAACAGATAGGACAAATTCTTCCATCACATCCTCGTGCTGTGCAATGTTCTCTGCCGTAGTAAATTATCTGAATGTGAAGCTTGTTCCAATTTTCTTTGGGGAAGCCTTTCTTCAAATCAGATTCGGTTTGCTTTACATTTTTCCCATTGGTGAGTCTCCAGCGTTGGGCCAATCGATGAACATGAGTGTCAACGGGAAAGGCAGGGTGCTTAAAACCTTGGCTCATGACCACAGAAGCGGTTTTATGGCCAACGCCAGGCAAATCTTCAAGAGCCTCATAATTTTCAGGCACTTGCCCTTCGTGTTTGTCCATGAGAATCTTTGAAAGAGTGCTGATGGCTCGCGATTTTTTTGGCGAGAGACCACACGGTTTGATAATCCTACGGATTTCCTCAGTAGTAACCAAAGACATGTCTTCTGGGTTGTCTGCAAGAGCGAACAGTTCTGGGGTGACTAGATTCACTCGTTTGTCCGTGCATTGTGCTGAAAGAAGAACCGCAATCAGAAGGGTATAATTCGAGTCATGCTCAAGAGGGATCGGGGTTTCTGGGTACATCTCATGCAACCGTTTATTGATGTGAATGAAGCGTTCGGATTTGTTCATTGATTGTTCGTTTAATTAGATTCCTCTATATTACTTCAATCATGTTTAAGAAGAGAATTGAAAAAGTTTTAATATTCCTTAAAGAAACGCTGATCACTGAAACCGCTGAAGCTAAAGAGATGCTCAAGGTTTATTATGATTACACCAAAGGAACTGCATCCGAAGAGGATATAGATTCTGCAAACAAACAATTGAACAAACTATTGAAAGACCTGAGTTTTGGATTGTTAGCAGTAATTCCTTTGGCGCCAATCACAATACCTTTGATAGCAAAGTTCACCAAAAAATACGGTATCGATATCTTGCCGGATTGGTTTAAAGACTCTTTAAAATGAGATTGATCCATACGCTATTGGATGAAGCGTCTCTTCTCCATGGAGAAAATATAGCCATTGAAGATCTAAACTCTCACTTAACTTACGACCAGCTGAATCATCGGTCACGATTAGTAGCCAATGCTCTTTTGGATTTAAATATTAAGATGGGAGACAGAGTGGCAATCTTATCTCCAAATTGTGCTGATTATTTAGTTTTGCAGTATGCAGTTTCTAGATTGGGTGGAATTTTAGAGGTTCTAAATACACGACACGTAACCGATGAATTAAGTTATGCGTTAAATAATGCTGAAGCCAGTTGCCTTTTTATACATCAAGATTGTATCGAACACCTTCAAGCACTAGAGTCTTGCCCGAGTGTAAAGTTTTCCATTGGACTGGGTAAAATCACAGATTGTAAATACAACTTAAACGAATTGCTTAACAAGACTTCATTCAGTGAATTATCAATGAGCATTAGCAATAAAACTCCTGCTGTTCTTATGTACACATCCGGGACCACGGGCAGACCAAAAGGCGCTATACAGAATCAAGAAAATTCTGTTCAAGCAGACCTGATAACGGTTAAGTTATTGGACATAATCAGCAAAGATAGATTTTTGGCTTTCATGCCTTTCTTTCATCAAGCCGGTTTAATTAGAGCAAGAGCGATACTCAGTCAGGGAGCAACTCTTGTTATATCTGGAGGTGTAAACATTGAAAATATAGCTGATTACCTTTTAGAAAAAAGAATAACCATGACTATGCTGGTTCCGCCTTATAGTGGTAAGTTGATTGACGTATGCGAAGAAAAAAACATCTCTCTGCCCGATTTAAGAATGCTAATAGGGGGAACGGGAGGTGCTCGCTTTAAAGAGTTCTGCATTAAGAATGCATGTCGTTCTATGATGGTTTACGGACAAACAGAGGTAACAGGATTGATCACGGCAATTTTTGATAAAGAGTCTTGGAAGCGAAAAGGGAGTGTCGGGCAAGTTGTTGAAGATATGGAAATGGAGATTTGGGATGAAGAAGGGAAGCCAGTAAAAACAGGAGAAACTGGAGAAATTATGGCCAAATCCATTAGATGCATATCGGGTTATTGGAACAATCAAGAGGCCAGTAATTCCTTGTACTCAAAAGAATGGATGCACACAGGGGATTTAGGAAGAGTGGATGAAGACGGATTTTTGTATTTTATCAATCGAAAAAAAGAACTTATTAAAACCGGCGGTGAGAACGTTTATCCCATAGAAGTTGAGAATGTAATTGCAGATCATCCAAATATAAAAGATGCCATTGTGATGGGAATGCTAGATAAGTCCTGGGGGGAGGTGGTCGTATCAGTTCTAGTGACAAAAGATAATCAGGATTTAGATATTGTGGACTTAAAACAGTTTTGTGTAGGGAAATTAGCAGGCTATAAGATACCAAAGCGAGTCTATTGCGTGAAAGAGATTCCAAGAAATCATACAGGCAAGCCAAATAAATTGCTTTTGCAAAAACTACTAGGTTAGGATCAAGAGGGTTAAAATTTTAGATCATATCTTGAAGTCTAAAATGAACTCGAGTCTCTAAAATAATTTTTATATGAGGAGGAGTTAAAAACTTCCCTTTCTTGATGTTTTGTAAAAAAGAAAAATCCCTGATAAGGCACTTACCAGTGCGAATAAAGAAAAGATCTTTAAAAAAATATTTCCAATATTATCCCTCTCTTGCCAATCCATAATATGCAATCCCCACATGAGATCCCATATTCGCCATTGATTGGATCGAATGGCAAGTATTTCTCCTGAAAAGGGCTGCATGTAGAT
>ENA-OSJC01001632-OSJC01001632.1-marine-metagenome-genome-assembly--contig:-NODE-1632-length-18041-cov-10.573870_pt1 | contig 18041 bp, 14 predicted proteins | sample MGYA00237885_ERZ534234 | MGnify/ENA primary metagenome ERZ534234 (study PRJEB26413, sample SAMN06343907) | marine metagenome | isolation source: coastal waters | place: Atlantic Ocean: West Antarctic... | reverse complement strand
GCATCGGCAATTTCGCGGCGACCATAGCCAGTCTGCATGCACCACATGCCAGCAGGGCCATCCAACAACCGATTGCCTTCAGCATCATAGATGTAAACACCCTCGCCTTTGACAATTACCGAGCTTGTATCATCCTCACCCAACGCCGAAAGATCACCCCATGGGTGCAACAGATGCCGATTGTACTTGTCTCTATAACCCTTACTTTCCACGGTATTTACCTGGTTAATTCAACACGTAATGGTTGCCGTCCATCGCTGATAAAGTCTTTCAGCAACCTGGTTTAAAGCGATGACATTTACCGCTAGCGGCTCTTTTATTTGCTTGTAATTCTGAATGCTAGGCGTTGTAGCCTCTAAGTCATCCCGCCACTGAGTAATCCAATCTGTTAGTAATGGCTTTGTCATCTCAACGTGACCCTGCATCGCTAGAACGTTATCGCCATAGCTGTATGCCTGATTGTGGCAGTAGTCGGAAGAAAACAACAGCTGAGAATTTTTCGGCAAATCAAATGTCTCAAAGTGCCAGTGAAACATTATAAACCGATCATCAATTCCCTCCAGCCATTCAGAAGCTTGCTCATTAATCTGCTTGGTACAGCGATGCCAACCGACCTCGCCAACTGGATTAGTAGTGACAGACGCACCCAGGGCAATACTAATTAATTGCCCCCCTAGGCAGTGACCTAACAGTGGAATATGATTCTCAAGAGCCGCCTGAATGAGTGCAATCTCTTGCTTAATCCACGGGATATCATCGTTGGCGCTCATCACGCCCCCCATAAAAACTAATCCAGCCATACTGCTATCTAACGGGGGAATTGGCTCACCGGCATAACCGCGAACAATACGATACGGAATTTTTTTACTCTGGAGATAATCAGCAATATAACCGGGATGCTCGTCGTCCATGTGTAAGAAAATCAATACCTCTTTACCCATGATAACCCCTAAATTACGTCGAGCATTTTATACCACATCATGCCCACCGCCATCGCAGGCCGTCGCAGTAATTTGCCACCCGGCCAGGGTAAGTGGAACATTTTATTCATAATATCAAAGCGATGAGTGTCTCCATCCACAGCTTCGGCAAGAATACGCCCAGTCATGTGCGTCGGGGCAACACCATGGCCCGAATAACCGCTAATATAGAGTACATTACTATTTTTGATACGGCCAATTTGTGGCATCCGCCTAACACTGATCCCCATGCTCCCAGACCAACTATAGTCTATGCGGGTATTTTTTAAGCTTGGAAATACCTTAGTCATCTTGGCGTGCATAATTGCTTGAACATTGGAGGGTTCTAACCCCGTATAATTGGACAGGCCCCCAAATAGCAAGCGCTTGTCTGCAGACAGTCGGTAGTAATCCAAAGCCGTTCTGGAATCACAGACCGCGACATCACGAACCATAGTCTGCTGTAATTGCTCATCAGAGAGTGGTTCGGTAGCAATAATGCAGCTGGTAGCCGGTAGTACTCGAGCGTCTAGGTAAGGAACCAGATTACCCATATACGCATTACCACAAAGAATCACATGGTTGGCTCTAATCGAACCTTTGTCGGTGTGTACAGCAGGATTTTCGCCATAAGTAATACGAGTAATCTGCGTTTGTTCAAAAATTTTTGCACCCATTACTTCGGCAGCTTTAGCTTCGCCAATACATAGATTAAGCGGCTGAATATGCCCCCAGTCTTCTCTATAGTAACCACCCAGATAGAGATCAGAGTTAACATATTCCTTTATTTCATTCTGGTCGAGAATTTGAATCGCCGAATCTTCAGCGGCCCATTCACGGTAGCTTTTCAGATGACGTTTTTTTAAACCAACTTCGCAATAGCCCCACTTAAGATCACAGTCGATATTATACTTTTCAATACGTTCTTTGATGATCTGGACACATTCGCTACCCATACTCTCGACAATCTTGACACCTTCACTGCCTATACTCGAACTGAAGGCAGAAGGATCGCTTCCATAGCCGCCGATAATTTGACCACCGTTACGTCCTGTGGCTCCCCAGCCAATGCGATTAGATTCTACTAAAGCAACTTTATAACCACGCTCACAAAGCTCTACCGCAGTTGCAACGCCACTAAAGCCTGCACCCACTATTACTACATCCACATTTAAATCACCCTCCAGCTGAGGATAATCTGTTTGCCAATTCACTGAGGCGGCGTAATAGGACGGTGCGTGTTCCTTTGTCTCTGTAGTAGATTTTAAAAACATACTCAAATCCTTTTGTGACCTAGCTTACTTTCAGCCCGGATAGCGCCTTTAAGTACCAGGTAATAAATTCAATACAGGTCGCTTCATGCTCTGGATGATAGGGCCCTGGCTGAAAGAAGTGTGAATTAACGCCGGCACTGTTGCGCATAATAATAAATTCATCTTCCAAGCTGGTTTCATGCCATAACCAGGTAAGATCTTCTTTGTTGTAGTCTACGCCTTCCTCAGCATCGCCATTAACATACCAGACAAGTTCCATATCTGTTTCAGTAATACTACGAGGAATAAAGCGATACAACACACAATGATCTGGATAATTGAGCATAAAGGTCAGTGGCCCCATCTGGAAGTCACCAGCACCCCCGTCATAACCTTTCATATTGCCCATCAATGGCGCAACTGGGGACCCTTCTTTACTGCCTGTTTGGAATCCTTCGTAAAGCGCATAACGACTATGGTAGGAGCAGGCGCCAAAGGCAGCCGAGTCGTTGTAGTAACCATAATACTCATCAGCAATTCCGGTGACACCTGTCACTTCTTCTGCTCGCGTCCACATGGCTTCATTAATCGGTTTTACCTTATGAGCCAAGGCTTGCAAAGTGTGTAATTTGGCATAGTGTTGGTGAGAGCTAGCACAGTGATAGCACTCAAGATAATTTTCTAAACAGAGCTTCCAGTTGGCATCGATCCGATAGGTTTTGGCCTCTGCTATCTTCGCGTTTTCCAGATCATAAGCACCAAGCTGTGCCGTAATATTTGATAGCGGCTTAACAAAATCTGGCGCCTCAGGATCACAATTTACAAAAATCATCCCCTGGAAGATCTCCATACGCACCTGAATGAGGCTAAAGTCATCAAAATCAAAGCCATCTACGTTGTGCATATCACGAGCAGCTTTTAGTTTGCCATCAAGTCCATACCCCCATCCATGATAGGGGCAGATAAAGGCACGACTGTTACCTTTGGGTTCTTCACAGACACGTGCACCACGATGGCGACAAATATTATGCATAGTACGAACTACACCTTTTCTGTCGCGGCAAATAATTAATGAATCTTCACCAATATCAAACAAGAAGTAATCGCCATTATTTGGAATTTGGCTTATATGCCCTGCATAGAGCCAACTTTTGAAGACAATATGCTCCAGCTCTGCCTGATAGGTGACATGAGAGCGATAAAAGTAAGGATCGATTGAAAAACCAGGCTTACCCAATTGTGCGGACGCCATATCAACCATTTTCCCTTTCGTATCGGAAACATCGGTAGCGATAAATTTCATAGTAAAAGCCTATAGCTAGGGTCTAATCAGTGTGTTTTTGCCCTTTGCGCTACTATACAATATTTCACTAAATGAGCATATAGTTTATTAAATGATTATTTAATAGATTATCTGGCATTCGCCATTAAGGGCATTGCAACATCACATTGCCCGAAGATACCAGTCGTAGTCTATATTTGAGACCTGAGCAACAAACTGCTCACATTCGCCACGACGCACTGTGCCAAAAAGCCTGCAGTAATCCTCACCTAAATATTGAGGCAGTATTGCACTGCTATCAAATTCATCTAACGCTAACGACCAGATTCTGGGCAAGGTGATCTCTTCCTCAATTTCAAGTCCCTCAGGTACCATCTCATCAGGCTCACAACCCTGACTGATACCATGGTGGACACCTGCTAAGAGAGCAGCCATCACCAGATAAGGATTAGCGTCAGCACCGGAAACTCGGTGCTCAACTCGGCAATCTTTATTACCTGAGACAGGTATACGCAGCGCGACATCACGATGGTTATAACCCCAATTAGGCGTTAATGGCGCAAAATTACCGGGAATCAAACGTCGATAAGAATTAGCATTAGGTGCGAATATAGCCATAGAATCAGCCATAGTCTCGGCCAAACCCCCAATAGCATGCCGCAACGTGTCAGAAATAGCTGGCACTGCGGAGGAATCTGGGTCGGCAAACACATTTACACCGTCGTTGTCATACAAACTAAAATGAACATGCAATCCACTTCCTGGCACATCCATGAAAGGTTTCGCCATAAAAGTTGCGGCCATATCGTGCTGTCGTGCCACCCCTTTAATAATGCGCTTGAGAAGGACCGCATGATCACAAGCAGTAATAGGATCATCCACATGATGTAAATTAATTTCAAATTGCCCTGGTGAAAACTCGGAGTGTACTGTGGTCATAGGAACATTCTGAACCTCACACGCTCTACGCACATCTTCCAGAAAATCGTCGTTATCCCAAAGATCCTCGGGCATTGCATACTGAGTACCAGATTGCTCCACATTAGTGCCTGGTACTTTCGCTAACTGAGGCTGCGGTACTGCCGAGTCGCCGTTCTTAATCAAATAAAACTCCAGCTCGGTGGCCACAACAGGCTTTAGACCCATCGCCTGCAGAGGCTGCAACGCTTTGATTAATATATTTCGGCTATCAAACAGTGCTGGGCTACCGTCTAATTCGGTAAAAGTAGCCAGTACTTGAGCGGTATCAGATTTCAGCCATGTTATGGGTGCCAGTGTATGGGCAATAGGGTGAATTAATTTATCGGGATCACCCTCCAAATTGGCAAAGTCCACTTCATCACAAAATTCGCCACGCACATTGAGTAAAACTGTCGACGCAGGCCCTTTAACGCCCTCGCGAAAAAAAGTGGCGAACTCAATATCAGGAATACGCTTGCACCGCACAATACCATTCATATCTGGCATTAAAATTTCCAGCATTTTAATCTCTGGGTATTTTTTGATGAATTCTTGTAATTCTGACTCAGTCGCAATATTCATTATTATGTTCCAGATTATGTCCGTTTAATTCTTCTTCTCTAAGACCATCAATGCATCCAAGCCAACACAGCCATTGGCCGTTAGCATGACTGGGTTAATATCTACTTCAAGCACGGTATCTGACAAATTTACCGCAATTTCAGATAATTTGGCGGCCGCTATACAGTAACTATCAATATCCACTTTTGATGCCCCGCGAACTCCTGACAAAAGATCAGCCATCGACAGATTTTCTAAAACTCTCTTCACCGCAGCCGCATTAAATGGTGGTATGAGAACTGCAATATCATTCAGTATTTCAGCATAAATACCGCCAAATCCAACCACTACCGTGGGTCCGAACTGACTATCTCGACTGACGCCTAAGATCATTTCAATACCGCTTGACTGCATCATAGGCACAACCATTCCAAGCGGCCCAAGTCGACTAGCCATGTCTTCATAAGCAGTTAATAATTGTCTTTCATTCAGAATATTTAACACAACACCACCGACATCAGACTTATGATCTATGTCAGGCCTTGCAGTTTTGAGTACCAATGGAAATCCAATAGCAACAGCGGCGGCCTTTAGTTCGTCTTGGCTATTCACCTGAATACTCTGCAACATCGGAATTCCAAACTCAGCCAAGCATTCACTGGCCAAGGTTTCTGATACCTTGGACGCTATTTGTAACCGTTGACGCCAATGATCACATTGGGCCTGCTCGATGCCAACACTCTGCATGGGCTCCCGCATCTGGAAATCGCGATAGCGTAAAAGACATCGCGCGCCAGTCAGAAATTGGCTAACCCCGTCAATCACGGGAATTCCATTATGGGTAGAAGTTATCGCCAATTCATCACTGCCACTACCCTGCCTATTGGCAACGAGAAAAACTGGTTTTCCGGAGGCTGCTTGTGCTTGGTGCAAATAATTTAGATACGATGAATACACCTCACTATTGGGCCCTCGATCATGGATCACCGCACCTAAAGCAGTACCAGAGTCTTCCATTAGCGCTGTAAAACAGTTTGCCATCGTAACTGGGGCATGAGGACCTCCTGCGCCCCAACCATCCAGAGGGTTTACCGCGGGCAGACCGGTATCGAGCAAGCCCTCTAATACAGTAACCGTAGATTCTTGAAGCTCGGTTAAAGGCACTTGTAATGAATCGGCAAGATCAATCATCAGCTGTCTCTCGCCCCCTGAGTCGTGTAAAGAAACGAGTCCACCCTGGGTAATTTGACGAGTTTGCGCAAACATAATCAGTGCTGTAGCTAATTGATCCATATCATCAACGCGCTGCACGCCATATCGATCAAAGACCGCGTTATAACATTGGTCGCTTCCTGCCAAGGCACCAGAATGAGACACGGCAAGTTCAGCCGCTAAATCAGTGCGGCCCACTTTAAGTACCACAATCGGAATATTGCGCTGGCTGGCTTTTCTAAACGCTTGAATAAGCTTCTGAGGGTAGCGGCTAGTTTCTAAAAATAATCCCACCACCAAAGTTTCATCTAAATCAAGTGCATAATCCAGATAGTCCTCCATAGAGACTGTAAGCTCATAACCACTGGAGACAGCAAAATTGAATTGTAGCCGTTGCTCGCAATCGACAATACCAGACATGCCGGCACCGGACTGACTAATCAAACTAACGTTACCGGGATAAGGATGGTCGCGAGTATCGAAACCTCCTGCCAAAACACGATCCCGCACGTTATAAAAACCCATACCGTTAGCACCGGCGATTAGAAGCCCCGCAGACATTGCCTTGGATAAGATACGTTGTTTGAGATTTGGAGAGGTGTCGTTTTCTAAAATGAGTGAGGAAAAAATAGTGCAGGCAGGTATACCAAGAGCAATAACCTCGTCCACTGCCTCCTCAATACGCCGATCACTAATAGCAAAGATGACCATTTCAGGCCGCATTGGCAACTCAGCCAACGTGGGGTAGCAGGCCACCCCTAAGACCTCGCCATAGCCAGGGTTCACTGGGTAAATTAAACCCTCAAAACCGCCCCGAAGTAAGTTAACGATAACCTCATTACCAACACTACCGATCTTCTGTGAAGCGCCTAAAATAGCAATCGACTCAGGTTTTAGAAGCGGTTTTAGCCGGTGATTACTCATTAAAAGTCCGGTGCGGGTGTTTGCCTTTTGCGTGGTGGATTAAACACAGCACCCTCGATGACCGTACACTTAGCCATTACTCGGGTCCATTTTAGCTCACGCTCGTAGTAGATTTCGGCCACTAGTTGCTGTCCTACTTTACCGTATTTAGCATCAACCTGAGCAAAGGCTACATTTGTCTTAGCCGTTGGGCACCAAGCCGCGGTGGTAACCGTACCGACTTCTTTACTACCAGCATAGATAAAGGCGAATTCAGCAGGCTTATTACCCTCAACATCAAGGTAAACAAAAGCATAGCGTGAGCCCTCTTTCTTTTCTTTTAACAGCGCTTTGCGGCCATTAAATACCGGCTTATCAAATGACACTAACCAGCCTAACCCTAATTCGAAAGGCGACCGTGAACGACCCGTTCGGATTGCCTCTTCAGCAGGAATAAAGTCAACACCCGCTTGTAAAAAGCCAGTCTCGGTTCGCAACATATCCAGAGCAGAGCTACCAATAGGGCGAATACCTCTCAACTTTCCGGCTGCAAATAAGGCATCCCAAAAGTCCTCCGCTAAGGACGGGTCAATCCAAATTTCATAGCCAAGATCACCGGTAAAACCAGTACGGCTAATCATTACCTCGGACCCCCCAAAAGGGTAACGCGTAATACCAAAGGGTTTAAGATTTTCGATACCTTCAAAACCCATATCCTTAAATACAGCACAGGAGGTTGGACCTTGAACGGCCAGTGCCGCCACTTCAGCAGTCTCATCAACGATGGTGACATCAAAGCCTTCTGCGGACCACATCAGCCAATCAAGACAACGCGCATAGGCGCACAGGCGGTAATCATTCTCAGCCAGATGGAAAATGGTACCGTCGTCCATCACATGACCTTTGTCATCACACCACACCGTGTAGGCAACGCGATCGATGGCAATTTTACTAATGTCTCTGGTCACCAAACGATTCAAATACGCTCCGGCATCTGGGCCAGTAAAACGATATTTGATCATCGGTGATATATCAAATACTCCGGTGTTACTGCGCACCGCAAAATACTCTTGTTCAACACTGGTATAAGCCGCCGCACTTCGGTAACCCTTCCAGTCCTCCCAAAGATTAATTTCGCATAATGCCAAGCACCGCGAGTGAAACGGCGTCTCCAAAATCATTGTTTCATCATGTGGCATCATGCTGATTTACCTCGCTTAATAATTTCTTTGGCCGCATTGTGACCCGCCAAGCCCATAACACCGCCACCAGGATGGTTTCCGGCACCGCACAGATACAATCCGTCAACTGAAGTACCATATTGAGAGGTCCCTGGGAACGGACGCATCATTAAGATCTGATCAAGACTAATCTCACCATGATGCCAGTGGCCACCATGGATATGGAAGCGCTCTTCTAAATCAACTGGGGTTAAAAGCTCGCTAGCGACAATCTTATCTTTTAAGTCTGGTGCAAAGTCTGCAATACGGTCAATGACCAATTGTTTGAACGCGTCCTTCTTGTCATCGTCCCAGCCACCTTCTAACTCATAGGGGGCATACTGAACAATCACCGACATTACATGCTTACCCTCCGGTGCTAGGCTAGCATCATGGATAGAGGGGATACTGATATCCATTGCCGGAGCCTTTGAATACTCTCCGTACTTGGATGCATTAAACGCGGTCTCAATGTAGTTCATGGTTGGCGCAATAACTAACCGCTGACCCATCTGCTGCTCAGTTAGTCCATTAAAGCTGGGTAAACTATCCAAAGCGATGTGTAACTTGGCTGCATCACCCTTCATGCGCATGGTTTTTACTCGACGCGCAACGCCCGTTTCAATATTCCCCAAGCCCACCAGTTTAGTAAAGGTAGTTTTCGGATCTGCATTAGAAACCACCAAGGATGCGTTTATCACCCGGCCATCGGCAAGAGTAACGCCAGTGGTGCGATCCACATCGACATTAATTTTACTGACTGCAACGCCCACTTCAATATCAACACCAGTAGATTCGGCAGCTTTAGCCATGGCTTTACCGACTGCGCCCATACCACCTTGAACCACTGCCGGACCATTAAACCCAAAGACAGTCCCCATGCGCCGGTATATGTAGCCATAGACGGTGTTTGGCGAACGCGGTCCCATATGAGAACCCAATAGTGAATCAAGGCTAATAGCGCCTTTTAATAAATCATTGTCAAAGTTTTCTTCCATGACATCGTAAATATTAATTAGGGCCAAGCGCATAAGATCGCTCATATCCTCTTTGCCAAGCATTTTCATACCTAGACCCAGCTTAGCAACCGTAATGCGGTCAGTCAGATTACCTTCGACTAACTTGGGCGCGCGACGATTAAAGGCGCCGGCCAAAAGCTTACAAAATTTTAGTATTTGTTTGTTAAAGGCAACAAACGCTTTGCGATCCTCATCGGATATATCTGCACCCTCTAATGTGTCACCATTAATCGTCAGATGATTACCGTCTTCAGCCAGCGCTATGGTACTAAGATCGCGTGCAGCAAGTTCCAAACCATGTTGAGTAAGGCCCATATCTGAAGCGACAGTTGGGTTCAATTGAAATAGCCAGTGAGCGCAGGACGATACCAAGAACTGCTCAGAGAACTCATCAGTTGCCGAGGCACCTCCAAGTGAGTCGTTGGCTTCTAAGACTAATACTTTGCGCCCATCTTTCGCCAGGTAGCTCGCGCACACAAGGCCGTTGTGGCCTCCACCAACAACAATGACATCATAGTTCTTATCAGTATCAATCATCGTCATAGCCTCCAGGCACAGTGTTAGTTAACTTGAGATCCATGAGTATTTCACGCGCTGCGTTAGCCCCTGGCGCAGCCATTACACCGCCACCCGGGTGGGTTCCAGAGCTACACATATACATGCCTTTTACTGGCCCACGATACTGGGCATAACCAGGGAATGGGCGGTTAAACAGAAGTTGATCAAAGGTCAACTCACCCATGAAGATATTACCTTCTGTGAGACCAACCTCATCCTCAATATCTTTAGGCGTTCGGGTTTCACAATGCAAAATCAAGTCTTTGAAATCAGGGCTGTAGTTACTAATTTGGTCAATGACGGTTTTCTCAAACCCAGCTTTATCTTCAGCTGTCCAATCACCACCATTAACTTTCGGTGGTGCGTATTGCACAAACACCGACATCATATGCTTACCTGGAGGTGCCATAGTTGGGTCGATCTGCGTGGGGATTAACATATCCACATAGGGATCTTTAGACCAAGTCTCTGCTTTCCAGTCATCATAAGCGCGCTCCATTCTGGGCAGAGAGTCACTAAAGTGTTTCTCACCCAAACACAGCGGACTGTCTTTGGGCAGACCCGTAAAGGTAGGTAAACCATCTAACGCAATATTCAGCTTGCCGGAAGAGCCTCGGATTTTGAAGTTCTTTGCCTTCGTTACTACATCTGCTGGGAGATCGCCCTCATCCATAATTTTTAAGAATGTTCGCTTGGGGTCCAAGTTCGACACAACAATGTCTGCATAAAGCTCATCGCCATTAACCAAGGCAACGCCCTTGGCCTTGCCATTTTTAACAATAATTTGCGCCGCCTCAGCGCCACATTGAATGGTACCGCCAAAGGACAGGAATGATTTAGAGAGTGCTGCCGCAACTGACCCCATGCCGCCACGAGCGAATCCCCATGCACCAACAGAACCATCAACATCACCCATATAGTGGTGTAACAAAACATAAGCAGTACCTGGGGAGTAAACACCCAGCGCAGTCCCAATGATACCGCTACCTGCCAAATGGGCTTTGATGACGTCAGACTCGAAGTACTCATCGAGGAATTCACCAATACTCATTGTCCAAAAGCGCATAGTGTCGGCAAGCCCCTCTTCACCCATACTGCCGAACGATTTTGCCAAAACAGCTAATTCTTTCAAATCTCTAGGTTTTAGAGATGTAGGATCTGGAGGAGTTCGCATTAAAAATGGGCGAATTAGACGTGTTTGCTTCATTACATCGGCTTCATAGCGCTCATAAGCACTGGCATCACGCTTAGAATGTCGAGCCACTTCACGCAACAGACGCTCATGATCAGCGTGATTGCCGAAATAGTCACCATTTTGCTTAAAGGTTACTCCACCGCCATAAGGAACAACCTGCAAGCCATGACGTGGCAATTCCAGATCGCGGATAATTTCAGGTCGCAATAGACTGCACACATAGGAACAGTTGGAATACTTCCAATTAGGATAAAGCTCTCGGCTAACCGTAGCGCCACCAATGTAAGCATTTTTCTCTAGCACTAGAACATTCAACCCCGCCTTTGCCAAATAAGCGGCATTGGTTAGACCGTTGTGTCCTGCTCCGATAACAATCGCATCATATTTTTTCATAGTGACAGGCTACTCCAAACCATCAGCTAGCGCCATGTGACGCTGTGTTTACACATTTCGATGCTAAGAATGCCAAAATTTAAATCTCCTGTCTACAGAAAATGAATGGTTATTCATTCAGTTGCGCAGAGCTAATCAATGGTTTATGGTTTAGGTGTTGCCGATTCTCGTCAGTCTATACTGGCGCGGTATTGAGGCATATTTCTTCAGAGGGTGGTCAATGGACGCGATTAAAACTGAGTTCGCAAACACGCCAAGGTCGCTATCTAAAAAGGCTCGGCGCAAACAGCTTATTGAGGCGACTATTAAGTGTATCGCTGACAAGGGCTTATCTGGGACCACCATGGCCGACGTTACTCAGCAAGCTGGCCTAAGCTTGGGTATCGTTAACCTGCACTTTCAAAGCAAGGAAAAACTGCTCATTGAGACAATGCGTTATATTTCCACAGAATATACCGACGGACTCACTAAAATATTTAATGATCAAAGTTTAAGCGCTGAGCAAAAAATTCTCGCTCATATTAACTTTGACTTTAGCCGTAAAATTACAGATCGCAATAAGTTGGCCGTTTGGTTTGCATTTTGGGGCGAGACCAAGGCTAGGCCTACGTACTTATCTATTTGCGCTACCTACATTAGTGAGATTGCAACTAACTTGACCCAGTTGTTTGCGCATCTCAAACAAGAAGGCGACTATAGACAGGTTGACCCTGAATTGGTGTGTACTTGTTACACCGCTCTTTCTGATGGCCTATGGCTAGATCTGTTGGTCACTCCTAAAGGATTAAAGCCCGCTCAGGCTCAGGATGTTGCCATGCATTATCTTGCTACCCAGTTCCCAAATCATTTTAAAATCCAAATAGGTCGTTAAGCAAAGGAGATACAACATGGAGATTCAACACAAGCAAAGCACCATTGTCTGGCAGGAGAAGGTCCGTCAGTTTGTGGATGCGGAGTTAATTCCATGGGAAATAGAAGCTGAGATGAACCAAGGCGTAATCCCTGAATCGGTCAGTAAAAACATGCAGGACAAGGCTATTGCTTTAGGACTCTCAAAGATGGACGCACCCGTGCAGTATGGCGGCCTAAATATGAGTATGGTTGATCAGGTTGCCGCCTGGGAACAGCTCGGGCGAGTAACCAATGCCTTGTGCTGGTGTTTCCCAGAAGCCCAACACTGGATGTTTGAGGCCTGTGCCGACAGCGACTATCAGATAGCAACTTATCTTCAAGGCCTAATGAATGGGACTCTGCGTGAGTGCTACGCGATTACTGAGGCTGAATCTGGCTCTTATGAAGTCACTAATGCTACTGCCAAAAGTTGTGAAGGCGGCTATTCGCTCAATGGTGAAAAGTGGTTTGTAACCACTGCTAATATGGCCGATTTCTTTTTTGTCCAAGCAAAAACTGATAACGGCGAAGAAGCTCTATTTTTCGTTGATATCGACGCTCCGGGCGTCACCATGATTGAAAATCCAGTGTTTTCTCATACCTTTCCATCACATCATCCTACCTATGAATTTGATAATGTCTTTGTTGCAGAGAAAGACCGTATCGGTGGCGTGGGTTCAGGTATGGATTATAGTCGCAGCTGGTTTCGCCATGAGCGACTCACTATTTCGGCACGAATGCTTGGTGCGGCGACTCGTATGATTGAGGAAGCAACAGCCTGGGCAGCACAACGTGATATTCAGGGTGAGAAGCTAATTGAAAAACAAGCTATTCAGTTTAGTCTTGCTGATAGTGCCACCGAACTCTGGGCCGCAACATTGATGGTTTATGAAGCCGCTGAAGCCCATGATCGAGGCGATGATTTAAAGTCACTTCACGCCCGTTGTTCAATGGTTAAACTTTATTCGACAGAAATGGCCAATCGAGTGGCTGACCGATGTCTCCAAATTTGGGGTGGCCGCGGTTATCGCAGAGATAATGCCGTAGAACGGTTTTATAGAGAGGTGCGTGTTGATCGAATCTGGGAGGGCAGTAGCGAAATGCAGCGAATGGTGATTGCTCGTGCTCTACAAAAACGAGGCTTAAAAGGAATGTAATGTGCTTATGAAACAACGATCTCATCGTTTGTCTCGACACCTAGCCGAATGGACTTGGCTGGTACTAATCGCTATTGCCATTCCATCTCTCAGCATCGCCTCTGACCAAGACCTTATAAACGCTGCAAAAGGCACACCTAAAAAACTCAACATCTATAATTGGGCCGACTATATTAACCCCGATGCCATTACTGGCTTCGAAGAAGAATACGATATTGATGTTACTTATGATATTTATGATTCCAGTGAAATTGTCGATACCAAACTGATGACTGGCCGCAGTGGTTATGATGTGGTTGTGCATGCGGCGTCATTTACCGCGCGACTGGCGAACGTAGGTATTTTTCACCCTGTCGATTTCAAAAAGCTCCCCAACTGGCATCACTTAGATCCGAGTTTAGTCAGGAAGGCCAATGAAAAATATTCTAATGGTCTGCAAGGCGTTCCTTTTTTCTGGGGGACCACTGGTATCACCTACAACGTCGACCTCATCAAAGAGCGCATGCCTAATGCGCCTCTGGACAGCTCCGCACTTATTTTTGAACCCGATATTATTTCCAAGTTTACCGACTGTGGTATCTCCTTTTTAGATGATCCTACATCCGTCATACCCATGGCTATGATGTATCTCGGTTACCCTGCTAATTCTGTAGATCTACAGCAGCTAAAAGAGGTAGAAGCGCTCGTAAAAGCCGTACGCCCCTATATTACCTATTTTAGTTCTACAAAAATGCTATTGGATTTACCCAGTGAAGAAGTATGCATTGCCATGAGTTGGTCGGGAGATTATTCAGTGGCCTCTAATCGAGCCAAAGAGGCCGGTATAGACATTAATCTGGATTATATTATTCCTAAAGAAGGTGGCGGAATGTGGTTTGATAATATGTATATTCCTGAGGATGCGCCGCATCGCGCTAATGCCTATCTATTTCTAAACTACATGTTGCGCCCGGAGGTTATTGCTGCCTCAACGGACTATATAGGGTATGCCAATGCCAACAAGTCAGCAACACTATTGGTGGATCCTAGTTTGACAGCAAATATTGCCATATATCCTGACGCTGAAACCTTAAAAAGACTACAAACCACCGAAGTGTTAGCCCCTAAAGAAGAGCGCAAACGATCGCGCACATGGACTAAAATTAAAACTGGACTTTAATGATCATGAACAGAGAAGAGTCGATGAGGGCAGAACGACAAACAAAGCCTTATGTTGCAGCGACCCCTTGGCTAGATCCAAAAGCCAAACCTTTTATACAGATAAAAGGTCTGAGCAAACAATTTGATGACTTTACGGCCGTAGATAATGTGAATTTAGATATCTATAAAGGCGAGTTATTTACCATTCTCGGTGGCTCTGGTTGTGGTAAATCAACATTACTGCGTATGCTTGCAGGCTTTGAGGTACCCAGTGCCGGGCAAATAATTATTGATGGCGTGGACATGGCTAATATTCCAGCCTATGACAGACCTATCAATATGATGTTTCAGTCCTACGCGGTATTCCCGCACATGACAGTAGAGCAAAACATAGGCTACGGGCTCAAAAAAGACAAACTCAGTAAAGTTGAGATAGCCACGCGTGTAAAAGATATGCTGGAACTGGTGCAGTTGAGTGAATTAGCTAAACGTAAACCCCATCATCTCTCCGGCGGTCAACGCCAACGTGTGGCTCTGGCTCGTGCCCTAATTAAACAGCCTAAAGTGTTACTGCTGGATGAACCCTTGGCGGCGCTGGATAAAAAACTCCGCGAGCAAACACAGTTTGAGCTAGTAAACTTGCAGTACGAGTTGGGTATTACCTTTGTGGTGGTCACCCATGATCAAGAAGAAGCAATGACATTATCTGACCGCGTAGCAGTAATGGACGCCGGGAAATGTGTACAAATTGGTACCCCAACGCACGTGTATGAATCACCCAACAATCGTTTTGTGGCTGACTTTTTTGGTACCATTAACTTTTTTAACGCTACTGTTGTCAGTGGAGACCCAGCGGCCAAAACGCTGCACGCCAAACTTGAAAAAACCGGCACCCAACTAAAGGCTAATAGTGACGTGGCGTTTGCCGCAGGTACAGAAATTACCATTGCGGTGCGCCCTGAAAAAATTATCGTTAGCCAACAGCGTCCTGAAGGTGATCACCTAACCATTACCAAGGGGACAGTGGAAGATCTCGCCTACTACGGAAACCGCAGTCTGTATAGAGTACGTAGTCAATCTGGTCGTATTATTCAGGTCAGCGCACAAAATTATCAACGCTCTGAGGCGCTGGCTCTAGAGTGGGATGACGAGGTCTATCTGTCTTGGGACTCTAGCTGTAATGTGGTGCTCTCTGAATGAGTGATTCCAAGCGCACTGTAATTAAGCCTTATCGCCAGCCATTGAGCGATAAGCTGTGGCGTAATTTTGTTATTGGCGTGCCTTATTTTTGGCTACTTTTGTTTTTCCTTGCGCCCTTTGCCATTGTTCTAAAAATCAGTTTTGCCACACCTATTGTTGCCCTTCCTCCATTTACACCACTGCTAGATTTTAGTGCTAACGCCAGCCATTGGTTGCTCGCTACCTGGGATAACTATCGGTTCCTGACCGAAGATAACCTTTATTGGATTAGCTACTTTAAGTCCATCAAAATTGCCGCTATTTCTACCTTCATTTGTCTATTGATTGGCTACCCCATGGCCTATGGTATTGCCCGAGCCACGCCCACTACTCGCAATATTTTATTAATGCTAGTGATACTTCCTTTCTGGACCTCGTTTCTATTAAGAGTTTATGCATGGATGGGTCTCTTGGGTAAACATGGAATTGTTAACTCACTACTTATGAAAATTGGACTCATCGACTCGCCACTGCAAATGCTGTACACCGACATGGCTGTGTATGTGGGCATTGTTTATACCTACATTCCGTTCATGATTTTACCGCTGTATGCGAACCTAGAAAAATTAGATTCTAGCCTCCACGATGCCGCTGCTGATCTGGGTGCTAAACCTTGGCAAACCTTTATCGATGTAACACTGCCCTTATCTATGCCTGGTATTATTGCTGGCTCACTTTTAGTGTTTATTCCCGCGATTGGCGAATACGTCATACCGGCGCTGCTCGGCGGCATAGACTCCTTGATGATTGGTCGCACCTTGTATGATGAATTCTTTGTTAATCGTGACTGGCCGTTGGCCTCTGCGGTTGCCACTCTATTACTGATTATTATAGTGATACCCATTATGCTGTTTCAGCGTAGCCAGCAGGAGCAAGAGTAACCATGCAAAAGTCTTCACGCTTTGTATTCTCGGCCCTGTGTTTTGGCTTTGCGTTTTTGTACATACCGATACTGGTATTGATTGCATTTTCCTTTAACCAATCAGCCATTGCCTCAGTGTGGGGTGGGTTTTCGCTGCGCTGGTACACAGCACTATTTAATAATGAACAAATTATTGATGCCGCGCTGCTTAGCTTAAAAATTGCTGCTACCAGCGCCACCTTTGCCACCATTTTAGGCACCATGGCTGGGCTTGCGCTAACGCAAATGGGTCGCTACCCAGGGCGGCTAATTTTTACCGGCATTATTGCTGCACCGCTGGTTATGCCCGAGGTCATTACTGGGTTGTCACTATTATTAATGTTTGTCAGCCTACAAGAATTGATTGGCTGGCCGGTATCGCGGGGCGCTAGTACCATAACTATTGCCCACATTACCTTTTCAATGGCCTATGTGGCGGTAATTGTGCAATCTCGTCTATCCAGCATGGATCAATCACTCCAAGAAGCCGCCATGGACCTTGGCGGCAGACCCGCGCAAGTCGCTTTCGATATTACCTTGCCTTTAATTGCTCCCTCTATGCTGTCTGGGTGGTTATTGGCCTTTACGCTGTCACTGGATGATTTAGTTATCGCAAGCTTTACCTCAGGCGCAGGTGCTAGCACCCTGCCTATGGTGATTTTCTCTAAGATTAAGCTAGGTGTGACCCCCGACATTAACGCATTGGCGACCCTCATTATCGGTACCGTGAGTATTGGTATTATCATTGCCAGCTGGATTATGTACAGACAGAACAAAAACACCAACAGCATATAAACATTAACTGTGGTCCTTTGGTTAACCAAATACTGGCTGAGCTGTGATTCTATTGCCACTATGGATTGGAAGGATAAAACTGATGCATAAAAAAACGCCCTGACCAAACCTGATCAGGGCGTTTTAATTTAAAGCCTGGCGATGACCTACTCTCACATGGGGAAACCCCACACTACCATCGGCGATGAACCATTTCACTACTGAGTTCGGTAAGGGATCAGGTGGTTCTAGTTCTCTATGGTCACCAGGCAAACTGGCATGACACTTAGTCTTCACTAACTATCAAATTAGGTCGGTAATTATTGAATACAATTTTTTCTTGGCTAGCGTGTATCTCGAACAATCTGTCCGTCGTCTCGCTTGCGTTATATGGTCAAGCCTCACGGGCAATTAGTATTGGTTA
>ENA-OSJC01001624-OSJC01001624.1-marine-metagenome-genome-assembly--contig:-NODE-1624-length-18092-cov-3.330558_pt1 | contig 18092 bp, 19 predicted proteins | sample MGYA00237885_ERZ534234 | MGnify/ENA primary metagenome ERZ534234 (study PRJEB26413, sample SAMN06343907) | marine metagenome | isolation source: coastal waters | place: Atlantic Ocean: West Antarctic... | reverse complement strand
CTAAAATACTCCAAGCCTTTTATAGTAGCAGTTAATTCCATTTGATTGTTAGTTGTATCTTTAAGGCCTCCATTTAAATATATTGGTTTTTTTTCTGGAATCAGTAATATTACTCCCCATCCACCAATTCCTGGATTTCCAGAGCAGGCACCATCTGTATATATTTTGATATTCATTATAGATAATCTTTAACATTATTTTTTTGATGAAATCTTAAAATATTAAAATATTCCTCAGGATTTTTTGGTTTTATAAAAGCTCCTTTTTCATGAAATAATTGATCATGAATTCTTGTTAATAAAATTCTCAATGAAGCTCCTCTTAGTAAAATTGATAAATAATCCACTTCTTTTTTAGTCAGGAGTCGATTTTTTTCATATCCTTGAATTAATATTTTGAATTTACTTTGATTAAAAATATTTTTTTCATCAAAACACCAGGCATTTACCATTAGCGCAATATCATATGATAAAAAATCATTACAAGAAAAATAAAAATCTATTAATCCAGAAAAAATATCATTCTTAAAGAAAACATTATCCTGAAAAACATCACCATGGATAATGCCTACTGGTAAACTGGAAGGCCAATTCTTATTTAAAAAAGATAATTCAATTTTTATAATTTCTATACAGTCTTTAAATTTAGAAGAATTTACAGAAAGGCATTTTAAATAAATCTTATGCCATTCATCATAACTTAATTTGTTACTTCTAACTTTTTTAAAATCTTTTGTGTTTAAATGAAATAAAGACATAATATTTCCAACTTGCTTACAGTGATCTTCAGTTACTTTTTTTATTTTTTCACCCATCAAGTAAGAAATAATTACACAAGATTTTCCCTTAAGGGTATTAATTATTTTGCCATTTTTATCTTCAACGGGCTTAGGGCAAAGGAATTTCTTTTTCACGAGATGCTCTTGTAGATTTATAAAAAAAGGCAATTCACTTTGCTCTGTTCTTTTCTCAAATATTGTTAATATATAAATATTTTTTGAAGTTAAAATTTTGTAATTTGTATTTTCAATTCCTTCTAAGATTCCCTCAAAACTTAATAAATTACCAATATCATAATCTTTTATGAATAATTCTAATTCATTTTTTGATATATTAGTGAAGACAGCCATATATTAACTAGTTACATTTAACTTTTGAGGAATATTAAAATTAACATTTTCTTTTAAATGTTCTAATTCAATTAACTCTATATCACAATTTTTTTTTAGAAATTTTATAAAATTTTGTAGTAAAATTTCAGGAGCGGAGGCGCTAGCAGTTAAGCCAATGCTATCTAAATTATTCAAAAGTGATTTGTCAAAATCTTCAATACTTTCTAATAGAATACTTTTACTTGAACCATATTTTTTTGCTACCTCAACAAGTCTTAGAGAGTTAGAAGAATTTAGAGACCCAATAACAACAAAAAGATCACATTTATTAGCTATTTTTTTAACAGCATTTTGTCTATTTGTTGTAGCATAGCAAATATCATTTTTTTTTGGTTCAACTATATATTTATATTTATTTTTTAGAGCATCTATAATTGATTTAGTATCGTCAAGAGATAAAGTAGTCTGAGTTACATAAGCAATTTTTTTTTCTAAAGGAATTTTTAAATATAAAACATCTTTTACATTTTCAACTAAATGAATTTCAGTTTTAATCTGCCCCATTGTTCCAACAACTTCTGGATGATTTTTGTGTCCTATTAATACAATAGGTAATTTTAAATTTTCAAAATTTTCTACTTCTCGATGAATTTTACTAACGAGAGGACAAGTTGCATCATAATATTCTAAATTTAGATATTTTGCTTGTTCCGGTACTGCTTTTGGAACTCCATGAGCAGAGAAAATTACAGGCCTATTAAGATCTTCTATTTGTTTTAGTTCATCTATAAAAATTGCACCCTTATTCTTTAAATCTTCAACAACAAATTTATTGTGCACAATTTCATGCCTAACATAAACAGGCTTTCCAAATTTTTGTAGAGCTTTTTCTACCATTAAAATAGCCCTATCAACCCCCGCACAAAACCCTCTAGGTCCAGCTAGATAAATTTTTATTTGTTTTTTGTTAGGTTTAATTAGCATAAATTTTTTTACTGTTTATATAGTTAATTTATATATTTATATTAATTAAGTAATATTGTGAAAAATAAAATCTTTATAGTAAGTCTTTTTTTTATATTTGGCTGTAGTTCTTATAACACTACTTCCAATAATACTCCCTTAAATGAAGTAACTTGCCCAAGCATTTTAGTTTCCTCAGAGCACCAAAAATATATAACTAGTAATTCTGAGCCTATTACATTTGAAGATCTAAGTTTTATTTCAGATATTAATAATTATGAATTTAGTTCTGGTTGTTATTCTAATAAAAATTTTAATGAGGCAGAATTGTCAATATTATTTATTGTAAACCCTGAAAAAATAATAAACCCTGATTTTTTAATACCCTATTATATAGCAATATTAAATGATTCAGATGAACTATTAGAAATTATTTATTCAAGCTTTAAAGGATCTATAGAAAAAAACAAAGATACGAATGATTATGTTGAAACAGAAATAATTGAAAATATATATATAAAATTGCCTTACAAAGATAATCAAGAATTTTCTAAATTGAAAATTATTATTGGTTTTATGCTGAAGAAAGAAAGTTTTAATTTATTAAATTAATTTTTTAAAACCGATTCCAATTCTTTAATAGATTCATTGATTAGGTTTTGTTTCTCATCGCTATTAAGTTTTTTTTCTAATATGGTTACTGTAGCATTTATTGCAGTTTCTGAGATATGTTTTTGAATTAGCAAATTTGTATCTCTTACTATTTGTTCAATTTTGGCTTTAGCTGATAGTTCTCTTTTTGAGATTTGTTCACTTAGTTTTATTTGAGCTTGAGATTCTAATATTTTAATTCTATCTTTGGAATTAGAGTGAATTTCTTTTATCTCTAACTCAACTGCATTTTGCCTTTTTACTATTTCATTTAATATGCTTTCTGTATCTTTTTTAAGATCTTCAGCCTCTTTAATACTTTCCTTAATTTCATTTATTTTATTATCTAGAGAGGAGTTTAATATTTTTCTTACTGGATTAAAAATTGCAATAATAAATATGATAAAGGCTATTGCTACCCAAAATTGTGGATCTGAAAACATTTAATTTAATACCTCTTGTTTTACATTTTTAACTACATCTTTAATATCTTCATCATTAACGTTTATACTAGATATTCTTGAGAGTGTTAATTTTGTTATTTCATAAATTTGATCGTTAATTTGATTTAGTGAGTCAGATTTATTTTTTTCAATTTGAGATGATGATTCGTCTAATTTTCTATTTAGTAGTTTATCAAGTTTATCTAATTCTTTAGTTGCGTGATCTTGAAGACTTTGATTGGTTGATTTAATCAAATCTGCCGTTTCAAGCTTAGCTTCACGCAACTGATTATCAATACTCTTTTGTATCTCCTCAGCTTTAGTCTGATGTAGCTTGGCTATTTCTATATCTTCATTAATTTTGTTTGATCTTTTTTCTAATACAGTGCTTATTCTTGGTAAAGAAATACGCCATAAAAAAATAAATAAAAAAGTAAAACTAATTACCAACCAAAAAAGTTGCGATATAAAAAATTCAGGGTTTAGCTGAGGCATTACAAATATTTCCTAGACATCATTGATTAACCAAACAGAATAACTAGTGCAATAACAAGAGCAAAAAGTGCGATTGCTTCTACAAGAGCAAAACCTAACATTGTCATAGTAAAAACTTCACTACGTGCTGCTGGATTTCGTCCAACGGCTTCAATAAATGATGAGAAAATATTCCCAATACCAATACCTGAACCGATTACACCGATTACGGCTAAACCTGCTCCTATAACCTTAGCTGCTTCTAATTCCATAAATCCTCCTAGATTTTAATGTAAGTGAATTGCATCATTTATGTACAGGCAAGTTAAAATTGCAAATACATAAGCTTGCAAAAAAGCGATTAATATTTCTAAACCAGTTAGTGCTACTATAAAGGCCAAAGGTAAAACACCTGCAAAACCTAATGGTAGAACAAAACCAGCAAAGACTTTTAGTAATGTATGACCTGCTAACATATTAGCAAAAAGTCTTACAGACAAACTGATAGGACGTGACAGATAAGAAATTAACTCAATTGGAATTAAGATTGGAAGCATATAAAAAGGTAAACCAGCTGGAGCTAACAAAGCAAAATAACGAAATCCATGTTTCCAAAATCCTAAAATTGTAACTCCTATAAAAACAACCGAAGCAAGCGCAAAGGTTACAATTATATGGCTTGTAAATGTAAAGCTGTAAGGAACCATACCAACCATATTTCCGATTAAAACAAACATGAAGATTGAAAAAATAAAAGGAAAATATTTTTTCCCTTGATCACCAACTGTATCATTTATAAGTTGTGCAATAAAATTATAACTCATCTCTGACATTAGTTGTAAGCGTGATGGGATAAGAGAGCGAGTATTAACAGTAAGTGTTAAAAATAAAGTTATAACTAAGACAGTAATTACCATTGAAAGTGAAGAATTTGTAAAAGCTAAATCACCAATTCCAGTTTCAAAATGAGCATAAGGTGAGATCTCAAATTGCTCAAGAGGACTATGTTTTTCGTTACTGTGATTTTCGCCTGTAGATGACATTTATGTATTTTTTATAATAAATTTATTGTTTATTTTCAATGTGACGCATTATACGATAAATATTAAGAAATCCAGCAAATGCCCCAAGAATAAAGAAAATAATTAACCCAAATGGTTTTGTTCCAAGAAAATTATCCACAATTAAGCCTATACCCACTCCAACAACAAGAGCAGCAACTAATTCAGTGCTTATTTTAAATCCAAAAGCTGCTCCATTTTCTTTTGTAGGTTTTGATTTTTTGGATATTTTACTCTCAATATCTTCAATTTTCTCTTTTAATTTTGAGATATTTTTATTTTCATTATTCATTTTCTCTTATTTGAACAGCCTTATCTAAATCAACGGATACTATCTGTGATACACCTTTTTCAGGCATTGTAACACCAAATAATCTATTTACCCTAGCCATTGTCATTCGATGATGAGTAATTACAAGGAATTTAGTCATTGAAGTTTTTGCAATTTCTTCAACTAATGAACAGAATCTATCTACGTTTGTGTCGTCTAGAGGAGCATCTACTTCATCAAGAACACAAATAGGGGCTGGGTTAGATAGAAAAACTGCAAATAAAAGTGATAATGCAGTAAGGGCTTGTTCACCTCCTGATAATAGATTTAAATTTTGCAATTTTTTACCTGGAGGACTTGCATATATCTCTAACCCTGCTTGCAAAGGATCTGTTTCATCAGTAAATTTTAAATAAGCTTTACCTCCACCAAACAATTGTGTGAAAAGTTTTTGAAAATTTTCATTAACAATACTAAATGCAGCTAGCAATCTCTGACGTCCTTCTACATTTAATTTTTCTATTGCCTCACGTAATTTGGATATAGCTGAAAGTAAATCTGATTGATCATTTTTAATTGATTTGATTTTATCATCTAACTCAGAGAATTCTTGCTCTGCAAGTAAGTTTACTCCACCAAGACGTTCTTGTTCAGAAATTAATCTTTCTAATTTTCTCTCAGAGTCGCCTAGTGAGATAATCTTATTAGGGTTAATCTTTGCTAATTCAAATAATTGATCTAGACCAATGTTAAGTCTCTCTTTTACTTGCTCTGTTAATAAATTTATACTTTCTTTGTGAGTACTAATAATTCCCTCGATTCTAATTTTTTCTTCTCTTAATTCGTTAACTCTAACTTCTTCAAGTTTTAATTTCTTATTTGTATTATTTGCTCTTCTTTCAGTTTCTTGAAGTTGGCTTGAGATAACTTCATAACTCGATTTATTTTCATCAATTAATTTTTGTAAACGATTTTTTTCTAAAGAAATACTTTTAGGCATGGATTTCACTTTTACTAGCTCTTGATTTAAAGAGTTTTGACGATCATTTAATTCCTCTATTCTTTTTTTAGCTGTAACTATAATATTTTGCCATTTTTCTTCTTCAGCAGTTAATTGTTTGAGACGTCTATTATTTAATTGATCTAAAATAGCCTTTGTAGAAGCATTTTGTTTTCCTTTAGATATATATCCATCCCATCTCCAAATTTCTCCTTCTTCACTTACAAGAACCTGACCATCAGCTAAATTATTTTGAAGCTCAATGATATTTTCTTTTGATTTAATAAGTCCAATAAAATCTAGACGTTTTTTTAAATTTTCTGGCGCTTTAATAATTTTTGAAAGAGGTGTAATATTATTAGGGAATGAAGATTGGTAATTATTATTACTTAGTTTTCTCCAAAATGAAGATTGTTCTTCATTTATTGATGCCATTAATTCATCTGAAAAAACTGCTGCTAAAGCTTTTTCGTAACCATCTTCAAAATCTAAAAAATCAATAATTGGGTTATCATTTTTTGTTACATTTAAGTTTGATTCTTGTTTATTATCTTCATTAATAAAAAGATCACCTTGATTTTTTTCTAATAATGATTTTTCGTCATGAACTTTAGTTAAATTTTCCTCAGCATCTTCAAGTAAAAATTTTTCTCTATTTAAATCATTTATAATTTGTTGAAGTCGAACATCTATTTCTTCAATAGAATTATTTGCTCTTTTAATTTCTTTTTCTTGGTTATCTAAATTTATAGTATTGCGTTGTAATTCTGAAGCAGTTTTATTTTCTTCCAAACGTAATCCAGGGAGTTCTTGTTGAATTTTTTCATAATCAATATTTGCTTTTGTTACTGTCTGTGTTTGGTCAGCAACTAAATTATTTTGATTTTTTAAATTATCATTTCCTATTGCTAATTTATCTTTTTCAACTTGCCATTTTTGATAAAAGACACCTGCTCTTGCTTTGCTTATGTCTTTTTGTATATTTTTATATCTTTCAGCTTGTTTAGATTGCTTGTTTAAAACTTCTAATTGATCTTCTTGATTTTTTAAAACATCTTTAACTCTCTCTAGATTATTTTCTGTAGCATTTAATCTAAGTTCAGCATCATGCCTTCTAGAGTGAAGACCTGTTATACCTGCTGCCTCTTCTAAAAGATTACGTCTATGTTCAGGTTTAGCAGCAATTATTGCGCTTACCCTACCTTGACTAACCATCGAAGTCGATCTTGCACCAGTTGAAGCATCAGCAAAAAGTAATTGAACATCTTTTAGCCTGACTTCTTTCCCATTAACTAAGTAATCAGATCCTTCACCTCTCCAAATACGTCTTGTTACTTCTATCTCATCAGATTGATTAAACATTGAAGGGGCTTTTCTTTCACTATTATCTAAATCAATTGACACTTCAGCTATATCCCAGGCAGGGCGGTCAGTTGTTCCATTAAATATTACATCATCAAGTTCACTACCCCTCATTTGCTTAGGTGATAGCTCACCCATTACAAAACGAAAAGCTTCAACTAGATTTGATTTACCACATCCATTTGGCCCAACTATTCCTGTTAATCCATGTTCAATATATATTTCAGACGGTTCAACAAAAGATTTAAAACCTTTTAATTTAAGTTTTTTAAATTTTATCATTTATTATTTTGATAATATTTTATCTATAATTTTTTTAAAATCTTTGAAGGGTTTGTTTCCCTCATAAAGTGTACCATTAATAATAAAAGATGGAGTTGATTTTATATCAAATTCTTTCTGGGCATCCATCAATCCTTGAAGAATTTTATTTTCTAAATCAACATCATTTATGCAGGCATTGAATCTATCTTTAGTCATTCCCCCACTTTGCATAATCTTATATAGTTCTTCAGTTGATTTTTTGTTCTCTTTAGTAACCCATTTATTTTGAAGCTTAAATAGTGCATTCGCATAATCAAATCTTATATCTTGTGGAACACATTTAAGTGCCAAAGATCCTAATAATGCTGGATAATTAAAGGGAAAATCTCTCATTATAAATTTTACTTTTCCCTTATCAATAAACTCTTTTTTTATTTCTGGCAGTGTATTTATATGAAAATCAGCACAATGACCGCAAGACAAGGAAGCATATTCTATGATTGTTATTGGTGCATTTTTATCACCAATTATTAGATCATCATCGGTAATTTCAAGAATCGAATCAGCAAACAAATTATTGCTATAGATTAAGCATAATATCAAAAAAAATATTTTTGAAAATTTATTAATATAAAATGTCATTTTTCCTCATTTATTATAGATACACCTAAATTTAAAATAGATTCTTCTAAATCTTTATCACTAATTTTTGGAGTTGTGTTTTTTATTTCTTGTTTTTTTTGCTTTATATTTGTAAAATTTATTTGTTTAGTCTTAGAAGATTTATTTTCTTTTCGAACTAGTTTTTGATGAATCTTGATTCCCTTAATTGCTTTATATCCTAAATATGAGTTAATTTTTTCAATTATTTTATTTTGAAAATGCTGAAATTCAATAGCAGCAGCAGGAGTAACGTTGACATGTAGGAATTTATCATAAACGGTCTCACCCTCATTGTTATCTCCTGACATAATAGAGGTAATTTTTATAGGTTTTGAGTGATCCACAAAAAAAGAACCAACAATCTCCCCCCATTTTGAATGTATTACATAATCAAGTTTGCCAAACTTGTATAAAAATTTTTGATTTAGGGCTTTTAATGAATTACCTATGCTTTCTGGTCTATACTTCCTATTATTTTTAGGGATATTATTTATCATAAACTAGCGATATTATATTATCAAATTATGATATCAATAAGTTAAGTTATGAATTTATCAAAAAAAAGTAATGAAGAGGAAATTCAATCAATATTTCTTAAGTGGTACAAAAAGAATAAGAGAGATTTGCCATGGAGGTCACTTCAGAGCAACAAATTACCTAATCCATACTATATTTTTGTAAGTGAATACATGTTGCAACAGACAACGGTAAATACAGTGAAAAATCGTTTTGATGAATTTATCTTAAGATGGCCAACTTTAGATTTATTTTCAACTATTTCAAGCACATCAATTCTGAGTTTTTGGTCGGGCTTAGGATATTATTCACGTGCTACAAATCTACTAAAAGCAGCAAAATTTATTAAGAAAAATTTTAAAAGTCAAATTCCTAAAAATTATGAAGATTTAATTAACTTACCTGGTATTGGTGATTACACAGCTAAAGCAATTTTAGGTATAGCATATAATAAGCCAGTCATGCCTTTAGATGCCAACATAGAAAGAATATTAGCCAGAGTATATGGAATTAATAAACCTCTAATTAATATTAAAAAAGAATTAAAAAATAAATCAAATTTTTTTATTTCTAAAAATTCTTCTACAAAATTAATTCAAGCATTCATGGATTACGGATCAATCATTTGCACCCCCAGACAACCTAATTGTCAAATTTGTAAAATACAATCATTATGCAAAGCCTATAAAAAAAATCTTCAAAATATAATTCCAATAAAATCAAAAATTGATTTGCCAAAAAGAAAAAAGTATTCTCGTGCGTATATTTTTTATAATGAAAAGAATGAAATTCTTGTTAGAAAACGATCATCAAAGGGTATGCTACCCTCTATGCTTGAAGTTCCTAATGATGATTGGGTAATAAATAAAAATAATTTAGTACATGATAAGATTATCAATAAGATAAAAAATAAAATGCTTTCAAAAGGCTCTGTAGAATATTCATTTAGCCATTTCGATTTAGAAACAGAAGTATTTTATATATCAGTTAAAAAAAATATTTACAAAGATCAAAAATGGTTGAAAATTAAAAATATGAATAAGGTTGAATTGCCAACAGTAATGAAGAAAATAGTTAGTATTGCAATATAGTTTTAATTGTAGTTAAGGTATTTTTATAAAGTTATAAATATTTATGCAAAATAAGTTTGATGTTATTATTATTGGAGCTGGTGCAGCAGGAATGATGTGTGCAATAGAGGCAGGAAAAAGAGGTAGAAAAGTTATTCTTTTAGATCATGCCAAAAAAATTGGTGAAAAGATTAGAATTTCTGGAGGTGGTAGATGTAATTTTACTAATATTCATACTAATAATAAAAAATTTATATCTTCCAATCCAAGTTTTCCAATCTCTGCACTAAATCAATATACTCATAAAAATTTTATCAATCTTATTAAAACACATAATATTAAATTTCATGAAAAAAAATTAGGGCAATTATTTTGTGATGAAAGTGCACAACAAATTATAGATATGTTGCAGTTGGAATGTGATCAGGCAAAAGTTACTTTAAAGACGAATACATCCGTTGAATCTATAAAAAAATTAGAAAGTTTTTTGATTGAGACTAAAGATATTACTTATGAAAGTGAATCACTCGTAATAGCAACTGGAGGCTTATCTATTCCAAAGATTGGAGCTAGTAAATTTGGTTATGAGGTAGGAAAACAATTTGGTATTAATATCATTAAAACAAATCCTGCTCTCGTTCCTTTAACTTTTAGCGAAGCTTTTCTTAAAAAATGTAAAGAATTAGCAGGCCTATCAGTTGAGGCATTAATTTCATTTGAAAAAAATATATTTGAAGAAGGTATGCTATTTACACATCGAGGATTAAGCGGACCTTCAATATTACAGATATCATCCTATTGGAAACTAGGAAAAACTATCGAGATAGATTTATCTCCTCAGCAAAATATTTTTAATTATTTATTAGAAAAAAAAAATAAAAACCCTAAGCAAGAAATTAATTCTATTATTAGTGAAATACTTCCTAAGAGATTAGCATTAATGATTTGTGAAGATTTAAAAATATCAGGTAGAATTGCTGATGTATCAAAAAAACTAATGGAAATAGTTAGTGAATCTATTAATCATTGGGTTATTAGACCAATTGGAACAGAGGGATATCGTACAGCAGAAGTTACTTTAGGAGGCATTGATACAAAAGAACTCTCTTCGAAAACAATGATGTCGAAGAAAAATAAAGGGCTTTATTTTATTGGTGAAGTAGTAGATGTTACTGGACATTTAGGTGGGTATAATTTTCAATGGGCCTGGTCTTCTGGATATGTTGCTGGTCAGTATGCTTAATCTAAATTTATTTAAATTTTAATTATTAAAAAAAGCACCTAAAAGGGTTGTAAATCCAATTAATCCTAAAACTAATAATGATATATTTCTAAAATATTTACTTCCTGAAAGATTGTAAAAATGAGCACCACTAAATGATGCTAATATATAGAAAGGGGATGCAGTTATTCCTGTTAATAATAATTCATTGGTAAAGAGACTAAAATAATACATACTAAATAATGCACTTATCACTATCCCTGTCGACATAATTAAGATATTTCCTCGTGTAATATTATCACTATCACCTTTAGACAAAAGAATTGTTGCAAAAGGTGGCCCACCCATTCCTGTAATACCTTGCATTAGACCGCTTAATATCCCGCTAATAAGTAAAACATATTTAGTAATTTTTGATTTTAATCGCCACCCACTTGCAATCAGGATAACAAAAAAAATAACTAAGAAAGACATAAAAATTTTTATTATTTGCTCATTAATAGAAATTAAAAAAAAAGTTCCAATTGGTATTGTCACCATCATGGAAAAAAACATAGGGGCAATTTCTCTAAACTTGCATGTTTTAGCTCCAATAAATGTTAAGTAAATAGTCGTTGGAATTTCAATTATAATATTGAATACAATTGCAAATATAGGAGAATATAGAAAAGAAAGAATTGGGATAGTAATTAATCCTGATCCAAAACCTAAAAAACCTCTAATAAATCCAGAGAAAGAAATAACAATTAATAGTAGAAAAAAATTTTCAGGAATAAAAAAAAAAAAATTTTGCATTAATTGTTACAAGAGATGATGCGTTGTATTTATATTTCAAGAACCTATATGTATATAGCACAACAGTTAACTAAAAAATTTAATGAAATCTAAAAATACCTACTTAAAGACTGCCAGCTTACTTTTGCCTTTTCTTTGGCCAGAAAGCAGAAGAGACTTAAGATTTAGAGTTATTATTGCTATAATTTGCATGATTTTAGCAAAGGTAGCAAGTGTTTATACTCCTCTAATATTAGGTAAATCTGTAGATTCTTTAAATGATTTAAGTGATGGAATAAATTTATTAATGGCAATTCCTATTGCATTAATAATCACTTATGGAATTGCACGTGTTACTGCCTTATTGTTTGGTGAAATGCGGGATGCTTTTTTTTCTAAAGTATCTCAAAATGCTATTCGCGATGTTGCCTTAACACTTTTTAAACATTTGCATTCTCTGTCTCTACAATTTCATCTTACAAGGCAAACAGGTGGCTTAAGTCGCTTTATTGATAGGGGAACAAAAGGTATTGATTTTTTACTACGCTATGTTTTATTTAATGTAGTTCCAACTTTAATTGAGATCATACTCGTAACCTTTATCTTATTTTTTTTATATGGATACATGTATGCTTTCATTACTTTTATAACTATTACAATTTATGTCATTTTAACTTTTTCTATTACACAGTGGAGAATACAATTTCGTCGAGATATGAATTCAGCTGATAATGCTATTAGTACTAAAATGGTTGATAGTTTGCTTAATTTTGAAACTGTTAAATATTTTAATAATGAAAAACATGAATTTAATAGATTGGATGAATCATTAGAAAAATATGAATTTGCTGCTAATAAAAGTAGGTACTCCTTATCACTGCTAAATGTTGCTCAGACATTAGTGATTATGACAGGAATAACCATTATGTTGGTGATGACAACTTTTGGCATCAAAAATAATGCCATTAGTGTAGGGGGTTTTGTGGTCATAAATGCTTATATGCTACAGTTATATCAACCTCTTAATTTTCTTGGATCAGTTTATCGTGAAATTCGACAGGCATTAATTGACATGGAAAATATGTTCAATTTACTTGATGAAAAATCAAATATAACAAATGATGGAGATCTAACCTTACCTCAAGATAAGAGTGAAATAGAATTTAAAAATGTTAGTTTTGGTTATGATGAAAAAAGAGTTATTTTAAATGGTGTTTCTTTTAAAGTTCCTAATGGCAAAAAAGTTGCAATAGTTGGCCCAACGGGTGCAGGTAAATCAACTATTAGCAGACTTCTATTTCGATTTTATGATCCAATAGAGGGCGATATTACAATTAATAATGATAATTTAAAAAATGTAGACCAAGAATCACTCCGCCAGAAAATTGGTGTAGTGCCTCAAGATACAGTGCTTTTTAATGACACTATCTATTATAATATTTCTTATGGAAACCCATTAGCTTCTAAAGAAGATGTATTTAAGGCAGCAAAAGTTGCGGACATTCACGACTTTATAGAGAGCATACCTGATAAATATGATACTCTAGTTGGGGAGAGAGGGTTAAAATTATCTGGAGGAGAAAAACAACGCGTAGCAATCGCTCGAACTATATTAAAAAACCCATCTATATTCTTCTTTGATGAAGCAACTTCTGCTTTAGACTCATCAACAGAAAAAGAAATTCAAGAAAATTTAAAAAAAATTTCAAAAGGAAAGACCACTCTTGTTATTGCTCATCGTTTATCAACTGCAGCAGACGCAGATAATATTATTGTTTTGGATAAGGGTGAGATTATTGAGGAGGGTACTCACGAAGAATTATTAAAATTAGGTAAGGTATATCTTGAAATGTGGGAAAAACAGAAAAGAATTAATTAATTTCTTTTAAGATAATTAAATAATGAAAGTTATTATTTTTATGGCAATTCATCCAATCCTAATTTAACTAATGTTATTTATTTTACACCAACTTCACTAAAATTTTTTGATTCAACAATAGCAGTCTATTAATTCTCAATTATTTTCATCTATTAACTTTAATTAAGATCTATCTTTTTTTTACGATAATCTCCTCGAATATCATCTAATAAAGTTGATGATGATATTTCTTTGACATGCCAAAAATCCCATCCATTGCAACTTGGAAGTCCTTGTAGTTTTGCTCCTACTTGATGAATTGATCCAGAGATATCTTTTATTTTAAGACTTCCATCAATAGATACTGTTGCTTTAAACCTCTCCTTCTTATCTGTTAGAACCGCACCAGGTGGAATAATGCCTTGCTCAACTAGCTCTCCAAAAGGAATTTTAAGTAAATCTTTCCGACTTTTTTCCATTGTGACAACTTCATCATCTAAAATTTTAGTTTCTTTTAATCTTTTTTTTGCAAGCTTTATGTAACCTTCATCTTGTTCAAAACCAATATAATTGCGTTGTAATTTTTTTGCTACAGCTGCAGATGTTCCAGATCCAAGAAAAGGATCTAAAATTAAATCACCTTTTTGCGATGAGGCTAAAAGAATTCTATAGAGCAAAGCTTCAGGTTTTTGTGTAGGGTGTGAACGTTGATTATTTTTTTCACGTAATCGTTCTTTACCTGCGCAGATTGGAATATGCCAATCACTCCGCATTTGTTTACCTTCATTAAGTTTTTTTAAATTTTGATAATTAAATGTGTATTTTGCTTTTCTTGAAGTTGTGCACCATAAAAGAGTTTCATGTGCATTAGTAAAACGCGTTCCCCTAAAGTTTGGCATAGGATTTGTTTTATGCCAAATAATATCATTTAATATCCAGAATCCTAAGTTTTGTATAGATGTGCCAAGTCGTAAAATATTATGATAACTTCCTATTACCCACATTGCACCCCCTTCTTTAAGAATTCTTTTACATTCTGTTAACCATTCAAAACAAAACTTATCATATGCCTGGTAAGTATCAAACTTATCCCAATCATTTGTAACAGCTTCTACTGTTGTTTGATCAGGTCGATATAAAGTGTCTTTTAATTGAAGATTATAAGGAGGATCAGCAAAAACGAGATCAATTGATTTGTCAGGAATTTGTTTTAATAGCTCTAAGCTATTACCATGCACAATCGAATTTTTCTTAATCATTACAATAAGAATCTTTAAGGTGTTATGGAATCAGGTCAACCGAGTTATCAACAAGTAGAATCATTTGCTATGGATAAGTGACTTTATGGGCTCAAAACTTTTTCGATGGTGAATTGTAATTCCTTTATTGTGAATTTCTTCAATATGTTTTTTAGTTCCATATCCTGCATTTGAAGACCAGTTATAATGTGGAAATTTTATAGATAGAAATTTCATATACCGGTCTCTATGTATTTTGGCAATAATTGATGCTGCTGCAATACTATATGATTTTTGATCTCCTTTTATAATGCTTATAGAATGATATTTTTTTAAATCTAAATTTATATTTCCATCTATAATAAGTTGAGCTTTACTTATATTAAGTTTTTTAATTGCTCTTCGCATAGATATTTTGGTTGCCTCTAAAATATTGTATTTATCAATTTCATTCACATTTGACATTCCTAATTTATATCTAATTTTATTTATTTTTTTTAATTCTATAATTTTTTTAAACACAACTTCTTTTTTTTTAATTGAGAGTTTTTTTGAATCATCAATTAATAATAATGTTTCTTCAGCAATATTATAATCTAAAAAAATAAAAGCACAGCTGATAACTGGACCTGCTAAAGGGCCACGACCAACTTCATCTAATCCAATTATCTTTCCTTTTAAATTTTTTTCAATTTCAAAATTAGGTAAAAACAAAGTATATTTATTATATTTTAAATTTAAGAGATGGGAAAGTATTTCTTATTATCTGAACAAATTACAAAAGGAGAGATATGTGGATATTTTTTTTTAATATTTAAAATTATCTCCCTCCACTCTTCTTTGTCTTTAATGCACAGATGTACATTTCTTCCATCTGGTAAATTTTTCTTTGCTGGATAACAAGCGATTACTATAAAGACAAATTTGTTTGCTAAATTAAATAAATCATCAATAAAATTAATTACATCTTCTTCTGGAATATGTTCAACTACATCAATACAAATAACTCCATCTTTTTTTTTTGCAGGGTATAAGGAAAATTTTTCTACACCAGGATCATAAAGAGTATGTTCATCTATTTCCCAATATTCAAGTATGTTTTGGTATTCTTTTTCCTTAATATGAATTTTATTAAAATAATATTTTGCTTTACCACAACCAAAATCAATCAAAGAGTTACTTTTAGTTTTTTTTATTACTTGATAAATTGATTGAAAAAAAAATCTTAAAGATTTGCCATCAAAAGTATTTTCAGCACTACCAATATTACTTCCTTTCTCATGTAAATCTCTATAAATTTTTTTAAGATTTTTATAATTATTTGAAAAATTATCTCTCATTCAGTCTAGGTAAAATCTCTATAAAATTACATGGCAGATGACGAATATCTAATTGAAACTGCAAAATATCATCCCAGGCATCTTTACATGCTCCAGGTGATCCTGGTAAACAGAAGATAAATGTATTATTTATAATAGCACCTAATGCTCGAGATTGTATTGTTGATGTACCAATTTTTTTATAACTTAATTGTCTAAACAGCTCACCAAAACCAGAAATTTTTTTTTGACATATTTCTTCAACTGCTTCTGGTGTAGAATCTCTACCTGTTAATCCAGTTCCGCCTGTTGTAATTATAACATCAATCAATTTATCATTCGCAAAATTAATTAAAGTGTTTTTAATTTTTTCAATATCATCCTTAATGATGACTTTATTAGTAACATTATGACCAAATTTATTTATTCTTTCTTTTAGAAGGTCTCCAGATTTGTCATCGTTTATATTTCATGTATCGGAGATAGTTATTAAAGCAATATTAATAGATATAAATTTTATTGAGAAATCTAAATTTGATGAGTTCATACTTATTTAATAAATAGGATATTTGCCATTAGCTAATAACTCAAGTGAAATTGATTTTTTTCCAAATTTATTTTGATATATCCAATACTTAGTAAGTATTTTTTCAATAAACCATCGAGTTTCTCTTGATGGTATGCTTTCCATGAATAATAATGGATCTTCCATATAATTAGTATTTTTTTGCCATTTCCTCAAATTCCCAGGGCCGCCGTTATAAGCAGCAGCAAGATATATTAAATTTTCTTTTACTTGTTCTAACTTTAATAAGTATTTTATGTATTCTTGCCCAACTTCGAGATTAATTTCAGGATTTTTTAAAATATTTGAGTTATTATTTTTTACATCCTTATTTTTAGATATAAATTTTGCCGTATTAGGCATAATCTGCATTAACCCCATAGCCCCTCTATGACTTTTTGCATCAGTATTAAACATGGATTCTTGGTGCATAAATGCATAAAGAAGCTCTGGCTGAATTATAAATCCACTAAGTGGTTCCCATATAGGTGTTGGATAAAAATATCTTATTGGCACATTAATACCAAATTTTTTAAGTTTACCAGCAATTTTAAGTTGAGTATAGGCAAGGTTAAAATGTTCAGCAACATTTAATGACCACAATGCAATTTCTCTATTTGATATTGAGTTGATTTTAATAATTTCTTTTTCAACATTGTCAAAAAAACCTATTTGAATTAATGCTTTAATTCTTTTTATAGCTGGCAAGGAAGATAATTCTTTATTACTAATTTTACTATTAGTATTATCTTCCCAATCTATAATTTTTGTTTTACCTAATATTTCAGAAGCAAGTATTCCATAGAAGCTATCTGTATTTTTTGAAGCTCTATTAAGCCAAAAATTAATATCTTTATATTTATTTAATTTTGCAAAAGAACGCGCAGCCCAAAAACTTCCAGAAGATTGATGCCAATCATCATCACTTAATGAAATAGAAAAGTTTGAAAAAAAATTAGCAGCTTCATTATAGTTATTAAGTCTCCAAGAAGATAATCCCCCTATCCATCCTGCATAAGGAACATAAAGTGATGATTTTTGGAGTGCATCATTTGCATACTTTAAAGCTAATTTATCTTTGTTAGCAAGATAATATCCTTTAGCTATTAATTCTTTTTGTTGATCAATTTCTACTTGATCAAGAAGAATTTTTACATCTCTTTGTTTTAGTAATTTTGCAGCACCAGTTGGCCATCCCTTATTATCTCTAGATTTAATAGAGTTAATTAATTTTTGCTTCTCTGATCTTTGGTTTTTTGTAAGTTTA
>ENA-OSJC01001623-OSJC01001623.1-marine-metagenome-genome-assembly--contig:-NODE-1623-length-18102-cov-3.331650_pt1 | contig 18102 bp, 8 predicted proteins | sample MGYA00237885_ERZ534234 | MGnify/ENA primary metagenome ERZ534234 (study PRJEB26413, sample SAMN06343907) | marine metagenome | isolation source: coastal waters | place: Atlantic Ocean: West Antarctic... | reverse complement strand
ATATTTCCATCGTGATCGAGTCCCTCGACGGCGAGGGAGTTGGATCCTTGCACAAGCGGGATGTTGGTCAGCTTCCAGGTGGTGGTGTCGGTCCACGTGAAGGAGGTGCCCGAAGCATCTACCACGCGCACCTTGAAGATGGTGGGTGGGGCGGTTCCTTCGAGGGTGAAGAGATCATCCGTGGTGGCGGCATTGCTGGTGGTGACGGCGAAGTTGGTGTTCGCGACGGTGTTGGTGATGAAGTTGCGAGCGAGGGTTTCCCGGTTGTTGAACCAGTTCGTGTAGTGGGAAATGGGCATGATGACCCCGGTGCCCGAAACGGAATCGGACTCGGCCTGCATCCAAGCCTGGGTCCGGGCGGAGCCTTTGGTGTGCTCGTTGAGAAGCTTGGTCATGTAGTAATTCATGAACCGCTTGACGTGGGGTTTCCTAAAGTAGGTGCTGACTCCTGTTCTGCCTCCGATGATGGCTTGGCCAATATTTTGGAAGACGCGATCTCCGTCCCAGTGGAGAAGCATCCAGCCTTTCCCTTCTTTCGGGCGGAACATGTAGGCGTTCTTCCCGCGATTCACGGTGAGGGTGTCCCAGTCGGCATCGTATCCGCGCACAACGGCATTGAGGGCCATCATGTTGGCGTCGGCCATGCGGTCTAGCGTCTCTGCGTCGTGATCTCTGCTGGCGATCACGCGGGTGAATTCGATGAAGTTGCTGAAGTCGTGATCTGATTCACGGGAGCGCATGATCCACTCGCTTTGATAAGCGGTGGGATTGTCGGTGCCCTTGTAGGACCAGTCGGCATTGCGGCTTTGGCGAGAATCTCCATTGTCGCTGGTGAAGCGCCATTCGTCGTCGATTCGTAGGAGGGTGCCATCGCTCCCTCCGGGGAAGTTACGATTCATGAAGTCGTTGGAAATGGGCTCGTGATTTTCGCGGAGCTTGAAGGCATCGTCATTGACGACCGAGTGAACGAATTCCATTTCGTTGATGGGATGACCCAGCTGGTAGAGGAAGTAGCGAGCGATGCGGTCATCGTAGTAGCGTGGCGTTCCACTGCCCTGTGATGTTCCCGAGGCGTCGATGACACTTCGGCGGCGATTGCGGAAAAGACGATCACCCGGGAGCTTCCATTTGCCGTGGTCGATCGCGGAGTTGGTGGAGCGGGTGAAGGGGCTTCCGCTCTTGCGGATCTCTGCGTTGTAGAAAATTTCGCTCTCGTTTGCGATGAAGGTGGCATTGAAGAAGTGGTTCGACATACGCGGGAATTTGTAATCAAAGGCAGCGCGTCCACCGGTGTTGGTGTTGAGAGCACGTCGGTCGTAGTCCGAGACAATGAAGCGCTCACGGAGGAGTTGGTCGGGCATGTCGCGTCCGTCGACAATCCACATCGCAGGACGGTCCGGACCGTAGCGGGGCTGGAAGGTGGTGGTCGATCCAGACTTCGCTTCCACGTAGAATTGGATGATGTCTCCTTGGTTGGTGAAGTTGCTGACGGTGGTGCTGAAGAGGCCTGATCCGTCGTTTGACAGGGTGCTGCGGACCCAAGTGCCATTGCCGTTGTCGTTGGAGATGCGGTAGACAAGCTCCGCGGAAGTCAGGGTGTCGGCGGAGTCAATGCGCGCACTCACGGTGACTGGAGTAGCGGTGCCCGGAACGGCGGGGCTGTGGATGACGCCGGTGACAGTGGGAGCGGCGCTAGCCAAGGAGACCGAGTTGGCTGCTCCCGGGGTTCCCAGATTCGCTGGAATTGGAATGAGGAAGCTTGTGCCAAATCCATGATCGAGGGTTTGGAAAATGATACGCGATTTGCCGCTGACCCAGCGGGCATCGAAGGTCAGGGTGTAGCTATTGCCCACGATGGGAGCGGTCATATCGACCTCGGCACGGTTGGCCTTATTATCTCCGTGGCCATCGGCAACGAGGTTCAGTTGGCCATTGTTGAAAAAGCTGGCCCAGTGGGTGCCTTGGCAGACCCAGCCACCGCTGCTTTTTTCATCAGAGGACATGTTTCCTCCATTTTGAACAAGATTGGAGCCGACGCCGTCTTTTTTCACGGAGACGTTTTCAAGGATGACGTGAGAGTCACCGACCAAGTGGCTCTGAAGTTCCTGACCCGCGCTGAGGGGGAGCCATGTTGAGCGGAGGAATTCAGCGGTGTAGCTGAAGGACTGCATCGTGGATTTTTGACTTTCCTCACTATCGCCCCAGGCGGTGGAGATATTGTTGTCCATGTCAGGGTGGCGGAGCTCCATGCTGCTGCCGTCGCCATCGGCGAAATTGGGCCAGTCGCCCTCGGGCATGTAATCCACCTCGTCGACGAGGTTGCCATTCGCATCCACGATGCGGAGGAGTTCGCCCCGGTCGCGGAGAGAACCACTCCAGTTACCAATCACAGGAAGAGTGCCGTGACCATCGACGAGATATTGAGCATCGGCGGCGATGACGAGATAGGCGCCTGCGACTAAAGAAGTCCCGGCGGGGAAGTCAAATTTGACTCCTTTCGAGATTTTCCAGCCGCTCAGATCGACGGTTTCGCTGCCTCTGTTGTAGAGTTCGATATACTCGCCGGTTCCTTGATCGGAGGGGGCGTCATACATGATTTCATTGATGACGATATTGGTTTGTCGTGAGGCAGGATCGTTGGGAGCGTCGCGGGTGTGCCCCATTCCTCCAAACCATTCCCGGCCCACCGGATAAGACTGGAACCCTTCCTCGCCGCGGTCGCGGTCCAAGCGAGTGGCATCGATGACAGTGCTGCCTTGAATGAGGAAGAGGTCGATGTCTCCATTTTCATCAATGGGCAAAGTGACAGGGAAGCTGAGATAGCCTCCGGCGGGAATGTTTCCGGTAAGATCAACCGTGTCAGTGAGGGTGCGGTTGGGTGAGAGTTTTAAGCCTGCTGCAGAGATGGGAGAATTTCCGGGAGCATGGAGTTCGATCCAATCGATATTTCCGTCTATTCCGAAGTGGACTTCACTGATGATGAGATTTGGCAGGGCGCCGGAGGGGGGCGCGGCCGCGGTGATGCTGATATTCGCACCGAAAGCGATGTCCGAGCTACCGGCGGCCGAGTTGTGGACCTCGACGGCGAGGACATTCATCCCTGTCAGGAGGGCGGCACTGATGTCAATGCCGGAGGCGATTTCGGCCAGATCGTCCCATTCGCGGCCGCTGCTCGCCGTGGTATTATAGGTGATCTCACCGTTTGGCATGTTGAAGCGGGTGATTTCCTGGCCGTTGAGGTAGACGACGAGGCCGTCGTCGACGTGGGAATCAATGTTGATGGCAGCGCTGGAAAAGGCATTGTTGAATTGGAAATCCTGGCGCAAGTAGTAGGTGGTCCGTCCACCGGTAGTCCATGGCGTAGCAAATGGGTCACCAGAATTTCTACCGAAAGGACCTGGGCCTTCAAGCCAGCCACTATCATCAAAATCAGGCTCACGCCAGGTAGTGCCGCGGTCGGCGTTGGCCACGTTTTGATCGTATTTCCAGACCGAGGTAGTCTGGAAGATCTGCGTGGTGGTGGTCGGCAGGTCGTCTTCGCTGGCAGAAGGCCTGCCCGGTGTGCCCCCAGGCGCTGCGCTGCTCATCCAGTTGCGCCATTCAGCGTTCGTGAGGTTTGGATTGATGCGGGTCAGCGTGTGGCCGGTGCCGTCTGGTGCCGCAGGCCACTTTCCGCCATCGTTGTAGTCGACGGTCGTCATCACGATTCCGTTCTTGTCGCTCAAGGAAAGAGTCTCTCCTGAATTACTGAGCGAGTTGGTGTATGGGCCATAAACCCGCACTTCTGCTGGAATATTGGGGTAAGCTGTGCGGAGGGCGGTTTCATCGACTTCCGAAACCAAAATGCGCTCAAAAGCCTTTAAAATGTGGGCGTCCGCGTCCCCGGCGTTGAAATCAGGGAAAGTAAAGGTGATTCCATTGGAGAAATACCAGTTGCCGAAATCGAAGGGAGTACCGGTATTGTTGGTGATTTCGATGAAATCGGGTTGTCCAACCGGGGCGTTGTATTGGATCTCGGTGAAGATCACCTGTTCGGCCAGAGACGATGTGGCGAGGAATAGGGAACCGAGACAGCTGAGGAGGGCGGTCGGGGATTGGGATAAAAATGAGGTCTTCATTGCGTGTGTGTGAAAAACAGAGCTAGTAGGGGTCAATTGCCTGAGTTTGGACCCTACCACGAAAAAGGAAGACCTCAAAAGGGCAAATTCTCAAACAGATGCGATTGCCTCATTATTCCGAGAAGGGCTGAACCTAAAATGGAGCTGCGGTCACCCTTTAAACAATTCGTCAGCGACTCAGTTCCCTTTGTTGAGTTCCCGGTAGGATGGCCCATCCGGAGACTTTACTTTTCTTAAGCCGTCACGATTTCATCGATCTGCACCTTTATCAGGCTGGTGAAGCGGCCCTCGAAAAAGGGGCGTCGGATTATGGATGAGATTGAAGGCTTCCGCGAGTATCTCAAGGTGGCCGAGGAGGAGCGGCTGAATTTTGAAAATCCTCCTGAGAAAACGCCGGAGATTTTTGAGGAATTTCTTCCCTATGCGCTCGCGTTGGATGTTGAGCAGGAATGGAGTGAAAAGTTTGATGAGACCCTCAAGGCGGCTGGAAAATCGGGGGGTGACTTAAGCGTCTGACCGTTTCCAGAAGCCAGAAATTTCTAAGGTCTTGTTGGGAGGAGACCTACTCACTAAGAGTTGGAATGTTCAAAATTGGAAGTGTCCCCAAACAACTTAATTCCTACGCGCAAGGTGCCATTGGAATGAAGGAAGTGCAGGGAGGGCTTCGCTCATCTAGGGGGGATGGCCTCCCGAGGGATTGAAATTTGAGTGGCCTCAGTTCGATGGCGATTCTTTGAGTCTTCTCGCTGCCATTTATTTGGAGGAGTTGCCGGCTCTTCACAATTGGCTCCCACGCGATGGTGTTCTCCTTTTCTTTTACGATTTCAAAAACGGACCGTGGGGGACTGATCTCGCCGAGGCGGCAGGCTGGAAGGTCTTATGGGTCGCCGATACCCCGGCGGGCGACACCGCTGTTTCCGAGATACCTGAAAATTTGAATGATGGCTTTGTCTTTAAGGCCCGACCTCTCAGTTTTGAGGAAGGAGAGACCCTCCCTTTTACGGATCATCCCTTGTTTGAAGAGGTGGAATTATCGGATGATTTGATCGAGGAGTTGGAATCGGGACCCGAAGATGACGAGGGAGGGGCTTCGTGCGGGCACATTGGGGGGTATTCCGGGGCTGCTGATGGAGCGTTGTATGCCTTCAGATGTCGTGAGCAGATCATGGGAGAGGATCCTGATCGGGCAGACGAGGCGAACTTCGAAGAAATCCAGGCCGCAGAGAGCGAGATGTTTTTACTCTTTGAATACGAGATGGATGAAAGGGAAACTGAAGAAGCGCCGGAGATTTTTGGCAGCCGAAACTTCTCTTTTTGGGCGTATAAGGCCGATGTGCGGCAGCAGGATTTTTCCAAGGTATGGCTGCGGGTGGAGGTGGACTAAGAAACGGAGCTGATTTAGAGAAAGCGCCCGGCTCTTGATTCCAACGCGCCGCGCTATTTCCTAACTATTTAGAAACATCATCCGTCTCTTTTGAAATGCCGAGTGGTATAAGAGGCATGCGACCTTGTGAGACGGGTAAGCGTTGTAGTGGTGATTTATCGAAAGATCTTGGACACCTCCTTTGAAGTTGTCGAATCAATCTCCCGATTTTAGGACCTTGATGAAGGCGTCTTGGGGGATGTTGACTTTGCCGAATTGCTTCATCTTGGCCTTACCCTTTTTCTGCTTCTCGAGGAGCTTGCGCTTTCGGGAGATGTCGCCGCCGTAGCATTTAGCGGTGACGTTTTTACGCATCGCGGAGATGGTTTCTCTTGCGATGATGTTTCCTCCGATGGCGGCCTGGATGGCGACGACGAACATCTGGGTGGGGATGACTTCCTTGAGCTTGGCGGCGAGATCGCGGCCTCGGCCGATTGCTTTGTCGCGGTGGACGATGGTGGAGAAGGCTTCGACGGGTTCGCCGGCGATGAGCATGTCCATTTTGACCATGTTGGCGGCACGGTAACCGGCGTGCTCATAATCCATGGAGCCGTAGCCTTTGGTCATGGATTTGAGGCGGTCGTTGAAGTCGACGAGGATGTCGGCGAGAGGAACTTTAGCCGTGAGCATGACGCGGAATTCGTCGATTGTCTCGGTGTTTTCGAGTTCGCCTCGCTTTTCCATGATGAGCTTCATAACGTCTCCGATGTAGTCTCCGGGAACCATAATGAAGATGCGGACGATGGGTTCGCAGATTTCTTCGATGGTCTGGGCTTCGGGGAGGTAGGAGGGGTTGTCGATGATGAGTTCTTCGCCGTCGGTCTTGGTGACCTCGTAAATGACAGAGGGGTAGGTGGAGATGACGTCCATGTCGAACTCGCGGCGGAGTCGTTCCTGGATGATTTCCATGTGGAGGAGGCCGAGGAAGCCGCAGCGGAAGCCGAAGCCGAGCGCGGTGGAAGATTCAGTCTGGAAGGTGAAGGCGGCGTCGTTGATCTGAAGTTTGCCCATGGCGACTTTGAGGGCCTCGTAGTCGGAGGTGTCGATGGGGTAGATGCCGGAGAAAACCATGGGGCGGATTTCCTTGAATCCGGGAAGGGGCTCGAGGCAGGGTTTTTCCTTGTGGGTGATGGTGTCGCCGATTTTAACTTCGGCGGAAGACTTCATGTTGGCGATGATGTAGCCGACGTCTCCGGTTTTGAGGCCTTCGGTTTTTTGCATCTTAGGGGTGAAGATGCCGGTCTCCTTGATCTCGTAGTTCGTGGGAGTGTGGAAGAGCTTGATTTTATCGCCTTTTTTCACCTCACCGGAGACGATGCGGACGTAGGAAATAACGCCGCGAAATTGATCGTAAAGGGAATCGAAGACGGAAGCGCGGAGGAGACCGTCGGGGTTTTCGACGGGTGGGGGGACGAGTTCGACGACGGCTTCGAGGATCTCTTGGATGCCGATGCCCATCTTGGCGGAGGCGGGGATGGCGTGTTCTCCGGGGATCGCGAGGATTTCCTCGAGCTGCTTACGGCAGCGTGGGATGTCGGCGGCGGGGAGGTCGATTTTATTGAGGACGGGGACGATGGCGAGTTCCTGCTCCATGGCGAGGTTCACGTTGGCCATGGTCTGGGCTTCGACGCCTTGGGCGGCATCGATGATGAGGATGGCGCCTTCGCACGCGGCGAGGGAGCGGGAGACCTCGTAGGAGAAGTCGACGTGCCCGGGCGTGTCGAGGAGGTTGAGCTTGTAGGTCTTCCCGTCCTTGGACTTGAAGGCAAGGGTGACGGGGTGGGATTTGATGGTAATTCCTTTTTCGCGCTCGAGGTCCATGGAGTCGAGGTGCTGGGCCTGGGACTCGCGCTGGGTGATCGTCTGTGTTTCTTCCATGAGGCGATCGGACAGGGTCGTTTTGCCATGATCGATGTGGGCGATGATGGAGAAGTTACGGGTGAGTTCGACGGACATGGTAGGTGGCTGGCGGGAGGTTAACCGCAAAGACGCAAAGACGCGAAGGGTTTTGAGGACCCTCGCGCGCGGGAGATAGGGGGATTTATGGGAAAATGGAAGAGGGAACGCAACTGGATCTATTCTTCCATTACTTCCGTGGTGACATCCACTTCGAGTTGGAAGAAGGCTCTTTGAGAGGGTTGTGTGTCGGATTAGGCGTGTAGGCCTCCTTCTTCGTCAACAGCAAGATGAGGCATCCCAGGATTCATAGGTTCTTTCGCTGGAACTTCAAAACGTGCGATCCACCAAGGAATTCTCAAATATGAGACGAAGGCCTCATTGACGAGGAGGCAGTTTCCGAAGTCGATAGACCAGGAATTTAGGAAGACCCAAGCCCATCCGCGTGTGGAGAAGTCTTCGAAGAGAGCCCTCGACATAGTTGGGAGTCTTGAGCAAAATGGAGATTGGCTTAGCGTCCTTCGCTTGGATTCGGGATTCGAGAGGCTTCTTGTTCGATTTGTTGAAGTCAACGAGGGCCGTTTGGTCTGCCATGATGAGTGGTGACTCAGGCGTTAATCTAGATTTCCATTCCTGGAAGGCTGGATTGGCTTGTGCGACGATTTGCGCGAGTTGTTTCTCGAGTTCGTCGATGGGTATCTGGTGTTTTGCGAGATTAGCTTCCTGCTTTGATGTGGGAAGGAAGGACGCTGGGTGGCGGGGAGATTTTTTGGTGGATGTAGAGGCCGTCTTCGTTGATAGAATTGAAGAAGGCGTAGAGCTGGTAGTAGTCACTTCGTGAGGATGGAATCGTATTTATGATCGTGGCATTTTGCGCACTCAAAGGTGAGGCCGAGGATGGAAGTGCCCACGGTATTGACGCGGTCGGCGACGCCATCGACGCGGAACTCAAGCGCGGTGGAGCCGCCTTCGTTCGTCATGCGGTTGAAGCGGTTGAAAGCGGCGGCGAGTTTCTGCTCTTGGTTGGCATTGGGAAGGAGGTCGCCGGCGATGTTCCAGGTGACGAATTGGTCGTAGGGCATGTCGTTCTGGAAGGCCTTCACGACCCAGTCACGATAGGGCCAGGCCGTGAAAGCGGCTATCTTGAAAAAATTTCAATCGACCGAAAAGCCCGACGCAAAGAGCTCGGAATTACCGGCGGCGGCGGATACGCCTAGTAAATCAATTCCTTTTAGAATACTCATACCTCTCCTGAAACCATGTCATTTACCCCATCAGAATACCGCCATGTCAACTACGGCTGGGACGACTTAAAAGTCGCTTCCATGAGCGCTGTCGAGCGCCTTTCCTATCGTTCCAATATCCTCGGCGCCGACCAGCGTATCACCAACACGGGAGGTGGAAACACTTCTTCCAAGGCGATGGAGGTCGATCCGCTCACCGGTGAAGAAACTGAAGTGCTTTGGGTCAAAGGATCCGGTGGCGATCTCCGGACTTCTAAAATTGAGAACTTTTCCTCTCTTTATCAGGATAAACTCATTGCCCTTCAAAAGATTTACAACGACACGAGCCCGAACGGCGTCAAGACTCAGATTGAGGATGACATGGTGGGAATGTATCGTCATACGACCTTTAACTTGAACCCGCGGGCGTCGTCCATCGATACCCCGCTGCACTCCTTTATTCCAAGCAAGCATGTTGATCACATGCACCCGAATTCCTTCATCTCGCTCTGTGCGACGAGGAATTCCGAGGCAATCACGAAGGAGATCTTTGGCGACGAAATCGTTTACACATCCTGGCAGCGCCCGGGCTTTGATCTCGGTCTTCTTTTCCAGGAGGTTTGCCAAAAGAATCCCAATGCCAAGGGAATCAACATGGGCCAGCATGGTCTCATCAACTGGGCCGATGACGACAAGGAGTGCTACGAGTTGACTCTTGAGCTCATCGAACGCGCGGGTCGCTATATTGAGGAACGCGATAAGGGAGCGGAGACCTTTGAAGGACAGAAGTTCTCCAAACTTTCCGATGAGAAGCAGGGCGAACTCGTTTCCGAAATCCTGCCTTGGCTTCGTGGTCAGGTCAGTCAGCAGAATCGTTTCATTGCAACGGTGGAAACGACGGATACGGTTCTTGAGTTCGTGAATTCAAACGCGGCTCAAAGACTGGCTGAACTAGGGACTTCCTGCCCGGATCACTTCCTTCGCACCAAGATTAAGCCGCTTTATGTCGATTGGGATCCTCAGAACGAAGGTCTCGATGTGCTTCGCACCAAACTGACCGCTGGTCTTGAAAAATATCGCGCCGACTATGCCACTTACTACGAGGCGAACAAGGAGACTCATTCTCCCGCGATGCGTAATTCGAACCCAACGGTCGTTCTGATTCCTGGTATCGGGATGGTGGCTTTCGGAAAGAACAAGAGTGAGTCCCGTGTGACCGCTGAGTTTTACAACTGCGCCATTTCGGTGATGCGCGGTGCGGAAGCGATCGATGAATATATTGGTCTTCCCCAGAAAGAAGCTTTCGACATCGAATACTGGGCACTTGAAGAAGCGAAGCTTCAGCGTATGCCACCCGAGCGCGAGTTTGCCCGCAAGGTGGTCATCGTCGTTGGTGCCGGAAGTGGCATCGGCAAGGAGATGGCTCACGTCATGATTGATCAGGGCGCGCATGTTGTTTGTGCCGACCTGAATCAGGAAACTGCTCAGGCTACGGCCGAGGAACTCATTGCCAAAGTGGGTCAGGGTATCGGCGTCGCGGGATCTGGGATTTCCGGTTGTGGAAATGCCATCGGGCTCGCCTGCAATGTCACCGATCGTGAGGCGATCAAGGCAATGCTTGCTGAAGTTGTTTATGCATACGGTGGCATCGATCACATCGCCGTGACCGCGGGAATCTTCGTGCCACCCGATCGCACCGGTCACATCCCTGATGATAAATGGGGACTCACCTTTGGGATCAACGTTGCCGGGCCTTACTTTGTCGCTGATGAAGCTGCTAAGATTTGGAATGAGCAGGGGCTCCGTGGCTCGATGGTTGTGACGACCAGTGCCAACGCGGTCGTTTCCAAGAAAGGTTCGGTTGCTTACGATACTTCGAAGGCCGCCGCGAACCACCTTGTCCGCGAACTTGCGATCGAGCTATCGCCGCTCGTGCGCGTCAATGGCGTCGCTCCGGCAACTGTCGTGGCGGGAAGTGGAATGTTTCCCCGTGACCGCGTGATCGCTTCCCTGACGAAGTATGAACTTCCCTTCAGCGAGGACGAGGGCACCGAGGAACTCCGCGACAAGCTTGCGCAGTTCTACGCAGACCGCACGCTCACCAAGGTTCCCATTACCCCACGAGACCAGGCGAACGGAATGCTCTTCATGCTGAGTGAGACATCATCGAAGACTACCGGCCAAGTGCTGGCGGTTGATGGAGGACTTCACGAAGCATTTCTTCGCTAAAAAGAACCGTATGAAAACCGACGTTCTCCTCATCGGCTCCGGTATCATGTCCTCGACTCTCGGGGCCATGCTCAAGGAGCTGCAGCCGGGTGTTTCGATTCAACTTTTCGAAGTGTCTCATAGGCCTTCGCAGGAGGCATCGAATGGTTGGAATAATGCCGGGACCGGGCACGCCGGAATCTGTGAGCTTTCCTATACGCCTCACCAGGAGGCCGATGGAAGCGTCGATGTCTCCAAGGCGATCTCGGTCTTCGAGGATTTTGAGCACTCGCTCCAGTTCTGGGCCTACGCTGCGCGAAAGGGGATTATCAAGGACACGAAGGAGTGCATCAATCCTCTCCCGCATATCTCCTTGGTTCACACCGAGGAGCAGCTTCCTTATCTCCGGGCTCGCTTTGAGGGCTTGAAAAAGCACCACTTTTTTGAATCGATGAAGCATTCGTCGGATCGGGAGGAAATCAAATCCTGGGCACCGCTTCTTGTTGATGGGCGTGATGAAAATCAACCGATCGCCGCGACTCATATGGACGGGGGTACCGATGTCAATTTCGGTGAGATTTCCCGCAACTTCTGCGAGTGGCTCGACGAACAGAATGATTGCGAGACCCACTTTGGGCATCGCGTTGTCGACTTGGAAAAGAAGGGGAAAGGTTGGCTCGTCACGGTGCGCGATGAGGTAACTCGCGAGAAGCGCCAGATCGAAGCGGCCTTCGTTTTCATCGGTGCGGGCGGTGGATCACTTCCCTTGCTGCAAAAATCCGGGATTCCCGAAGTCAAAGGTTATGGAGGATTCCCAATCGGAGGTCAGTGGATGATCACGAGAAATCCTGAGGTCGTGAAAAAGCACACTGCCAAGGTTTACGGACAGGCTCTTGGGGCTGCCCCGACGATGGCGGTGCCGCATTTGGATACCCGGGTAATCGATGGAGAGCGCTCTCTTCTCTTCGGTCCCTTCGCGGCTTGGACTGGAAAATTTCTCCATAATGGTGGAAGTCATACCGACCTTCCTTTGTCGGTGAGGCCCAGCAACATCGTCTCGCTGATGCGGGTTGGGATTCACAACCTCGACTTGGTGAAGTATCTCGTGGAGCAGGGCCTTCAGTCGAAGTCCTCCCGCATGCAGGAACTCTACAATTTCTATCCTGATGCCAAGGACGAGGACTGGGAGGTCATCGATGCGGGCATTCGGGTGCAGGCGATCAAGCAGGAGCCTGGAGAAGAACCGGGAATCGTCCACTACGGCACTGAGGTGCTGACCAGTGAAGATTTGAGTATTTCCGCGCTCCTGGGTGCTTCGCCAGGGGCTTCCGTGTCGACGCAAGTCATGCTGGAGTGCATTCAGCGCTGTCTGCCCGAGCTTCTCGAATCTGATGAAGGCAAATCTCGCATGAGCGAAATGATTCCCAACTGGGATCAGGACCTCAAGACTTCCACAGCCCGCGACCGCTATCTCGACATTCATCAAAAGGCGATGGCAGACCTTAATCTCCTCTAACAGAAATGTCCGACGCCTCAGCCATCTATCTTGCCGTTGATCTTGGAGCCGGAAGCGGGCGTGTCATCGCGGGCATCATGAGTCAAGGGAAGCTCTCTCTTGAGGAGGTCAATCGCTTTGAGAATGTTCCCATCGAAAAAGAAGGCGGGCTCTTTTGGGACTTCGAAGCGCTCTGGAAAGGAATCCTTGAAGGGCTGAAGCTCTCGGTGGATCGTTATGGAGCGGAAAAAATTCTCTCGATTGGAGTCGATACATGGGGAGTCGACTACGGCTTTTTAGATGCCGATGGAAAGCTCCTTGCCGACCTTCGCCACTATCGTGACCCCCGTAACAAGGGTGTGATGGATGACCTCTTTCAGCGGGTTTCCGCTGACACCATTTTTGAGAAAACCGGCATTCAGTTCATGGACATCAACACTCTCACGCAAATGGGTGCTGTGATGCAGGATCCTGATTCCGCCCTCCCGGAGGCGGAGCAATTTCTCATGATTCCAGATTTGATCGCGCATCGTCTCACGGGCGTGGCGAAGTGCGAGCGCACAAATGCCTCGACGACCCAATTCTACGATCCGGTGAAGAAGGATTGGTCCCGGACGCTTTTTAAAGCGCTTGGCCTCTCCCTCGATGTTGCGCCCGAGTTGGTCGAGCCTGGCGCAACTCTTGGGATGATTCTTCCCGAGATCGTTGAGGAAACGGGGCTCTCTTCAGAGACAAAGGTGGTGACTGTTGGAAGCCACGATACCGCCTCGGCGGTCGCGGCAGTGCCTGCCGAATCTGGATCCAATTTTGCTTACCTGAGCTCGGGCACTTGGTCTCTGCTCGGGGTCGAGGTTAATGAACCGATCATTACTCAGCTTGCTCGCGAATATAATTTCACAAACGAAGTGGGCGTCTTCGATACCATCCGCTTGCTCAAAAATATCAATGGCCTCTGGCTGGTCCAGGAGTGCCGACGCGTTTGGAAAGAAGAAGGGAACGATTGGGGTTATTTCGATCTCGCCAAGATGGCAGCGAGTGCCGAGCGTCTTCAGTCATTTATCGATCCCGATGATCCTCGTTTTGCGGGGCGCTGTGACATGCCGGCCGAGATTGCGGAATACTGTCGCGAGACCGGGCAGATCGTCCCTGAGGGCCCGGCGCAGATCTTACGCTTGGTCACGGATAGCCTCGCGCTCAAAGTCCGCTTTGTGCTTGATCGACTCGAGAAGCTCATCGACCGGCGCATCGACATTCTTCATATCATCGGAGGCGGAGGTCAGAACGATCAGCTCAATATGAGCATTTCGAGTAGCATCAACCGGCCTGTCATCGTCGGTCCTTATGAAGCGACCGCGGCGGGAAACCTCATGATGCAAGAAGTGGCCTGTGGTCGTCTCGACAGTCTTGAGGAAGGTCGTGCTTTGATTCGCAACTCGTTCGAAACGAAGCGCTTCGAGCCGCAGCATCCCAAGGAATGGGAAGAGGCTTATCAACGCTTTGCGAAGCTCATCAGCTAGAACGTCACCAAGGTGACTGGAAGGTCCTACGGAAGTCGTCCGGGGTGATTTTTTTGATCATGGTTTCATGAAAGCCGAGCATTGTTCGGGTGCAAACGGTATTCTCGGTTTACTTTTTGGAGAAGTCTTCCGCGACGATCTGAAACTTCCGGAAGGCGATGGGGCCGTGGTCGCCTTGGATGAAGATGTGGTCTTGGGCGACGAATCCTTTGCGCTGGGCGGAGCGGGTGGGGCCGTTGAGGGAAATGTTTTTCTGAACGAGGACGTCGTTGAGGTGGACGGAGAGGAAGCGGGGCTTTTCGAGAAGGGTGCCGTCTTTTGTGAAGCGGGGAGCGCGGAATTTGATGAGGAACTTTTGCCACTGGCCGGCGGGCTTGGCGGAGTTGACGAGGGGAGCGTGGCCTTCGTAGCCTTTGGGCTGATGTTTGTTGTCCCAGCGGTGGTAGATTGCTCCCATGTCGCCGTCGGTGACTTTCGCTTTACCGTGGCTGTCGAGGATTTGGATCTCGTAGCGGCCTTGAAAATAGATGCCGGAGTTGGATCCTTCGGGAATGAGGAACTCGGCCTCGACGGTGCAGTCACCGAATTTTCCAAGAGTTTGGAGGTAGCCTGCTTTTTTAGGAGTGGCGGCGTTGGTGAGGAAGAAGGGTTTTCCTGAGGCTTGGATTGCGATGTCTTTCTCCCGGGCGTTGGCGACAGTGCTCGTCTGCCATCCTTTGGTGGGTTTGAAGGTTTTGTCCCAGTCCAGAGCGCTTGCTGCCGGGGCCAAGAGCAGGGAGAGGAGAATGGCGCGGTGAGGTGACATGTGGGTGGAGTTGGGTGCTGAGGTTCGGGGCAAAGGAGATCAGTCGATGACGCCGATTTGTTCAATGTAAAAGAAGAGCTTCGGCGTCTCGCTGGGAGGAAGAGAATTGAAGGTAGCGGTGCTGGTCGGGCTAAAGACGTCATCGCCTTTATATAGGGTAAGAGGCTGGATTTTCACGGCCTTGGGTCAAGGTAAAACTGGGCGTCTGAAATCGGTCGATCAGATTGGCATAGGCACCTCAGGTCTATTTGGTTACCCTGATCTCGCATCATGATTTTTGATTCAAAACAACGGGCGGGGAGGATCTTGGCCTGTTTTTTGTCACTGGGTTCCAGCCTCGCGTTTGGGGGGCTGGTGGAGGTGGCGGGGTTGGGTGCCGCGAGCCAGACAAGTGAATGGAACGGGGGGCAATTTCCTGCGGGAAATGCGAATGACGGGAGTTCCGCGACTTTTTCGCATACGAATACGACCACGCCGAATAATTGGTGGCAGGTCGTGCTCGATCAGGAATATGAAGTGGCGCGGATTGAGGTCGAGATGCGGGGGGATTGCTGTGCTGGGCGGATGACTGGGACGGTTGTGAGAGGATTTGATGAAGGTGGCGCGTCGGTTTTTTCGGCGAATTTGGTTGATCCGGGAATTGGATCGACTGCTGTTTTTGAGGTTCCGGGGGGAATCAAAATGGAGCGCGTGCGGGTGGGCTTTGAAAACGGAGGGAAAAATCCGGGGCAAAATACGTCGATGATTCACTTCGGGGAGGTGCGCGTGTTTGCGCAGGAGGAGGCTTTTGCGGAGGTGGCATCATTTACCGCTTCTTCACGAGAGGTGACGACGGGTCAGGCTGTGACGCTGAGCTGGTCGACCGGAGATGCCAATGAGGTGCGCCTTTATCCGGGAGGGCAGATCGTTTCGGCTGATGGATCGATGGTAGTGAATCCCGCGGAGAGTGTCATTTATGAGATCGTGGCGACGAATGCTCGGGGAGCGGTGAAGAAAGCTCTGGGCGTGGTGGTTGATGGCGTGGGTTTGCCGCTTCAGCTAAGTGAATTGATGGCTTCGAATGGGGAGAGCCTGGTGCGGAGTGATGGCTCGACGCCGGATTGGATCGAGTTGTGGAATCCGAATCCTTTTGATTTGGATGCGGCGGGTTATGGCTTGAGCGATGACGGGGCGGACGCGAGGAAGTTTCTCTTTTCCGAGGAAGTGATTCCGGCGGGAGGTTATCTGGTGGTGGATGCGGCGGATGTTGCGCTCGATGGAATTTTGGCGACGGGCTTTGGTTTGAGTAGGGGGGCGGGGGAAAGATTGGTGTTGAGCGGGCCGGATTCGCAGGTTTTAGAGACGTTCGTTTATCCGAAGCAGTTTTCGGATGTGAGTTACGGGAAATTTGGAGGAGAAGAGTTACGCTATTTTATGAACTCGAGTCCTGGAAAGGTGAATGGAGGTGGGGCCGTGGAAGGGTTTGTGGCGGATACGCAGTTTTCGGTGAAGCGGGGGTTTTACGAGGTGCCGCAGATGGTGACGATCACGAGTGCGACGCCGGAGTCGATCATTTATGTCACGTCGGATGGGAGTGAGCCGGGACCGGAGAATACGGCGGCTTCACTTTACGACGGAGCCTTGATGATTTCTAGGACGACAGTTATACGAGCAGCGGCGTTTCGCGAGGGATGGGAACCCACTGATGTGGATACGCAGACTTATCTTTTCGCGAGTCAGGTGGGTGGGCAGTCGTCGGCGCCAAGTGGCTTTCCCCAGCGGTGGGTGCCGAGCCTGAATGGGGTGCAGTCTTCGGTCGCGGCCTTTTCGCACTTTGGCATGAATGAAGGAGTGCTTGCGAGCTTGCCGATGACGGATTCGGCGGGGGTGGACTTTGAGCTGGAAGAGGCGCTGACTTCGATTCCGAGTATTTCGCTGGTCTTTGATGCGGAGGTCATGTTCGACCCGGTGGATGGCTTGCATGTGAATGCGAGAAGGCGGGGGCGGGCGTGGGAGCGGAATGTTTCCTTTGAGGTGATTGATCCGGTAATGGGGAGTGAGGTGCAGGCGAACTGCGGGCTGCGGATGCACGGCGGGTGGAATCGCTTTCCGGAGATGTTGAAGAAATCTTTTCGGCTTTATTTCCGATCAGAGTATGGAGATTCGAAGTTGGAGTATGCGATGTTTCCGGGATCGGAGATTGAGAAGTTTGACCGGCTGATTCTGCGGTCGGGAAACGGCAAGGCGTGGGCGAGTCCATGGCGGGCTCTGTCGGGGAATGGGAACTCCTTGGCAAGGGTGACCTACATGCGTGATCAGATTCTGAGAGATTTTCAGGCGGCGACGGGGAATCACGCGATTCCGGGGACCTTTATGCATCTCTATATTAATGGGCATTATTGGGGGCTCTACAATCCGGTCGAGCGTCCGACGGAGCACTTTGCGGCGGCGAGATTTGGGGGTGATGAGGATGAGTATGACGTGATTAAGTGGGTGCGCGGAGTGGGGCACCAGGTATCAGCGGGTGATGATGTGGCGTGGAACCAGTTGATCGGATTGGTGCGGGGGAATGTTCTCAATTCCACGACGTTTGAGGCGATTCAAGAGCTGTTGGATTTGGAGAATTTCGCGGACTACATCGTGGTGAACCACTTTGCGGGGAACAGCGATTGGATTGATAACAATGTTTATTCGATGCGGAGGCGCCTGGCAGGGGAGCCATTCCGTTTTTATTGTTGGGATTCAGAGGAGAGTTTTTTGTCGGTGGGAACGGATATCAGTGATCGAAATGTGAGTGATACGTGTGCCGAAATTCATGTGGCTCTGCGAAGACACCCCGAGTATCGGCAGTTGTTTGCGGACAGGGTGCAGCGGCATTTTTTTAATGAGGGAGCGTTGACCTTTGGGAAGACGAGTGAGGTGTTGGATTTTCACGCCGGATTTGTTGATCGGGCCGTTGTGGGGGAGTCGGCGCGGTGGGGCGATTTACTGCGCCCAAGTAATCCTTACGATCGGAGTGATTGGTTGGGTGAGGTTTCGAATTTGCGCGGGAATTATTTGAGCCAGCGCCTAATGACTACCTTGTGGCAGTTTAGAAATGATGGGCTTTATCCGGATGTGGATGCGCCGGTCTTTCTGCCGCAGCATGGTGGGCAGGTGACCGCCGGAACTCCAGTGACGCTTATAGCTGATCCGATGGGGACGATTTATTATACCTTGGATGGGAGCGACCCGCGGCTTGCGGGTGGCGGCCTTTCGGGATCGGTGCTTGAGTTTGCGGGGAGCCTTAAGGATGAAGTCGTGATCGGCTTCGAGGGCGAATGGAAGTTTTTGGATGATGGATCGGATTTGGGTGGGAGTGATGTGGTGTTGGGGGAGCCGGGTTATGGAGCGGGGAACTGGAAGCATGAATCCTTTGATGATGCGGGGTGGGGAATT
>ENA-OSJC01001622-OSJC01001622.1-marine-metagenome-genome-assembly--contig:-NODE-1622-length-18109-cov-4.563831_pt1 | contig 18109 bp, 17 predicted proteins | sample MGYA00237885_ERZ534234 | MGnify/ENA primary metagenome ERZ534234 (study PRJEB26413, sample SAMN06343907) | marine metagenome | isolation source: coastal waters | place: Atlantic Ocean: West Antarctic... | reverse complement strand
GGATGTAGCGCAGCCTGGTAGCGCACCTCGCTGGGGGTGAGGTGGTCGTCGGTTCAAATCCGGCCATCCCGACCATTGCATTGTATTATGTGTTCACTTTCCTGATCACTTCTTCTGCATACCAGTTAATCTCAGCAATCATTCCTTCAAGCGTTCTATCATCTTCTCCGCCCTCATAAGTATTTCTAAATGCAACTGTAATGTCTGTTGCGCCCAATGCCTCAAGCTGCTTTACACCTTCGGGGGAGTAAGCATCTGCTCCTGAAACATGAAATTGATAGTTTGGATGATCCATTGTCCCAAATTCTTTTCTGTATTCATTTATTTGATCTATGTGGTACTTAGTTGCCTCAAGATCAAGGCCTGCACTTATCCAACCATCATTCTTTGCTGATCTCCTCAGTGCCGGCTTAGAGTGCCCACCAATAAGAATTGGTACAGCTTTAGTTGGTGCTGGGCATAGTTTGAGCTCTGGAATATCATAAAACTCTCCCTTGTAAGTAAAGTAATCCCCATGCATTAAGCCTTTTAAAATATCTATCTGTTCATCCATTCTTTTGCCACGTTTCTCCCATCGCTCTCCAGTTGCTAGAAAGTCTTCATACCAAGGACTTACCCCGACACCAAAATGGAACCGGTTATTTGTCATCACACCCAAGGTTGTTACAAACTTTGCTGTTGTAACAGCTTGCCTGGGAGCTAATTTGTAGACAGATGTAGAAAACTCTAATTTTTCGGTTACAGCAGCAATGGCTGGGATCAATGAGAAGGGTTCAAGGAATGGAACGCCATCAAGAAAGTCTCGGCTGCCATCATCATTGTATGGGTATGTTGAATCACATTCTTTTGGATAGCAGATGCTATCTGGAAAAGTAATTGCATGAAAACCAGCAGCCTCTGCAGCTTTACCTAGGTCTAGAAAAAAGGAAGGATTGCACATGGAGGGATGATATGAAAAACGCATAATTGTTACCTTTGAGTAAACTGAGTATTAAGACTTATAATAACAAATATTATGCAAACGGGAATAAAGAATGGTGTCTGAGTCATCCAATGAAGAGCTCGTCAATAACCCACTATCTAATCATCATAGAGCCATCAATGGAGTCTATGCAGCTCAATTTATCTCAGATCTAGGGTTAGCTCTTTCAGATGTATTATTAATAGAGGAGAATTTCAAATGATTGATAAAAATTTTGAGAATGGATGTGTGCTGATAGTTGGTGGCAGCGGAGGAATTGGTTCTTTGTGTGCCAAGGAGTTTGTTAATGCTGGAGCTAAAGTGGTCATTACTTACTTTAAAAATAAACAAGCAGCCTTGGATTTAGCCAATGAGCTTGATGAAAAAATTGAAATCATGCAGCTAGACAATGGTGATGCTCAGTCAGTGGATGCTGTGATGGCTGAATTATCAAATCGACATGGAGCCATTAACACCATAGTTAATGCAGCAGGTTTTGATATACCTCAAAAATTTATCAGCGAGATTGATGCTGAGCTTTGGAGGTCAGTTGTTGATGCGGACATTAATGGCTTTTTTAATCTGGTAAAAGCTGGCATACCCCATTTGCGATCTTCACAGGGCTCGATAGTCTTTATCAGCTCAGCTGGGTTATTTAAGTATCCTCCAGGTGATATTTTATCTGTTGCTCCTAAAGCAACCATTGAGCATTTACTGAGAGGCATTGCAAAAGAAGAGGGAAAAAATGGGGTCAGGGCTAATTCAATCGCATTGGGAGTTATTGATACAGGGATATTTCATAGGCTCAGAGAGGAGCAAAATACTTTTTTTGATGAAGCCTGGCATGAGGCCGTTCTCAATACCTTAGCTTTAAAAAGGTTTGGCTATCCTGAGGAGGTAGCCAATACTGCAGTCTTTCTAGCTTCTAGCAAAGCCGGTTATATAACCGGCCACTGCATTCCTGTTGATGGTGGATATCACCTATGAAAACTCAGTCCTAAACAAAAAGATCAGAGTTCTCTAGCCCTAACTGCATAGCTCCATAGTTTCTGCTGAAATTTACCGGATTGTTAGCAACGTGAGCTCTTGATGTATGCACATCAAGAAATATTTTTTGAATTTCACTGCCAGCGAATACAGCTCCACCACCTGCATTTGAGAAAAGTTTATCAACAACTTCTAAGCATTTTTCAATAACTAAAGATGCGTCATACCTAAATTTCACCCTATCAATCATAGGAATGCCTCCTTGTCTTCCAGCTTGATCAACCATACTGTCAAGATTACGAAATAGCACGGCCTCAAGAGCATCAATCTGGGCTGTTGCTTCTGCAACTAAGCTCTGAGTATGAGTATCTCCAGCAAGTTTTGTGGGATCACTCGATGCTTTATTATTCGCACCTTCTACAAAAAGCTGTATCATTTTTTTTGTTGCTCCAATGGCTGGAGTTGAGACAGCACGAACAAATAACTGCCCCCATGGAATCTTGTATAAGTCGTTTTTGTTCACCTCATATCCTGGATTGGTTAGATTAAATCCATCAGATTGTTTGTGGGTTCTGTATTCGGGAACAAATACATCGTTCACATGCACATCATGGCTTCCAGTCGCTTTTAAGCCCATTGAATACCAAGTATCTTTTATCTCATAGTCTGAACTGGGAACTAAAAATGTTCTGTATTCTGGAGCGCCGCCTTCAGCAGGAAAAATTAATCCCCCTAAGAGAGCCCAATCGCAGTGCTCTGAACCGCTTGACCACTGCCAGTGCCCTGATAACTTAAATCCACCTTCAACAGGTGTTACTTGACCCATAGGCGCATAAGAAGAAGAGGTTATAACGTCTGTGTCTTTCCCCCAAACTTCTTGTTGAGCTTTGTCATCATACAAAGCAAGTTGGAAAGGGTGAATGCCAACAACTCCTAAGACCCATGCAGAGGACATGCATCCCTGAGCCACCCTAAGCTGAACCTCTGAAAAGGTATGAGGATCTAGCTCCAATCCGCCATATTTCTTTGGCTGTAAGATTTTAAAAAATCCAGCCTTTTTAAAATCAGCAATAGTCTCTTTGGGAATCCTTCTGTCAGCATTCGCCGCATCGGATCGCTCTTTTAATATTGGTATAAGTTGTTCAGCTTTCTGAATGAGCTCATTGTGTAAGTCTAAATTTGTTCTTTCTGTTGCAACTACTGTTGTCATAACTATCTCCATATTTGGTGAATTATAATAATTCCATTATTAATTGAATGATTCAACGTTATTATTCATAGTAAAGATATTTTATTTTACGATTCATGCAATAAATATCTCTTGGAAGCGTTAGAGTGGTTCTTTTCTAAGTATTTTGGCATTAGCTGATAGTTGAATTGACTAAAATCATAAAAATTCATGCAGATTCAAAAAGCACGCACTATACTAAAAAGAAAAAATTTCTACCATCACATGAAGCACGTTTTTAAAATTAAGAGCCTAGCAATATATTCTTTTAGTCTGCTGATCCTTGTCGCATGTATCAATGCCCCAGTATCTTTAGCTCCTACTCAAAAAACCTCCACCGGAATTGTTACTGCTGTGCAAAAGGATCAAATCCTAAACTGGATAGATATACCCTTCGCGCTGCCACCCGTTGGGGAGTTGCGATGGAAAGCACCTAGATCTTTCCAGGCTCCAGGACAGAGAATCAGCCCTCAAACTGACAATGGTTGTTTGCAAGAGCCAAGTATTTATGCCGGCATCCAGGGCGATGGCATAGTTGGGCAAGAGGACTGTCTGTACTTGGATATTCAAACTCCAATAGAAAATTTATCTAAAAATTTACCTGTCATGTTCTGGATTCATGGGGGTGGAAACACCACTGGAATCAAAGATTACTATGATTTTTCAGAACTGATAAAGCGCCATGAGGTTGTCATAGTAAAAATTAATTATCGATTGGGCCCTATGGGATGGTTTACACATCCAGCAATTCAAGGTTTGCAAGAAGGCATGGACCAAACTTCTAATTTTGGTACTTTGGATATTATTGAAGCATTGAAGTGGGTCCAAGCGAACATTCATCTCTTTGGGGGTGATCCTGATAATGTAACTATTTTTGGAGAATCTGCTGGGGGGCATAATGTGCTATCACTGCTTGCATCACCCGCAAGTCATGGAATATTTCATAAAGCAATTTCTCAGTCTGGATACACAGTTAGTGCAACACAAGAAGAGGCGCTTGGTATTGATAGCAATGGCAATATCGCCAATGCTTTAGGCTCTGATCCTGTGCTTAATTCCCTAGACACTGTTGGCTACAATTTAATTAAGCAATTGTATTTACAAGACCCTGTTAAGCACTCACAAGCATATCAATCCTATCTTCGATCTCTCGATGGCAAAGCATTGCTTGCAATGTATCGGGATATATCTAAAGAGACCTTAAGCCAAATGCCACTTGCAACCCGAGACGGACTTGTTATTCCCATAAATGGAATTGCAGAAGGCTTGGGTGACCCCACTCATAGTAAAAATATTCCAGTGATTGCTGGATCTAATAAAGATGAGCTTTCACTATGGCTAGGAGCTAATAGATATTTTGTAGACGCCTATTACCCACTAACAAAATTAATACCCATTCCCAAGGTGAGCCTCAGAAGAGAGGGTCTTTATCGCCTATGGGTTCAAACAAGATCACAGGGGTGGAAATTAAGAGGTGTCGATCAGCCACTCATGCAATTGGAATCTACCGGGAATAAATCTTTATATGCATACCAATTTGATTGGGATGATCAGGTCAAATCATATTTTGCAGATTTTCCAGATGTTATTGGAGCAGCTCATGGCTTTGAAATCTCCTTTGTGACTGGTGATTTCAAATTTGGTCCAATTGGTAGGTATGTATACCCCAAAGGAGAACTAAGAGACCAAATGCAAGCAACAATGATGAGAGCTTGGACCAGTTTTTCAAAAACAGGTGTTCCGGATGCTGGTCAATCCCTAACCTGGATTCCATTCACCAAGACAGATAGGTCTTTTATTCACCTAGATAAAGATACCGAACTAAGGCTCGAGAAAGATAAATCCTCGATTGACTCAATACTGGCAAGCGTTAGCAATTCAAGTGTTGGTTCTGACGTAGAAAAATGCCTTTTGGCGCACGAGACGCTATTTAATATAGGTGACCCCCTTCCCAAATACTTTATGAATTGGGAGCAGGGCAAATGCAATCAATTTAACGTTGATGATGAGCGCAAAAGAATCAAGCGAGAGGTGATTGCAGAATTTGGCTCAGCTTCTATTTATGACTAAAGCCTCAAATTTAATTGCTTTTATAGCTCTGGCTTTTTTATTGTTAGGCTGTGGCTCAGACGTAGATCCAGGTCAAATTGAAGGGGCTCCTAGATCCCTTCAGGCTATTGCAGAGCAAGACCTAAGAATTCTCGCTGTTAAAGACTCTTTATTTGGAGAGGTAGCCGATCAATCTCAAATTCTATTTGGCGATCTCCATGTTCATACCACTTATTCAATTGATGCATTTACCGTAGAGCTTCCAATGATGGGGCTTCAGGGAGCGCATGACAGTGCCATGGCATGTGATTTTGCAAGATATTGTGCAAATTTAGATTTTTTTAGCTTCAATGATCATGCTGAAAGTTTGACTCCAGATCACTGGCGAGAGCAAAAGCAAATCATTCAACAGTGCAATATTTCTAATGGGAACTCTGAGATAAGTGATCTTGTTGTATTCCCTGGATGGGAATGGACTCAGATTGGAACAACCCCTGAAAATCATTGGGGACACAGAAACGTTATCTTTAAAGACATTGAAGATCTTCCGGCTAGGCCAATAGGCTCAAGAACTCCAGATTCAGGCTTAGGAATTTTTGGCACAACACAACAAGCCGTAAAAGCACGCTGGATTGATCCATTAAATTTTAAACGCTACTCAGATTTAGATTGGTTGTTAAGTGCGGTTAAAGATATTCCGTTCTGCGAGGAGGGAATTGACTCAACTAAACTTCCCTTAGATTGTTATGAGTTCGCCAAAACTCCACGAGAACTTTTCAATAAGATTGATGAATGGGGTTCTGATAGTATCGTGATTCCCCATGGTCAAGGTTGGGGTTTTCATGTTCCTATCGATTCTTCTTGGGAAGATCGTTTGAATGAGGAAGGGCATGATCCTTCCAAGCAATTACTATTAGAGATTATGTCTGGTCATGGGAATGGAGAGGAGTTTAGAGAGATAGCATCAGCACAATTCTTACAAAACAATGAAATGATTTGCCCAGAACCAAATGGTAACTTTCTTCCATGTTGTTGGCAGGCTGGAGAGATTCAAAAAAAACGATGTGATGGCCTTACAGATGAAGAGTGCACTGCACGAGTTGAACTAGCTAAAAAGTATGCTCTTGCCGCTGGGCCATACTCAAATTCCGTCTTCCCTGAGGCGGAGCCTGAAGAATGGTTGAATTGTGATCAATGCCTTGATTGCTTTAAGCCTGCAATGAACTATCGACCAAAGCAATCAGCCCAGTACTCTTTAGCAATTTCAAATTTCGCTGATCCAGCCAAGCCACAAAGATATAAATTTGGTTTTATTGCTTCTACTGATGATCACACCGCCCGTCCAGGCACAGGGTATAAGCAATACGAAAGAAGAAAAATGACCTTTGCTACAGGACCAAAATCATCATTTTGGAATTTTGAATATCAGGCAGAGGACCCTCATTTTCCAGAGCTCCCATCAACTGAACATGGTGAAAGTCGGCCTGATAGTGAGAGAGTTTCAAGCTTTGTTTATCCTGGAGGCATTCTTGCTGTTCATGCAGACGGTAGAAGTAAGGATGATATCTGGTCTGCATTAAAGTCAAAAAATGTATATGGCACAAGCGGTCCCAGGATATTGCTTTGGTTTAATCTTATCAACGCTCCTGAAGGAATCTTACCTATGGGTTCAGACATAACAATGAGCCAGAATCCAAAGTTTGTTGTTAAGGCAGCCGGTAGCTTTAAGCAAAAAGAAGGCTGTCCATCTGAATCAATTGAATCTCTTTCAGCTGGCAGGTTGGAGTATCTATGCGCAGGTGAGTGCTATAACCCATCATCAGAAAGGCAGGCAATTGAAAGAATTGAGATCGTTAAGATTACCCCACAATTATATGCAGGCGAGGCAATCAATCCTTTGATTAATGACGCATGGAAGGTTTTTTCATGTGAAGGTAAGTCTGAGTGCGTTGTTGAGTTTGAGGATGAGTCATACTCCAGAGATAGCGTTTACTACGCTCGAGTTATTCAAGAGGCAACCCTAGCAATCAATGGGTCACCTCAAAGCGATTCAGGGTTTAAGCTTTGTAAGGGAAGCTACAAAACTGACCTGGATGATAATTGTCTAAGCCTGGCAAGTGAGAGAGCTTGGTCTTCTCCTATCTATCTCAGCAAGCCTTAGCTATTTTCCTGTTTCACTTGATTGGCAGTGGACCGTGGTACATTGATTAAATCTGCGACCTTAAAATATAAAGTTTCTTCGTAAGGATCAATTACCCCATCAGCAATAATGACCTGCCACACATCAGAGAGCAGTGCCTTTTTGTCATCTTTTGAGTATTCCGCATTCACTTTTCTGGTGAAAGGATACAGGGATGATTCAGATGATGAGCTTGCTAATGCTTCGGTAAATATTTTTCTTGGATCCTCGTTGGGAAATTTCATCAAGATTAGATCCTCAATAAGGGATTGCTCCTCAGCGTCAATCTTTCCATCTATGCGTGCGATCTCTAATAAAATACTTATTGCCTCATATAACGGTCGTTGCTCTGGGTCACTTGACGAATTTTTTTTAAGGAAATTAAACATTATTTTTTGAGGCTGCACGTTGACTTAGGGAGCTTGCAAAAAAGTAATAGCTAATTGCTATAGTGCAAAAGAGCATCAGTGAGATTTCGCTTGATATGCCTTGCTTCTCAATACCAATGCCCGCAGCAGCTATTATCACTCCACTTCCAAGTAATAGCATTAAAGTCTTATGAGAGCTATTCGTGAGCATTTGAATGCTATGGTGAATATGATCTCTGCCTGGACTAAACGGCCTTAATCCTTTGTATGCTCTGGAGGTCATAACACCCAGGCAGTCTAGTAGCGGAATAGCTACAATCCAGAGACATGTAACTGGGCTAATAAAGCCTTGCTCTGGACCTGAAAAATATATGCACGTCCATGCAACAAAAAATCCAAGAAATGTTGAGCCATTGTCACCAAGAAAGACTCTTCTCTTAGAGCCCATAAAGCCAAGGTTATAGCAAAGAAATCCAATCATACTGCCCATCGCAATGACAAGGCCGTAACTACTAACATTGAAGCCTGAAGCAATTAAAAGTGCCCCAGTTGCAATAAGCGCAAAGCCAGAGCATAGACCATGAATTCCATCTATCATATTGAATGCATTAATAATTCCCACCACTGAAAATACAGTAAAAGGGATTCCCCACAAACCAAATGCCATATCGTTACCAGCAATGGTAAGAGATAGAGATTCAACGTAGTGTCCACCAACTAGAATGACTCCAAGTGAACTAGCTGCCTGAATCACCAGCCTTTTCCATGGCTTGATACCAAATGCATCATCTATCAATATGAGTGCTTGCAGCAACAAGGCAATCATCATAAAACCCACTGTATATGATGATATAAGAAAAAAGGATTGAGTGGTTTTGCTGACCTCGATGTGCTCGCTAATTAGAACGCCAGATTGATTGACCTCTACTACCCCCTCATCTGTAATTTTATAATGTTGTCTTTGTCCATTCGGCAGTGTGACCTCAAAGATATCAGCCTTATTTGATGGTGTAATATTGATTGCTTGAGATTCTCCAGGACCAATGCTCACATTATAAGAAAGATATGGTTTTTCTGGGTCATCTTTTGGCGTGATTTGGAGTCTAATATTCTTCCCATTTAATCCGCCCACTTGAACGGACGTTGAGTACGTTTCTTCCGTTCTATTAGTTTCTTGAATCTGCTCTGTTTTAGAAAAGGAAGGAACTTCAAACCAGTATTTATAGTCAACCAAAGAAAGCATAAAAAAAGTTGAAAGCAACATAGCAGCGTGAATGCTTAACCCACCAACGAGAGGCGTGGGACTAAAATGAAATTTTCTACTTTTATCTGGAATATCTATTAATAAATTTCTTGCATTTGCAATATTTCTAAAAAAACCCGTAAGTACCACAGAGGCAAAAAAGCTTAAAAATAAGAGGGTGACTGCTATACTTAATAACATTTGATCATTCTAACTGACTTTTATTTTTACCGGTAACAATGCGACACTTCTTTTCCTTTTTTTTAGTATTTATTTTTTTTAACCACTCTCCCTTGTTAGCGGAAATAGATCTTAGCGTGCTGAAGCTTCAAGATGGCTTCAAGGTTTCAGTCTTTGCAAGAGATCTCGATTCACCAAGACAGATGGTAGAAGGATCTGATGGCACAATATTTGTTGCTGAAAGAAGCGGTCAAATCATTGCTCTTAAAGACTCAGATTTGAATGGCCAAGCAGACACTAAGCTAGTTTTAATTGAAGGCCTTGCTGAGTCAACAGGCATAAGTATTTTTGATGGAGACTTATACTTTTCAGAGATTAGCTCAATCTGGAAAATTAATGATGTGGAGTCATTGGCTCAAGCAGAGTCATCATTGCCTCTCATCAAGACATTGATAACAGACCAATTGCCTGATGATGCTTGGCATGGTTGGAAATGGCTGCAGCATGATGCTGATGGTGGTTTATATCTTAATGTTGGAGCGCCCTGCAATGTCTGTTTGTCGGATAATCCAAAGCATGCTTCTATTCTAAGGCTGCATGCTGGTGAATGGGAGTACGTAGCAAAAGGTGTAAGGAATAGTGTTGGTTTTGACTTCCATCCTGACAACAAGAAATTATATTTTACTGACAATGGTAGAGATTGGATGGGTGATGATTCGCCATCTTGCGAGCTGAATCGAGTGGATGCAAATGGTCAGTTCTATGGATTTCCTGTTAAGCATGCATCGAGTATTTACGACCCAGAGTTTGGAGACCAAAAGACAGGGTATGCTTTTGTGGATCCTGTGCTTGAGCTTGGAGCGCATGTAGCACCAACTGGAATAGGATTTTATAAAGGTGATATGTTCCCTGCACAATATCAGAATAATCTATTTATTGCTTTACATGGGTCGTGGAATCGCTCAAGTAAAGTTGGCTACAAGGTTCTCAGGGTTATTTTTGATGACAAGGGTGAAGTTGTGAAATCAGAAGATTTTATTTCAGGATGGCTTCAGGGTGAAGAGGTTTTAGGAAGGCCAGCAGCACCCTTGACTCTTAAAGATGGTAGCCTCTTGATTTCAGATGATAAAGCAAATCTTATCTATAGAATTACTCACTCATAAAAAATTTATATGAAAGCAGGGATAGCCGGTTATGGGGTGGTTGGCAAAACTAGACACCAGTCCATCTCAGCAAATACTGATATTTCAATTACCTCCATATCAGAAAGCAATCCTAATGTCAGGCTCGATATGCCGGATAACATTACTATTTACAATGACTACAAAGATTTAATAGCAAACGCTGACATCGATGTTATTTTTATAAGTCTTCCAAATAAATTTGCTGCTGAGGCTACACGACTGAGTCTAGAAAATGGCATCCATGTTTTTTGTGAAAAGCCTCCAGCTAAAAATCTTGAGGAGCTCATAAGAGTTCAAAGGCAATCGCTTAAATCTCCAGAGCTGTTGTTGATGTATGGATTCAATCATCGCTTCCATCTTTCTGTTGAGGAGGCCAGATCAGTGATTGACAGCCAAACCCTAGGAAAAATTATCAACTTGAAAGGTGTCTACGGTAAATCTCAGATGATTAGCTTTAATCAGACTGATTGGAGAACCAAAAGAGAAGAGTCTGGAGGTGGGATCTTGCTTGATCAAGGCATACATATGTTGGATCTGATGCGCTATTTTGCAGGGGAGACCTTTAGCGAGATTTTTTCAATCGTTGATAATACTTTCTGGAATTTTGATGTTGAGGACAATGCTTATGCCTTGATGAGATCACCCTCTGGAATTGTTGGCCAACTCCACTCTTCCGCTACACAGTGGAGGCATGTATTTAATTTAGAGATAACCTTAGAAAGAGGCTCAATTATTTTAGGTGGGTTATTAACAGGCTCCAAGAGTTATGGTGATGAGACTCTAACAATTATCACCTCCGATCCTGACAAAGACCGAGGAACCCCGAAAGAACTAACTACTAAATTTAATGAAGATGTTTCATGGGATAATGAGATAATATACTTTAATAATGCGCTAATAAATAACTCTCTAATTGAAAGAGGGAGTATTGAAGATGCTATCGAAACAATGAAGCTTGTTGAGGCGATCTATAAAGCTGATCCTGTTTGGAAGTCTAAGTTTTACGATTAAATATGGAGTTAATATGAAGCGATCTGAGGAATTCTCAAACAGTTATTTACAGTATCTAACTGAGTTAATTGCGAAACTAGATAGATCGACTATTGCGCAGTTTGCAGATTTATTACTTGAATCGAGAGAGTCGGATGCAACAACTTTTTTTTTAGGCAATGGAGGTAGTGCCACCACTGCAACTCATTTTGTGAATGATATTGCTCTTGGAAGCAGGCAATTCGACCACCCCTTTCGTGCAATTAGCTTGTGTGACAATCAGGCTGTTATTACAGCCATTGCGAATGATGACGGCTATGAAAATATTTTTTTACAACAACTGCAAACTCTTGCAAAGCCAGGAGATACCATTGTTTGCATCTCTGCTTCTGGCAATTCTAAAAATTTAATTAAGGCGATTGAATACGCACAGTCTCATAATATTTATGTCGTTGGGCTAACAGCATTTGATGGTGGGTATGTTCAAGCAAACTGTGATTTAAACATCCATATTCCAACAAAAGTAGGTGAGTATGGACCGGCTGAAGACCTGCACATGGTTGTATGCGGTCTCATCGGATCATACTTTAGAGATAAATTCTTAAATGCTTGATTTTGATAGCTTATTGGATACTGCAAAATCTGCAGCCATACTGGCTGGTAAAAACCTGCTGACTCACCAAGGGCAACAACTAGAGGTACTTTTAAATCAAGGTCGTGACATTAAATTACAGTTAGATCTTGATACAGAAAAACTGATTAAAGAACATATTGCATCAGAGAGCTCCTATCCAATTCTCGGAGAGGAGACTGGTGTCACTGAAGATTTGGGTGAGTTTTACTGGGTGGTTGACCCGCTCGATGGAACCTCTAACTTCTTAAGAGATATACCTATTTCATGCGTTTCCATTGGCTTAATGCATAAATTAAATCCGGTGCTTGGAGTGATATATGATTTCAACCACGACGATCTTTATTGTGGCCATCAAAACGCTTCTGCTTTTTTAAACCAAGAAGAGATAAAGGTATCAGACTGCAATTTAAAAACTGATTCCACATTAGCCACAGGAATCCCTGCAAAAACACATTACTCGGATGGTGAATTCAAGTCCATGATTACTGACTTTCAAGAATGGAAAAAAATTAGGATGATTGGATCTGCTGCAATGGCTGGAGTATACGTTGCTGCTGGTAAGGTAGATGCATATAAAGAAAATGGAATTTTTCTCTGGGACGTTGCAGCTGCAGCAGCAATTGTAAGTGCTGCTGGCGGCAGTGTTAGCCTAGTTAACTTTCAACCCAATTATCGTGTTGATGCAACATTTACAAATAATAAGCTAGAGGCTTAACTTGAAATCCAAAGAAGTCATTGCAGTTGCATCTAGATCTTTTTCTAAAAATAATTTTTTGGTAGATGTTCTGAAGGAGCGATACCCTAATACTATTTTTAATCTATCTGGCAAGACTCTATATGACGAAGAGTTAATAGAATTTCTTTTCCCAGCAGATAAGGCCATTATTGGTTTAGAAGAAATAAACATCAAAACATTAGATCAATTACCAAGGCTTAAGGTTGTAAGTAAATATGGAGTAGGCTTGAATAATCTCGATCTTCAGGCATTTGTAGCTAAAGGTATCAGGCTAGGTTTTACACCAGGTGTTAACAAGCAGAGTGTTGCTGAATTAGCCTTCACACTCCTAATGATCTCACTTAGAAAAATTCATCAAAATCACCATGAGATCATCACGGGGGAGTGGCCGCAAGAAAAAGGCCAAGAGTTACATGGTAAAACAATTGGATTATTGGGCTTTGGTCATATTGGCCAAAAACTTGCATCTTTAATACAGCCATTTAGATGCAAGATTCAGTTTTTTGATGCAAAAGACTTTACTAGTAAAGAGCTTGAAGTGATTTGCAAGAGTTTATCGCTAGACCCAGGTTTATTAAGCCAAGTGCCCCTCAGCACAATACTGAGTTCATCAGATGCAATAAGTGTTCATTTACCATTGTTGCCAAGCACTGAAAATATTATTTCGGCATTTGAGCTGAGCCAAATGAAATCAAGCGTTCGTATTATTAATACTGCCAGAGGGGGGATTGTGAATGAGGTTGATCTTATGGACTTTTTGTCTGGTCAGCCCGAGGCTTTTGCCGCTTTTGATGTATATCTAGAGGAGCCGGTCAAAAATAATCCATTATTTTCTCTTCAAAATTTCTTCGGTACCTCTCATCGGTCAAGCTTAACTATCGAAGGAATTAATTCCATGGGTTTAGCAGCAATCAAAGGATTGGATGATAATATAATTCCAAATTAAGAGAATGAATTTATGAGCAATGTTTCAATCGGTACTTGGTTAAGTTTGCCTGATGAGTCAATAGCAGAGATATTTGCTAATGCAGGGTATGAGTGGGTTGTAATTGATTTAGAGCATAGCGCAATTACCATTCATCAAGCGGCTAATCTTATTAGAGTAATTAATCTTGCAGGCTCTAAACCCTTTGTTAGGCTATCAGGGCATGATGCATCTCAGATCAAAAGAGTTCTAGATGCTGGAGCCAAGGGCATATTAGCTCCTATGATTGAAACTAAATCACAAATTGAGCATATTATTTCTGCTTGTCGCTATCCTGCTGAAGGAATTCGTGGAATGGGTCTGGCAAGAGCTCAAGGCTATGGCGAGCAGCATTTAAAATCTAGCTATATTGAAAATGCTTCTCATGAGGTTGAGATTTATGCTCAAATTGAATCCATGGAAGGCACTCAAAACTGCAATGAAATATTTTCTACAGACATCTCTGGTTATTTTTTAGGACCATATGATCTCTCTGCCTCTCTTGGAGCTGCCGGAGTTTTTACTTCAAATGCCTTTAAGGAATCCGAAGATAAAATTCTGAAAACTGCAGCTGATCACAAGATTAAATGTGGCTATCATTTAGTTGAGCCAGAAGCAGAGAAAATCAATGATCTTAAAGAGCGGGGCTACAATATGATTGCCTTTAGTGTTGATATTAGGATGTTAGATGTCACTGCAAGACTTCCATTCACACATAGATGAGTAGAGTTCTTGGAGTCATTCCGGCTCGCATGGACTCCTCTAGATTTCCAGGTAAGCCCCTTGAGAAAATCTTAGATACTCCAATGCTTGCTCATTGTTATGAACGTGCTTTACTTGCAAACTCCTGTGATTCACTTGTAATAGCAACCCCTGATGATGTAATTATGAACTGGGCAGAAGATCATCATATACCAGCAGTTTTAACAGGCCATCATCATAATAGAGCAACTGAGCGGGCCAAAGAGGTGCTTGATATTTTATCTGAGCGTGGAGAATTTTATGATGTAATTTTATTGCTGCAGGGCGATGAGCCTCAAATATTTCCTGCAGACATTGAGAGTTTAAAAGCTGCATTTACTAAAAAAACTTTTGAAGTAGTTAATCTGGTGTATCCGATTGAAGGAGATGATCTCACAAACCCTAACGTTGTGAAGTCAATTCTTAACCAGGACTTGCAAATCAATTTCTTCTCTCGTTCGCATATACCTCATTACAGCACCAATGCTATCAGGCAGTTAGGCATGATTGGTTTTACTAATGCAGCATTAAAAAAATACACCGAGCTAGCACCCACTCCTTTAGAAGAGCTAGAGTCAATTGACATGATGAGGTTTCTAGAAAATAACCTACAAATAAAGGGTGTGCTTTCAACTTCTCCTATTTTAGGTGTAGATAACCCAGCGGATATTGCTCGGGCAGAGCGCATGATGGCAGGCGACGTATTGGTAGAACTTTATAAAGCAAAGTACCTATCTTGAAAAATATTTTAATCATCAGCGATGGCATCCCAGGGCACTACAATCAGTCCAAAGGAACTGTGACACTTTTAAGTGAATCATTTGAAGTGCATTCAACGATACATGAGATGAAGTGGCGCTTTCATGCGCTTCGATCAGTTATAACCATAATATCTAGACTATTACTTAAGACTGAGAGCATGTTTTCTGCAAAGTGCATCCTTTGGTTGTATGGGCCAGTCTGTATTTTTGAATATGATCTAATTGTTGCTGCTGGAGGTAATACAGCTCCATTTTGTGCAGCTCTTAGAATGCTACACGGCAAACCACTTATTCAGCTTGGGTCTCCAAGAGGGATGCAGGTAAAACTTTTTAGCGCCCTTGTCACAGTGGAAAGATACTTTGATGATCCTGCCAACGTAGTTGCTGTGCTCACTCCAAATTTGTATTCTCCCAAGATATGCTCCATAGAATCTGAAAATGCAAATATGCATAAACACCTTTTCTTTTTAATTGGAGGGAAGGGAATTGGTTATTCATATGATGAATCTGAGTGGATCCTTTTAATTGATAGAATTATAGAACTCAATGCCAAGACTCAGCTACCCATTACTCTTGTAACCTCTAGGAGGACAAACCCTGCAGTGGAAAAGCTATTAAAAAAATCTTTATCTTCCTTGCTGTCAAATCAATCAGCATTCTTTCACGAAGGTGCACATAATTTTAATCTTTCTGGTTTGCTTGGAAGTGCAGAATTTATTTTTGTTACAGAGGATAGTGCAATGATGATTACAGAATCTATTAGCAGCGGCAAACCAGTTTCCACAATCTTTCCTGCCTCCATTAACTCGCCTGCACGCTATGAAAATCATCTCCAAAAATACGCTGATCTAACATTGATGACCAGGCAACCCATTTGTGACTTTGATTTGCAGGTCATGGAGAATCAAACAAAAAAAATTAATCATCACAGAGAGGATTTAAAAAATACCCTAGTACAGAGAATAGGCTGGTGAGGGGAGCAATTTGGTTTCGATCTGATTTACGGCTAGATGATAATCCAGCACTCCTCGCAGCCTCTAATGCTTGCGAAGAACTTATAGCTATCTATGTATTTTCCCAGACGCAATGGGATCTTCATAATGAATCTAATGTTAAGCACGAATTCTTAATAAACAATCTTGTTGCACTAGAAAAAGGCCTACAAAAACTTAATATTCCCTTAATCTCAATTAATACAGATAGCTTTGCCACTATTAATAAAGACCTCTCTCATTTTCTAAAGACGAATGATGTGCAACATGTATTTTTGAATAATGAGTTTGGAGTTAATGAGTCTGAGCGAGATCAAAGTCTTATTAGCCACTTAAGTAAAATAGACATCTCAACGACTTGCTCCCATGATCAAGTTATTTACGAGCCCGGTTTTTTAAAAACAGGTCAAGGAAATGCATTCTCTGTTTTTACACCATTTAAGAGACGCTGGCTTGAAAATTTTTCCATGGACTTTTTAGATTTATCTATCCAAACAACTCCATTAAAAAAGATTAATATTTCAAGTGATTTAAAATCATTGAGTTTTATTCGATCTCATCAAGCAAACATTGATCTATGGCCAGCAGGAGAGGAAGAGGCAATGATGAGACTGCATAATTTTCTTGAAGAAAAAGTCAGTCACTACAGCGAAACTAGAAATACTCCAATTCTTGAGGGGACCAGTCGTCTTTCTCCTTACTTGGCATTGGGAGTGATCTCTCCCAAAAGATCTATTCTAGAGGGCTTAAAAATAAATAATTTTGAGTTCACTTCTGGTAATAAAGGCATTTGTAAGTGGATTGATGAAATTATCTGGAGAGAATTTTATCGAAACATCATGCACTCATTCCCAAGAGTGAGTAAAAATCTACCCTTTCAAAAATATACAAAAGAGATGAATTGGCGTCATTCAGATCAAGAGCTTCAGGCATTTAAAACTGGCAACACAGGCTTTCCCATTGTGGATGCTGCAATTCGGCAGATGCTTGAAGAGGGGTGGATGCACAATAGGCTGCGCATGGTTGTGGCAATGTTTTTTACAAAGAACATGTTCCATGATTGGCGCGTGGGCGAGCGATTTTTTATGAAAAATTTAATCGACGGTGATTTCGCATCAAATAATGGAGGATGGCAATGGAGCTCATCTACAGGAACTGATGCAGCACCTTATTTTAGGATTTTTAATCCTATAACCCAGTCCCAGAACTTTGATCCGACTGGAGAATTTATAAAAAAATTTATACCCGAGCTCCGCCACCTTTCTCCCAAAGAGATCCATCAGCCAACATTAGATCTTTTCTCATCTAATAGTTATCCACCACCAATACTGGATCTTAAGAGCTCTCGTCAGCGCGCGATACTTGCTTTTAAGGAAGCAAAAGAGAGTAGTACTATTTAAATTGTTTATTTCTTAAATAAAGATTGGTTATATTTTAAGGTATTCAGCTATAATCAAAAGTCATTTTTTAGAGGAAAATATTATGTCTAACAATCTTAAGTTTTATATCAATGGTGAATGGGTAGAGTCTATCGGCCAAGAAACTATAGAGGTGGTTAATCCGTCTGACGAGTCCGTAATTGGATCGGTATCTGCTGGGACAAAAGAAGATATTAATTTTGCAGTTAGTTCTGCTAAAAATGCATTTAAGACATTTGGACTCTCATCCAAAGAAGAAAGAGTTACTCTATTGGAGTCAATTATTGCAGAGTATGAGAAACGCTCAGATGAATTAGCAAATACTATTTCCAAAGAAATGGGGGCTCCATTATGGCTCTCTCAAATGGCACAGGTCGTAGCAGGTAAATCACATTTTAGCGATACATTGGAGTTACTTAAGTCTTTTGAATTTGAGTCAATGGAAAATAATTACTTGATTAGAAAAGAGCCTATTGGTGTAGTGGGGATGATTA